>Ga0209542_10012206_pt1 | contig 15083 bp, 13 predicted proteins | sample RifCSPhighO2_01_FD_184028 | JGI IMG/M metagenome (GOLD analysis project Ga0209542, IMG submission 184028) | Soil microbial communities from Rifle, Colorado - Rifle CSP2_plank highO2_0.1 (SPAdes) (version 2) | ecosystem: Environmental > Terrestrial > Deep subsurface > Rock core/Sediment ...
ATGGGGGTAGGCAAAGTAAAAGAAGTTCAAATTAATTTCAAGTGTTTGCCTTGGCAACCCCCAATTAGCTCAAGCGCTGAAACTTGCAGAAGCTGCGGGCAGGATAAACTAAGCGATGGGAGTGAAACTTTTCCATGCAACAAATATGCTTGTCAATCACTTGGGCAGGATTGTGTATTTGTAGACGGAAGTGAAGTTCCAGAAAAAGGAGGAATATGCGAATATTCTCCTAAAGGAGATACTCAAGCTCCCGTAATAACTTCATTAAGGGAAGATATTTTATCACAAGGATTTGAATATAAAAATGCCGATTTAAACAATAGAGTTTTTGAATTAAGGAAGAAAGAAGGAGAGTGTTTAGACCAATTTGAGTCTGCTACTTTTGGTTTTACGACCGATGAATATGCGACAAAATGCGCAATATCTGGAGAACCTAGAGAAAACATAGATGAAATGGTCCAAATAGACTCTGGGGTAAATCACACCTATACATTTAACTCTCAAGCTCTAGAAGTGTTAGGCGTTACAGGAATGAATGAAGAACAGAGAAACGACATACAACTTTATATTGCATGCCAGGATTTGAGAGGAAATGTAAATATTGGAAAAGAATATATTGCTAAATTATGTCTCGTCCCTAGAGATTTAACACCTACATTAATATTAGATTCCTCTGGATTGCAGGGGCTACTCGCACCACATGAAGCAGAAACAAAAGAAATAAAATTCAATATTAACGAGCCTTCTGAATGCCGTTTGGACATAACTGAAATGCCATTTGCAGACATGCAGAATAATGCTAATTGCAATGACTTCAAGCAATGTACTGCTCAAATTCCTTTAAGCCAAGATGAAAATCAGGTTTGTATAAAGTGTTTAGACCATCCTGAATGGAAAGGAACTGATAGAGAAGGGGAAAGAAACGAAAACTCTCAATGCATAAAAGTAGATATAAGAAAAACAGATGCTTTGGAAATAATTTCTATTTCTCCAGATAATGAAACTATAAAAAGAGGTGTTGGAGATACAGCTATAAATGTTCAGGTTGAAACTTCAGGGGGGGTCGATGGAACTGCCGATTGCAACTGGAATTTAGATAATTCTGGAGAAATACCTTTCCAAGAGACAGGAGCAGTAACAACTCATAAACAAATTTTAGGAGGGGGGGCATCAAGATTAAATTCTGGAGAACATAATCTAAAAGTAAAATGTACGGACAAAGCTGAAAACATAGCATTAAAAGAAGCTAATTTCACATTGAACATCGATTCAACAGCTCCGAAAGTAACAAGAGTTTATGCAGATTCAGGCACTTTATATGTCATTACTGACGAACCTTCAAACTGCGCTTTCGTAAATACAAAACCAAGTAATTCTGGAGTTTGTGGATATAAAGTAAGTAATTGTGATAAGATAGAAGGATGTGAGTTAATGTCAGTTGAGAGTTCTGCAGAAAGGTACAGCATTAGCTCAACTAGTTTTGATACAAGCAAAACATATTATATAAGATGCGCGGACCTTCTGGGAAATGAACCTTCACAATGCAATGTAAGAGTTAGCGGTGGCATAATCTAGACTTTTATTTTGTTCAGTGGGATGAACAAGAATAGCTAATCTTGTTCAGTGGAATGAGAAGATTTATAAATAAGAAACTTGTCATGATAATATGCTCTCGGATGAACAAATAAAAATAATATTGGTAGAACAAAGAGAATTTATGCTTAAGAAAGAATTTGGAATAGAAAGAAATATCTTACAAGAGGTTGATAAAAAAATTAGATTGCCTCATGTTATAGTTTTAACTGGTTTGAGGAGAGGCGGAAAGTCGACATTGTTAAGACAGATAATTAAAAAATATTATTCTGATAATAATTTTTATTATATTAATTTTGAAGACGAAAGGTTGTTCAATTTTCCTGCAAATGAATTTAATAAAATTTATGAATCTTTAATTTCTTTATTCGGAAATAAGAAGACTTTTTTTATAGATGAAATACAAAATATACCTAATTTCGAGACATTTGTAAGAAGATTTTATGAGATGGGGTTTAAATTTTTTATAACTGGTTCAAGCGCTAATCTTTTAAGCAAAGAATTAGGGACAAAATTAACGGGAAGGCATGTGGATATATTAGTTAAACCTTTTTTATTTGACGAGTATCTAAGACTAAAAAAGTTTATTTTGAAAGAGAATGATGCATATAAAACAGAGGAGAGAGCCAAAATAAATAAATATTTTGAGGAATATTTGTTAAGAGGAGGCATGCCAGAATACTCTATCTATAACGATGCAGAAATATTATCAAAGATTTATGACGATATCATTTTAAAAGATATAGTTTCCAGATACAAAGTTGAAAACGTTTCCAATTTGAAAGAATTATATCAATATGTAATAACTAATTTTGCAAACAAGTTTAGCTTAAACTCGTTAAAGAAAGCAACTAAAATAGGAAGTGTAAACACCATAAAAAAGTATTTATATTATTTAGAAGAAACATATTTTGTTAAGATAATGAATAAATTTGATTATTCTTTAAAAAAACAATTAGTTAATGATAAAAAGATATATATTTTAGATAATGGGTTTGTGTCAATAATCTCAAAAAAGATTAATAAAGATTTGGGTTGGCTCTTAGAAAATTTGGTATTTAATTCACTAAATAAAGAATATGGTATTTTTTATTACAGCCAAAGAGGGGAATGTGATTTTTTATTAGTTAAAAATAAAGAAATAGAAAGAGCCATACAAGTCTGTTGGGAATTAACGGACAATAATAGAGAAAGAGAAATTAAAGGTTTGTTAGAAGCAATGGAAGAATATAAATTAAAAGAAGGATTAATTTTAACAAATAACCAAGAAGAAGAGATTAGAATTAAAGATAAAAAAATAAAAATTATGCCTGTTTGGAAGTGGTTGTTGGTTGGCGGAGATTAGTTGTTAAATTGTCAAGATTATGGAGATTTGCAGTAATTGGAATAATAATCTCCTGCAAATCTCCGATAGATAATTGCACAAAACATATTCTAATCAATGCAATTATCTATAATAAGGATAATTAAATTATTTCTTGACAACATCATTAAATGTCCTTGAACCACTGCCCATATCACACCATTGATATAATTCTAAGTCTATCTTTCCATTATTATCAATCAATTGTCTTGCTATCTTTTTTCTTTCTGTCTTGTTATAGGTGCTTTGACCTAACAGATTTATAAGTTCCCTCAATTCTTTATTTATCTTCATATAAACTCTAAATCATTTCTATTTTTAAATCTTTCGATTTTGTTGTAATATATAAGTAGTGACAGAATAGAAAGATTTAAATATAAGCTATTCCTTAATAATGCATGAGAAAAATGAGTAGAAACAGTTTGATTGGACTATTGGTTGCAGGAGCTGCAGCCATAAACGGAGCAGCCTGCTCTTTGAGAGATAAAACTCATGAGGATGAATGGAAAACATGCGAATTTTATACTGAAAGTCCTAATTATCCGAAATTCTTGCAAGATAATGTTTTTGATAAAATTTATGTTGGAATTGATGATACTATGAAACACCCTGATAGGGATAAAGTCGTTTGTTATAGTGACAGCAGGTCTGATAACTATGTCCCGGGAATTTGCGACTATCGTTTGTCAAACAGGGAGGATAAAGAAAATAATAGATATGTAAGGCTGAGAGAAAAGTCAATAGCTCATGATGTATTTGTCTTTGAAGAAGTAGATATAAACGGATTTGAGAGAAATCCTGAAAGACTTAATGAGATAATTGATAATGCTCCTTGGATTTTTTGGGCTGCTGAAAATGGCGGATATGTTGTTAAAAATGTTAGAGATGAAAATGGAAAGATAATTGAAAGAGTTTACGCCTTAGTAAATGGAAAAAAAGTTATAGCTAAAGATATAAATAAAGATGGAATTTTAGATTGTTTCAGAGAGATAAATTAAATAAAACTCGGGATTTAAGGCTATTTGCATTCTATGGGTTTACCTACACAAAAACATTCGACCTTTTTTATTCCTGTTGGGGCTTTCAAAAATGTTTTAATAATGATGCGAGTGTAAAATAATTTATTATTACTGCAAATTTCCTTGGCTTTTTCTATGCTTCTTATTTGATCACCATTTTCATCTTTGATTTCTTTTCCATTTTCATCAACAAATGTATTACATACTAGTTCAGGCCAGGATTGGCAGATATTTCCATTTAAGCCTGAGATCTTTCCAGTTTTTTTTGCGCATATAAAATCTCCCGATGGACAATATTCATCCCATCCTATTTGTTTGCCATTGCAATTGCAGGAACAAGTTTTACCTGATGGAAGAGTATTAGTGGAGTGAGTGCACGCTCCATTTTTACAAATTCCCCATGCTGAGTTATATGTATCATCGTCCCATTTACCAGGTCTTGCTCCGCCATTTTGCCATAATTTACAATCTTTTCCATCTGGTTCTAAAGTAACTTTACCTCCTTCTATCTTGCTGCAAGAAAATTCATCCTCAGAGTTTTTTCCAAATTTATTTTTATAATCAATACATTCTTTACAAAATATTATTTCTGGAGGTTTACTTTTTTTGCAATAAGAAGGAAAATCCATTAAAGGCGGCATTTCAGTATCCTCACAATCTTTAACAGCTTGCTCTCCTTTTTGTTTTATGTCTCCTTGCGCAATGGACTGGCCATTATTGTCAGGAGTTATTTTTTTGTTTCCGCAAGAATCTTGCTCAACTTTAAAACCAAAATCCTGCTCTGGGCCTTGAGGAAATGTTACAGGACAAGGGGCGGGCTTGCAAGTTTGTTGAGTCATAGGGGATAACTCTGGAGACGCCGCAGGAGGAGTTGGTTGAGGTGTCTGAGGTGTTGGCGGGGTGCCTCTTTTTATCCAAGGACAAATTTGAGCCAATCTTTGATCTCCTGGGATTAATGAAATTCTTGATGGCCCGCTACTCAAAGGATCAAAATTATTATAATAACACTCTAGTTCTCCGTTAACTGTTGTCGGAGTTGAGCTATAAGGGGACAAGTCATACGTTATTGTTTGTTTTGGTCTTTGATATTGGAATGAATAATATTTGCAATTTCCATTTGAGGCTACTAATTCTGGGGTTATTGATTGTGTTGTTGGAGGATTTGAAGCTATTGAAGAAAAGACAGGATAAAATATTCTAATATTATTCCCAATCTTGCTAAATTTCCAGTTTTGTGTCTTAACGCCTTCATAAAATAGGTCTGCTGGAGAAGTTGGTTTTGCTTCGGTTAAGACATTTGGGTCGTTATTTGAAAAACAATCTTTGTTTTCATTTTGAGAATTTGGATTTGTAACACAAACCTTTTTTTGAGAAGTCAATTTTGGAAGACATATAAACCAGAAACATTTGGATTTAGACGGAGTTGTCTGCACTTGACATTGTTGAGAAGGACAGGAATTGGAGTTATATTTTCCGCAAGGGTCTGATTGTTGAGCAGATTGAGCCTGACTAGGAGAATAAACCAAAGCAAAAACTATTAAAATAAATATTAAAATAAAAGGCCTCTTTTTCATTTCAATTATATCCGTCATGTTTATATAAATTTATCTGAAATCAAAATAATCCCCAATACAGAGATTCCCGATAATTTGGTTACCTTTAGTTCGGTAATCTCTGTCTATACATTCCCGTTTTTTAGTAACTGAATCAACGGGAATGTCTATACCTGCAGACCATCGCCTATAAGGTTTATAAACTTAAGACTTATTATTATTCATATCAAAGAGGCATAGAAATGAAAACATTAAGAAACGCAGGCATTGCAACACTATCTGGTTTAGTCATGGTAATTATCTTTACTCTTACTATTGTAATGATAGTGTCTTCCAAAGCTGGAAATGAATCTACGATGAACAATACGTTAAAAACTCTTTTCTCTCCTTTGGCCCTAATCATTGGAGGTTTGATAAGCATATTCCTTTTATTTTTAATATTTTCAGGATTTATTGGACTTGGGAAAAAATTAGACAATAAATTTTTGGTAGTCGTTTCATGGACTTTCTTTATATTTCTTACATTAAATATAATTTACTCTACATTTTCTATATCTATGAAACAAAATCCTTTAGTTAAGTCTCCAATAGACGGAACATTTGAAGTTGCTTTTCTTTTATTATTATCTACAATGATGGTTATGCTTGGAGTTTCTCTGCTTTTGTTTAAAAACAAGGTGAGTTTTGCAAAAATTGGAGGGATTCTTTATTTGTGTTCAGGAGTATTGTTTGTGTCTATAATTCTTGACTTTTTAGGAGTTTACACATATCTTGCAGCGATAATAGTTCAAAGCATAATGTTTTTTAAGGCCTCTAAGAAACTTGAGAAATAAGGATATGGATAAAACCTTTAATAATAGCACAACAAAATAGGTTTTGTCCATTAGAGAAAACCGGTTAAGCAGTGCGGCAATTATCGGTTTTCTCTATATCTGCTTGCTTTTATGAAGTTCTGAAGAGACTTTCCTAGTTGTCGCTTAAAAATTATTTGATTACCTTAATATTGATAAAACCTTTGATTAAAGCACAAAGCAGGAGGTTTTATCCATTAGAGAAAACTGACAAAACCGTGCTACAATCATCAGTTTTATCTATACAGAGCTTCCCACTAATTGTGTTACTTTTTTTAGGGAAGCTCTGTCTATACATTCCCGTTTTTTAGTAACTGAATCAACGGGAAGGTCTATACTTCGAGGAATTTAAGTGATTGAATAAATATTTGTGCAGAATTACAATTTCTGCACAAATCCCTTCCGAGGCTTGAAAATAAAACCTTCTTTCTCCAATAAAAATAAAGTATCTTCCAATTCAACTCCAGTTAACTTTTCTCCTATTAAATTAACCACTTCCTCAACAGGTATCAATTTCCCTAGTTTAGATTCTAACTGTGTTAAAGCATCCCTAACAATAAAAGTCTTGCTTCTCTTAGATGCAGTTATTCCAGTAGTCATTCTATCAATGTCGAAAGATTTAGTTTCTTCATCATAACCTACCTGCATCAAAGAAGTCTTCATTAACTCAATAGCTACTTTAGTATCTTGATTAGTTACTTTTTCACTCATCCTTAATTTAGCATGTGCTTCACTCAATCTAATAATTCCTTCAAGCTGTCTTGCGGTTATAGGAATAGGTTTTATTTCATTATCTGCCTTTCCAGGCTGTCCTCTCAATCTTACATAAAATTCTTTTATATCTTTAATAGCCTCGTCAGTTAATTTTGGTTTAATTTTCTGCCTAGTATAGGCGACATATTTTCTTAATAATTTAGAATCAACAACATCCCTTACCACTTCTTGTTTATGTTCTTCTAAAACATGAGAAGCAATTGCCTCATCCTGCACTTTATTTGGCATGTCTCTAATAATAAATATAACATCAAATCTACTCAGCAACGCAGGGGAAATATTAATCTGCAAAGGTATAGGGGTATAAGGATCGAATCTTCCCATCTTCGGATTTCCTGCAGCAAGGATAGTCGTCTCTGCCTTCAAAGTTGCATGAATATTCGCCTTTGATATACTTATGCTTTGCTGTTCCATCGCTTCGTGCATTGTGCTTCTATCATGTTCATCCATCTTTTCAATTTCATCTATTGCTACTAAACCCTTATTACTAAGCACCATCGCTCCTGCTTCTAGACTCCATCCTTTCAAAAATTCATCTTTTACAACTGCTGCAGTAAGGCCAGCTCCAGTTGTTGCTTTTCCAGAAACATATCTTCCCTTGGGAGCGATAGAAGATGTATACTTTAATAATACTGATTTTGCAACTCCTGGGTCCCCAACTAGTAAAATATGAATATCTCCTCTTGTCGAACCCCCATCGGATTTTTTCTTTTTTATTCCTCCGAATAATTGTAATAAAACAGCTTTCTTTATCAACTCAAATCCATAAATGCTGGGTGCGATGCTCTTTCCAAGTAAATCATAAATCTTAGGGTCGGCTGCAAGTTCTTTAATCTGCCTTTCATCTTCCTCACTTATATCAAAATCTTCATAACTCTCTTCCATTGAAATTGTATTGTTTGCTTCAATCGCAATATCATATCTTGTGGATATTCCTGTTTGTAAAGGCACAGGGACTTCTTTCAAAATTCCAAAGATTCTTACTCTGCTCCCAGGAGTTGTCTTTCCTTCCATTTTTGGATCAACTAAATCTTCTTTCAAAAATACATTAATTCTCCTTGGCTGCTCTCCGCCGTCTAAAGAATCAGGAGACTCTTCAATAACAAGTCTTTGAGCGTCAACCATTTCTTTTGACAACAACCTAAAATTGCCCTTCCACCCACATGAACATCTTGAAGGATCTCTAAACTTTCTATCAATCTGCAAAACCGATAATATTGCCCCGCAATTAGGGCACTCAAACCTCGCATTAACAACCTGTGGTCTTACATCAGAAGCCTGCCTAACAATCCCCTCTATCCAAAGCAGTCTATCTAAATGTTTTGCTCTTATCTTTCTTATGGAAATCTGCACACTTTTTGGTAATTCATCTAATCTTATTCTTGGCTTATCTACCAAGCCCAATTCTTCCAAAGCGACTTCCAAAAGAGCTAAAGTTTCTTCAGGCAACTCAATAGCATTCTCTGCCAAAACAGGAGAAAATGCAGCCAACTGTGAAAAGTTTAATTTTACAACATTACTTCCTTCCCTAATCAAACTCCCAAGTTCTTTTTTATAAGCATCAAAGAAGTTCTTTGCCTCAAGCACAAGCTCCTCATTCTTAAGCTTCTGTCTCTTTTTTATCCCTTCTTCTTCCATAAAAAGACTAAATTTAACCAGTTTATATTGTTTATTGTTCTTTTAGATTAAGAAGGGCATGTAGAAAGCAATCACCCCGAGTATGTTATTCATCCAGACACTCTGCGGCCTTAAAATCTTCCGTAGAAAAAATTTCCTTTTTCCAATTTTTCAGCAAAATAATCAAATCTTCTTTCTTAAATCTGCAAATCTTTTCCTGTCCAATAAACTGCTGCACACTTTCATTTGCCACTTTTTCCTGAATTTCCATTTCTTCTTGGGAAGTTCCATTTCCAAGCATTTGTGCTTTTAACTCATCGCTAAAGCTTACATCAACACTCTCTATCCTTTGATAATAAAAACATTTCTCCTCTTCCTTTCCTTCTACCTCATATAAACTCTCAGAGGAAGATTCTACTCCAAAAATATTTATTTTTGTTCCATATCGAACTTTAGCTAATTCGCAGTTTTCAGCTGCTCTAATAAAACAATCAAAATTCTTTTCACAATCAATCGGTTCTTTTGGCTCAACATCTTCTATACTCTGCGCATTATTATTCTCAGTGTTTATATTATTATTTTCATTTTTGCCTTCAATACCCCTTTGAGATACAAGAAAAATTATAATAATAAGAACAACAATTAGACTTAAGAATAATAAAACAATAACTGGAACATTAACGACTGCCTTTTTTTTCATAATAATAATTAATGCCTTTAATTTATAAATTCTACTTACTCAAGAGGTATACTTAATATCTCTCTGCAGTTTTTATAAATTCCTATTCTTTCTATATCATCTCTGTAAGGAATACTAATCTCCACTTCGGCTTTGTCTTCTATTCCAATATGAGGAAACCCTTCTGAAATTGAAACTAGAGGAAACTGAAATCTTCTTTCAAAAATTGGTTGATTATTCTCGTTAAAAACCATAGCGTTATATCCTGATGAAGGCTGCTCTTTTTCTTCATAAAAATAAACCTCAGTTAAATCAAGACCAGTTTCTCTAATAATTCCCTTATTATATTCTAATCCTAAAACATAAACTTCCTGAAGTTCTCCTTCTTCTATCCAGCTATGGTCTGCTTTTTCAGGGCATTGAGGTAAAATAGGCATACAATTAAAATTAAAGGCGAGTGCTCCAGTTAGTAAAAGAGTGCTTAAATTTTTACATTTTCTTTCCATATTACTACTATAAAATTAGTATTTTTAAACCTTTCCAATCTCTAATTTCCAGAGTATTTTAATATCTTATCTTCCAACACCTTTTCATTTACCTTACCATATTCTAATAAACCTTCTGGAGGGCATCCTTCATAAAGTCCTTGAGACATTATGCCACATTTAGTTGGCCTATACGCTCCTTTTGCAAAATAAAAACATCCTTCATAACATCCAACTTCGTATATTTTTCTTGGAACATTTTCACCACAATCAATAACTCCTTCCTTGCCACATCCATCTCCAAGCATATCTTTCCATGCAACGTTTCTAAAACATTGGTTTTGGGAAGTCGGACCAAAAGTAGAATAACAATTAGGCCCATTTAAAAGTAATGGATTATTAACAAACTGAAAAAGAGGAAATGTTGTTTCCACATATTCGTCATGCAGTCTTCCAAAACTATGCCCAAATTCATGCGCCGCTTCTAACATACCCATTTGGGCAATTAGATGCAATCTTTACATCTGATAACAATTTTTCTTTAATTCCTTGACTATCTCCTTTTTTTCTATCAACACAAAGATTTATTATATTGCCAGAAAAATCATTAAAAGAACCTACAATCTCGCCACCATTTTTACAATCATCAATACCATCATAAACCTCAAAATAAGAATTAATCACATATAAACCATTTAAGGAAAAATTAGATTTAATTATGCAATGCCTGACATTTTGTCCATTCCCGTCTAAAAATATCCCTGCTTCTTCAAATTCAGTATCGGAACATTTTGTTCCAATACTTACTATCTTCTCGCTTACAACAAAATCTCCGCCATTAGCACTAGCTCTAACTACAAGCATTATTAGAAATAAAAAAGTTACCAATAAAACAGAATACTTTGGTTTTACCATATACTAAAACAGACACGGAGACAATTTAAACATTATCCTTACAATCACTCCAGTGCAAATCTTAAAATAGCCCCAACTCCCTTAGTCAAGTTGTAAAACTGTTCTCCGTCTGTATGTTCAGTTGAGATATAAAATATCTTAGAACCTATGGATTCTGCTCTTTTCTCAAATTCTTCTGCTGCAGATTTATCTAACTTTTTAGAAATATATAATGTATCGACTGCTCCTCTTTCCAAAGCAACTAAAACGTCCTTTCCATAAACTGCCATTTTCTTGTCCTTGCCAAGAGTCTCAAAAAATCTCTTAACATGATTTTTTTCTTGCACAAGTTCTTGTTCTTTTAAGTCATCTTGCGAGCTTTCAACTAAAAGTTCTAAACCATGCTCATCAACATACCCTAAGTCTTTTACAGAAATAATTTTTTCTTTTAATTTCGTAACTAAATTTCCTTCTTCTATAAATTCCTCTTTTGTAGGAATTGGCCCCCCAATCAATATCCCTTTTAATTTTGGCATATCAAAGAATAACTCTTTCATATTTTCTGCAACCCTTCTAAAAAATTCCTTCGCTAACCCTTCAGTAATTCTATGAAAACGTTGACTACTCTGACCTCCGGCCCTTATCTTTCCAGGCACTCCAGAAGTCATCTTCTGCAAAACCTTGATATTATTCCCTTCAAGCAACCCAATCATTGCAGCCTGCCGGTCAATTACCAATAAACCATAAACGGCTTCTACACTTGCCATTTCTTTCAAAGGTTCAATAATAAATTCCTGATCGCATCTGTACAATTTAACATTTAATAATTTGGGCGGCTCGTACATCCATAATTTCAGCTCCTGTTCTCCTTCATTAGGAGATATGTTCCCGCAATAAATCGCTAATCCATTTGCTGGAGTTTGTTTATAATTCTTTAACTCACGAACAATCATATTCAAAGCGTCAATAACATTACTCCTAGTTTGCTTTGATTTTATATTCTCTGCAGTTGACCTCTCACCCTCAAGTTGTCTGGAAGTAAGATTAATATTTGCTCCTGCCGGAATAAGAACGCTCACCAATTCAGTGTGTCTCCCCTTTATACTTCCAAGTGTTTTAATCAATTCTTCCAATTCTTTCTTCTTCTTCGGTTCAATTATAGTGTTATAAACTTCCATATGAAAGATTAAAAATCAAGGTTAATAAACCTATTTTTATTGTTCGTCTTTATGATAAAAATCTAAAGAAATTCAACCCCAAACTTACCTTCCCTAATTTCTTTAGCGCAACTAACAGCCCTCAAATCTTCTAGTACTTTTTCCAATTCTTTATGCTCCTCTTTGCTCAAAGTCAATATAATCTGTGAATTCATTGACTTCTTAGCTTCTGATTTTGCCTGCCTTACTTTTCCTATAACCTCAACAAGTTTGCTCCAGACTTTTTCATCATGTTTATGCTCTGCAATTCCAGTCCTTTTAGGCCAATCTTCTAAATGTATAGACTTCTTTCCTTCAAATTTCCTAAAATGGTTTTGATAGATTTCTTCAGTTACAAAGGGGGTGAACGGAGCAAATATTTTTAACATTATTAATAAACTCTGATACAATGTATAAAAAACAGATGCTTTCTCTTCTTCAGTTCCATTATAAACTCTTCCTTTAATAATTTCCAAATAATTATCAGCAAACTGCTTCCAAAAAAAACTATCAATATCTATCTTTACTTTTGAATAATTGTATTCATCAAAATCCTTTTCAGATTTTTCAATTAATTTATTTAACATTGATAAAAACAATCTATCAGTTTCCAATATTTTAGGCTCTTTTTCCTGATGTATCAAGTTCATAAATACAAAATTTGAGGCATTTAATATTTTAGTTATAAATTTCTTTCCAGTAATAATATTCTTTTCCTGATAATCTAAATCCTCTCCTAATTTTGAAGACGCAGCCCAATACCTCAATCCATCTGCTCCAAATTGATCCATTATTGCCTGAGGCCGAATAACATTTCCCTTAGATTTGGACATTTTTTCTCCTCCAAGTTTTACAAATCCTGAGACAATAATATCATTCCAAGGAATCTTATTTTCATGATAAAAAGACTTTACAATTGTATAAAACGCCCAAGTCCTTATTATATCATGCCCCTGAGGCCTTAATGAATAAGGGATTTTAACCTTTTTATCCACAATCAAAGAAGCAATTTGCGGGGATAAAGATGAAGTAGCCCAAGTATCTATAGTTTTATTTTCTGGCTCCATCAAAGAATTACATTTTTTGCATTTTCTTTTCTCTTGCAGAGGATCAATTGGCAATTCTTTCTTATCAGCAATCTCAATTTTATCGCACTTTCTGCAATACCAAGCGGGAATTGGAATTCCAAAATGCCTGTCTCTTGATATTGACCAATCCCATTGCAATCCCCTTATCCAGTTTTCATATCTTTTATACATATGTTTCGGATGCCATTTTATTTTCTTTCCCTGTGCTATAAGTTCCTTTTTCTTATCAAGTATTTTTATAAACCATTGTTCATTTGGCAAAAATTCAATTTCAGTTCCGCATTTATCATGAACATTAACACTATGCTGAATATCTATTTGTTCTGCAATCCGATTTTCCTTCGCTAAATCTTCCAATATCTTCTTTCTAGCTTCTTTTATTTTCATTCCATTATATTTTCCATCTCTCAATCTTCCATTGTTCTCAAAAACAATTCTTGCTTCTAGTTTATGTCTTTTTATCGCATCAACATCATACTTATCCCCATAAGAACATACCATCAAAACTCCTGTTCCTTTTTCCATGTCAGCAGAATCGTCTAAAATTATAGGCACTTCATATCCATACAAAGGCACTCTTGCTTTTTTCCCCTTTAATTTATTAAATCTCTTATCTTTTGAATTTACAAACACGCCAACACATGCTCCTAGCAGTTCAGGCCTTGTCGTTGCAATAAACAAATCTCTGCCCTCGGTTTTAAATTTCAAAGTCGTAAACTTAGTTTCCTGTGATTTGTCCTCCAATTCAGCTTGCGCAATCGGCGTTTGGCATTCAGGACAAAATATTGTAGGAAATTTCTCCCTATAAACTAAGCCTTTATTATAAAGTTCTACAAAACTCTCCTGAGAAATTTTCCTTGAATTTTCATCAATTGTAGAATAATATATGTTATAATCACAGCTCACCCCAAGATTTTTCCAATCCTGTATAAAAGTAGGGGTAATTTCTTTTAATGTCTTAAGGCAAAGCTCGATAAACTCTGCTCTAGACATATTCTTGCTCCTAACATTTTTCAACCTTTCAATTAATCTCTCTGTTGGGATACCATTGTCATCAGTCCCAAATGGATAAAATATTTCATAACCTTTCATTCTTTTATATCTGGCAATAAAGTCTTCTTGAGAATATGAAAATGCATGCCCTATGTGCATCTCTCCAGAAACAGTTGGCGGCGGCGTGTCAATAGAATATATCTTCTTTCCAGATTCAGGATTGAACTTATAGATTGCTTCTTTTTCCCAATACTCTCTCCATTTCTTTTCTATTTCTTTGATATTTATCTCAGGCATTTAAATCCCAAGAATCCCCCAATTAAAAACCTTATTATGGATAAAACCTTTGATTAAAGCACAAAGCAGGAGGTTTTATCCATTAGAGAAAACTGACAAAACCGTGCTACAATCATCAGTTTTATCTATATTAGTTCTAAACGAAAGAAGATACTTTGGTTACCTTTAGTTCGGTAATCTCTGTCTATACATTCCCGTTTTTTAGTACAGAGCTTCCCACTAATTGTGTTACTTTTTTTAGGGAAGCTCTGTCTATCCCTTCCCGTTTTTTAATAACTTGATTAACGGGAAGGTCTATAACTGAATCAACGGGAATGTCTATAATAGATAACCTATAGCGGAAGACCAAAATAATTCCTTATTGCTATTTTGTTCTCCCGAATACCTCAAGAACGAAGTTCTTGATGGCCCCGAGAACCAAAACAGAATACTAGAAGGTTCTCGGTGTAGCTACAGACAAACTTGAGGAATTACTAAAGTCTGTAGCTATAGTTTCTAAACTTAGGCTGCGGGAAAGAATATTTTCAGGGCAAGAACGAAAACCATAATTGCAACTATAAAGACTATTACTTGGGTAGGAGTTAACATGAATTTTGAAGCGTATTCTTCATCATAACGCATTAATCCGCCAAATACTCCTGGCATGTGAATCTTGTTATCTGCCATGTCATTTTAGAGAAT
>Ga0209542_10012207_pt1 | contig 15082 bp, 20 predicted proteins | sample RifCSPhighO2_01_FD_184028 | JGI IMG/M metagenome (GOLD analysis project Ga0209542, IMG submission 184028) | Soil microbial communities from Rifle, Colorado - Rifle CSP2_plank highO2_0.1 (SPAdes) (version 2) | ecosystem: Environmental > Terrestrial > Deep subsurface > Rock core/Sediment ...
ACTTCATCAAGTTTATCGCTTATAGAAAAAGACATTAATTTTTAACCATTCCCTTGTCTTTTTCTATCTATAGTGAAAGACATAAATCTTTCCCTATCTATCCAACGACAAAGTGTGGAAATACTAATGTCGTTGGCTATAGCAAAGGCGTAAATATAGTAAATTGAAAACGTCCTTTGCTATAAATTAATTTTTAATGAAGAAATACAATCAAAGCGGGATATCTGAATATAAATGACTTGCGACTTTGGAGCAAGTGAATTATCAGTAAAACATGTTAAGATAGAGGGTTTACCTTACAGAAACTGACTGTTTATATCACCTCTTTTTTATTAACACCTATAAAGAGATAATTCAAGTTGTCATACATTAAACCTCATATTTTTATTTTACAATACAATTAATTATTTAAACTTAAATAAAACTGTTATAACATGGAAATTAAAGTTTTAGAAAATCTTGATGAACTGTTAGGAGATTTAAGTCCAGATGGAATAACTGATTTTAGATTAGCTTTAATAGATAGATTAGAAGATAGAGGATGGTGTGAATTTTATGGAATTTCATATATTAATCCAGAACCAGAGATGAAAAGAGTAAAATCAATAGTTTATCAAGAACTGTATCCTGATTTAGTTCATTAAAATAATTTTTTAAACATCAGAATTCCACTTGTCTATTGACGAGTGGTTTACATGAATAAAACCACTCGTGGAATTTTGTATGCTTCAGAAATCAAAGATTTCTGATAGTGCTCAAAAATTTACATTTTTGACATGCTCAAGAATCACTTTTAGAGTGGCATTTTCATGCCACCAGTCTTTGACTGGTGGTTCTTGACAACCAAAAAATTTATAAACTATAGTATCTATAGTTACTATAGATAAAATGGAAATAACAACTATTCAATTAAGCAAAGAAACAAAAGAAAAAATATCTTCATTTGGAATTAAGGGGGAAAGCTATGATGATATTCTTAAAAGAATATATTTTTTAGCTGTTAAAGCTCAGTTAAAAGAATTTTTAATGTCTAACGAAGGTTTTATTCCTATTGAAGAGGCCATAAAAGAGGCAGAAAAGAAATGGCCAAAGTAATGATTTTAGGAGCTCTTAAAGACGAAATTTTAAAAAAATTTAAAGTAGAATCAAAAACAATTTTCAAATTAATGTACTCTTTAGCTGAAAATCCAAATAAGGGTAAACCGATTGGAAATGGAGGGGGAATATTAATAAAAGAACTGAAATATAAATCCTTTAGATTTTATTTTATAACAGATGGATATAAACTAAAAGTAATGGATCAAGATAAGTTAGCAGATTTATTAATAAAGTTTATCAGAATGTCTGATAAGAAATATCAGCAACAAACAATTAATGAGATAAAAAAAGTATTAATCAAACTTGGTTCTAAAGGTTTTGAAGAATAAATTTCTAATTTATGGGCAGTAATTTTCAATTCCTCTTTCAATACATCCTAAAGGCCCAGATAAGAAAGCCCTTACAGGAGTTGTTGCAATATTAACAACACCAACTGTTGCATATCCAGCAGTTTCAGCTACTCCTAGAATAGTATTACCTACACCTCTTCCAACACCCTGGATTTTTTCATAACATCCTTCTCCACAGATGACTCCAATAGCTGTATCGTAAACTCCTCTTGTTATATTCCCCACACCTGTGTGGACATTCATCATTAACGCTCCGCTTTCATTATAAATTCCACTTACAGTATTATAAGTTCCATTAGCTGCATATCCAACAACTGCATCTGCTGTTCCACAAACTCCCTGACAAATATTACCTCCACTAGTTCTTCTTACATTGTAATTTTCAACAATAGGATCTTGAACAATTGGTTTTAATTTATGTCTTCCAACATGAAGATCTTGCCCAAAACCAGGATCTCCAAAAGATAATCCGGATATTAATGCCCCAGAAATTAATAATTTTTTCATATCCATAAAAAATATTATCATAAACTCTTTTTAAGCATTTGTGTAATCTATACTATGCTTTCATTATTATCAAAAGCATCTTCAATAATTTTAATAAATGGTTTCCAATCAATTTGTTCTTTCATTAATGATAGTCTATCACCAAGCCCATATATTTTTTTTGTATTTTTCCTTAAGAATATATGCTTCAAATGTCATTTTTCACCTCAATAAAATAATAAATACCGTCGAGAATTTATACTTTTCGGTGGTAGAGTATATATTTCAGGAGGGGGTTATTCAAAACTCTCTATAATTTAAAATAACAATCTATAAAAACAAAAGGATTATTTTATTATTATGGTAATACCTCTTGAAACACAAATAAACAGTATTCTTTCATTTAGAAAAGACCCTAAAGATAAAGAAAGTCCAAGAATTTATTCTGAAGATACAATTAAAAAAGCTATTAATACAGTTACTTATTTTCAAAAATATGCACAAAAAGAAATTGGAATAGAATTAAGAGGAGATCATGAGTTATTACCAGGTAGATTAGAAGGAATAGATATTATTTGGATAATGATTGGAGGAGGAATTATTTTAGAAGTGCCAAAAGAAGGAAATGATATGAAATATGAAGGCCATATAAAAAGCAAAGGATATATTCATGGAGATTTTTCAATCAGTTAGATTTTTCAATAAATACAATTTTACATCTTTACTATTTTATAAAATTCATAACCTAAATATTTATAAGCTTTAAAATTCTTTATAATTATGCCCCTAAAATCTATAGATACTCAATTGTCTGAATCTGCTATTGATTTAAATTCTGCTTGTTGGGAAATATCTACTAAGGAAGACAGAATTAATGAAATTGAAAGAACAACAGGCTATGTTCATGTTACATGTGCTAAAGACTATTTGTCTGTAAAAATAAAAGAATTATTAATTAATTATGAAAAAACCCATAAAAACCAGAGTTTAACTGTTGAAGATTTAGTTATTTTAGACATTCCTTCTCAGCCTCTTTATTGGATATTTTATCCAAAAAATAGTACATCTTCTGATTTTATTTTTTAACTTTAACTTTAAAACTTCTGGATGTAACAACTGCAGTAAATAAAAATATAAACAACAAAATATCATTCCAAAGAATTAAACTTATAATTGCTCCAATTCCTGAAACAAAAATAATTACTTTAAACCATTTCTGGTTTTTTTTAAGCTCTTCTTTTGTAATTTTGGCTAAGAAATTTCCAATAGGAATTCCAAGCATCAAAACAAAAATTCCTATAATTAACTTAATACTTTCTTGCATAAATAAAGAAAATATACTGTGTTTTTATATCTTTACAAATTTTCAGGATTCACTTTTACACATAAAAATGAAGCAGCACTTTCTAAATTTTCAAGCTGTTCAGGATTTAAGCTTTCTTTAAATATTCTTCCTAATTCTCTTTTATCTTCAATAGACATATGTTTAAATTCTTTATCCATATATTTTATAACTACTCTATAATCAGGCATATTTTCTAAATATGGATATTTTTCTTTTAAATGTTCAAATGCTTCTTGAATTGTGTATTGTTTTGAAGATTCTATTTTTTTTTTGCTTCTTCTACATTTGCTTTTATTCCATCTCTTCTTTTATATCTAAACATTAACCTTAAGAATTTCTGATGTTTTTAAATATAATCATAGTCTAATGCAAATATTTATGAATACTTTACCTCAATAAACTTTAAATATCCCCTTTTAGTTATTTATTAATGAAAAAATTAAATTTAATCATTATTTTTATAAGTCTTTTTTTGATATTAAGCGTTTATTTTGTAATAGCAGTTAAATCAGAGAAAGATTTAACAGCAATAACTCAAAATAATCAAGCTAATGTAAATATTCCTGAAAATGCCATTGAAGTTTCTCCAGGAGTTTTTGATTTAGGTACAAAAATAGATAAAAGTGGAAAATTAGTTCAAGGTTATGCATTTATTCATTATAAAAATGAAAAAGGAGAAGTAAAACCTTCTTCAAAACCATCCGGCAGTAGCAGTTGTTATGTTTTTCTTTCTAAAGGAGCTAAATGGAAAAGTATAGAACAATGGGTTGTTAATCCTGCAAATACAGAAGGACTTAATGAAGATTTTATTTTAAATAATTTAGCAGGCAATATACAAAAATGGGAAGATGCGGCAGGAAAGAATATTCTTGGTGATGGAGTTATAACTAATAATGTTTTAGTAGCAGACACAGTTTCTCCAGATGGAGTAAATGAGATTTATTTTGCAGATATTGCTAACAGTGATGCTATTGCAGTAACAATTGTATGGGGTTATTTTTCAGGGCCAATTTTTGCCAGAGAAATTATTGAATGGGACCAAGTTTACGATGATGTTGATTTTAGTTGGAATAATGATGGAAATTCAAACGATATGGATTTTGAGAATATAGTCACTCACGAGCTTGGTCATAGTGTAGGATTAGGAGATTTGTATTCTTCAAGTTGTTCAGAACAAACAATGTATGGATATGCTACTGAAGGAGAAACAAAAAAAAGAACCCTTGAACAAGGAGATATTTTAGGTATAAGAAAACTTTATTCTTAAAAGTAAATTGTATAAGTGAATTCTAATAATTTTAATAAGTATGTCAGTCTAATAAGCATATCAATCTTAATTACATTTTCGTGACTAATCATCGTAACTTTAATTTAACTACAAATTCTATTAAATGATAGCTCTTTTGTTACTCACGAATTTAGGGTCCATATTAAACGATAAATATCTCACAATTTTGACTTACAGCTTTTATATACTGATAATCTAAGTAATTCAGTACCCACAATTTGAAAATACCCTTATCTATTAGCATATGTATTTAACCATTGAAAATTACATTTTCCATATTTTATCCAGTAAATTTTAGCTTTAAAACTCAGAACTTATTGAAATGATGCCTTCTAAATTATGAGAACTATCAAATATTATTATCAAATCTAACATGAACTTAATTTAGATTACTAAGTGTAAATTGGAATAATAGTATAATAAAATTTAAATTACCTCTTTTCTATATTTATCTATGACTTTTAAAAATTATCTTATTGTTGCATCAAAATTAGACAAAGCAGGAATTAATATAACAACTTCCTTATCACAATACCAGCAAGGTTTGGAAAATATGGAGAATTCTTTTAAATTTTACCTTATTGACAGAGAAATAATCAATGCAGATGCTCCAGAAGACCTTGAAAAATATTCTGCATATGATTTTATTATTTTTGCTTCAAAACATAAATCAGAATCAAATACAAAAACGCTTTCAATTCATGCACCCGGTAATTGGCGTTCAGCTGATTTAGGAGGGAAAGAAAAGAGAGTTTCAATGTCTTCAGCTGTTTTCATGAAGCAGGCATTTCAAAAATTAAGAAAAAACATCAAACAGTATGATTTGGATGATTATAATTTAACTTTGGAATGCACTCACCATGGCCCTTTTATAGATAAACCATGCATGTTTATTGAAATTGGCTCAACTGAAAATGAATGGAATGACAAAAGAGCTGCATTTGTTATAGCAAAAACAATAGCAGATATAATAAAAACATATAAGGAAAATCCATATAATGAAGTCGCTGTAGGGATAGGGGGTCCGCATTACTGTCCAGGTTTTAATAAAATCCAATTGAATTCAAATTTTGCAATCAGCCATATTATACCGGAATATTCTCTTCCATTATCAGAAGAAATGATTAAAGAAGCAATCTCCAGGACTTTTGAAGAACTTGATCTAGTTATTTTAGACTGGAAAGGATTAGGCAATTCAGAAGCAAGACAGCAGGTTTTAAATGTTTTAAGCAAGCTTTATATCCGTTATGAAAAAACTTCAGATATAAGTACCTAGTTATTTTTTAATAAACCTTTCATACTGTTCAAATTTTTTATAAGCTTCTTTGCTAAAAGTGACTATAATTATTTCTTTAATATATTTTCTGTAAATAATCAACGGAGCCAAACTGACTAAAATTAATGCAGTTAAAGATGTATAAATATAATAATTATTGCCTTCATAGATTCCTAAAATCAACACGCCTAAAAAAAAGAAATTAAGAAAATTGCCTATGATTACTGCAGAAATAAATTTCCAAAAATTAGTTTTAGTCACTCCTGCAGCAACATATGAAAGAGTAGATGGAAAAAAGTAAAAGCAATTTAAAACTATTAAAATCTGAAAAGGATTTTTATTAACCATTTCTTTTAAAATCCTTATTTTTGTTCCATTTACGCTAGTATAATCATCTACAAAATCTTTTCCAAGATACATGCTCAAATAGTAAGTAATTGATGCACCAAAAATAATCCCTATATAGCTGAATAATATTACATACTTAAACGAAAATAAGAATATGCCAGGTATTAATATAAATGTGACTGGCAATGTTGTTAAATTTGCTAAGATTATCCATAAAATATAAACTAAAATTGAGGCGGGACTGTTTTCTAATTCCCCTGCAACCAGACTTTGGTTTATTCCAAGTTCGTTGGCAAATAAATATAATGACAGAGAAACAACTATCATAAACAATAAAATATAGAACTTGATCTTTTTTATATTTACCTTCATTTTCCCCTATTTTATTTTTATTTTTTACAAGTATTTACAAGAAGAAATAGTTTAAAATATTATCTGAAAATAGAATAAGAGTTTTTGCCTTTTATATTTTACAACATTTTATCTCAGTTGATAATTTGCTGCTCATATCATCACAGATTAATGTAAGTCATTAATAACCTTCTCACCAATAACACTCCGACTCACAAAAAATCTTTAGATTTTTTGAGCCCCAAGAATCAATGATTCTTGCGGTTGAAGGAGTGCAATTTTTAATATTTGCAACTTAGCAACTTGACTTTAAATATAGAAAACAATTTAAAACCAAGATTATACACTATGATAATATTAGAAAATGAAAAATTTAAGGGGGATAATTACTGTTATTTTAATTGTTCTTTTAGTAAGCGTTTTAATTATAATCTTGATTTCATTTGATAATGGCTTACTCACCGGAAATTCTTTCAGAGGATTAAGGGATTTTTTTTTAAACAGAAAACCATTGTCTAAAAATATTATTGTTTATCCATTTACACCCTATACTAAACCATATACATTAATACCTTCTCCAAGTTCTGGAGATGCACATCTTTTTGCATATGATTATTCTTATGGAAGAATAAATGGAGCAAGATATATTTCTTCTGAGATGGATATACCAAAAGAAATAATTTCCTCAAATTATATAAATATTACAGCTGCTCAGGGAGAGTATGAACCAGCATCTTTTATTTTAAGATCATCAGTTGATATAAAAAATATTATTATGACTCCTTCTTCTTTAGTATCATTTTCAGGACAAGTTATAAATTCATCAAATATTGAAATGAAAATAGTAAAAAATTGGTATCAATCTGGAAATATAGGGCATAGAAAAAATCCTCCTCCCCCTAATAGCCCTGAAAGACTTCTCGTTCCTGAATTATTAGTATATGATGATAGTTTAGTTTTTGTAAATACTACTTCAAAAACAAATTACTTAAAAATAAGCCAAAATAATATAGTTTCATATATTGAGATATCTAATAAAACAGCAACAATTCCTAAAAATGCTGTTTTTAATGATGCTGTTTCATTAAGGTCATTTAAACTAGATAAAAATCAAAATAAACAAATTTGGATTACAATTCATGTTCCAGAAAATGCTACCCCTGGATTATATAAAGGAACTTTAAGTATTGCTTCCCGTTCATATTTACCAATGAATGTGACAATAATATTAAATGTCCTTCCATTTAAATTAGAAGAACCTCTTGCTGATTATGGATTATATTATACAGGAACATTATTAACATCTGCTCCAGATAAAAAAACAATTCAACAAATTACTACAGATTTGCAGGACATGAGTGCTCATGGAACAACATTTGTTTCTATGTATAATCAAGGAAGTAATTTTTCAAAAGCTCTTGAATTATGGAAGAAATACCAATTAGATAAGAATAATTTATTTTATTTAGGAACGCCTCGAGTAGGAACTCAAACAACTATTGAAGATATTTCTCTTATGATTGATCAAATTAATTCAGTAAAAAACAATGCTTCAGGATATGGATTTTCTTCAGTATATTTTTATGCAATCGATGAAGCAAATATAAGTGTTGTTACTCAAGAACAATTAGCATGGTATTGGGCTCATTTTGGAGGTGGAAAAGTATGGGCTGCTTCTGGAAATAATAATATCTATCCATCTGTAAATTCTAACAATCTTGATGTAATAGTGCGCCCTTACAATTATAAGACTTCAGAAATATCTTTATGGGACTCAAAAGGAACAGATATCTATGGATATGCTATGCCATACGGAGGATTAGAAATTCCTGAAGTTTATAGAAGAAATTTTGGATTTAATTTATTTTTATCAGGTTATGATGGAATATTTAATTGGGCTTACCAAAGTCCTGTTGGAGAAGCATGGAATGATTTTGATCTTCCTTCAAATGTGTATAGAGATATGATTTTTTCTTATCCAACAACAAATGGAACAATAAATACTTTGGAATGGGAAGGAATGAGAGAAGGTGTAGATGATATGAAATATATCTCAACTCTTGTAAAATTAGATAAATCAAGAACTAAAGAACAAATAAAAGAATGGTTGCAGAGTAAAATGGAAAAAACAAATTCATTGGATGAAGTAAGACAAAAAGTGATAGATGAAATAATAAAAGTTCAAAAGATAAATAGTATTTCTTCTTCAAATAACCCCCCTCCCAAAGGTAGAACCCCTCCTGTTGCTGAGAGGTAAAATTGCTGATTAAAAATTAAAGAAATATGATTAAAATTAATTGTTAGGGATGTACGAAACCTAATCATTGTTGTCAGAATATACATTTAACCCCTATATTATTACCTTCTGAAGAAGCTGTATTTAGAGTGTATTCTGAAAAAGTAAAAACACCTTATAGAGATATGTTTGCTTTAAGAAAAAACCCAAAAGATAATTGTGTATTTTTAAATGAAGATACCAAACAATGTTCTATATATAATCAAGAAAGACCTCTTGAATGTTTTCTTTATCCATTTTTATTAAATTTTAGTGATAGTACCCCTAAGGTAACTCTTGATGATAGATTTTGTCCGCATATTAAAACTTTAGAATATAACCTTAGTGAAATTATAATATATGTTAGAAACCATCAATTTCCCATTGATTGGATAAAAGGTTATGATTCTTTACAAGATTACTAAAAATCAAACGCCCACTGCAGGAATCGAACCTGCGAGCCCCGAAGGGCCGAGATTAGCAATCTCGTGCAATACCATTATGCGAAGTGGGCATTTCTTATAAATACTATAAAATAAAAGAAATCAAGAGATTTTAAGGTTTATTGTTTATGCAAAATTATTTCTTTGTTGCTTCTATTTTAATACTTTCTAAATTTATTCCATTATATTGTCTTTTAGAAATATCTTTATCTTCACCCAATATTTTAACATCAAAACCAGCATTTTTTATTTTTTTAATATAATCTTCTTTTTTTAATGCTCCAGAAACACAACCAGTTAGAAGATATTTGTCTTTTTTTTGTTCTTCTGTTAATTCTCCTAACAAAACAATATCTGAAACAAACATTTTTCCATTATTTTTTAAAACTCTATAACTTTCAGAAAAAACTTTGTCTTTGTTTGGTGCAAGATTAATAACACAATTGCTTATTATCACGTTAATTGAATTATCTTTTATTGGAAGTTCTTCAATATCACCTAATTTAAATTCAACATTACTATAATTATACTTTATCGCATTTGCTTGTGCTTTTTTTATCATTTCAGAAGTCATATCTACTCCAATAACTTTTCCAGTTTTTCCTACTTTTCTGGCTGCTAAAAAAACATCAAAACCTGCTCCACTTCCTAAATCAAGAACTGTGTTTCCTTGGTTTATCTTTGCAAGAGCAGTAGGATTACCACATCCAAGTCCGAGATTTGCTTCAGGTACATTGTTTATTTCTTCATCTGAATAACCAATTTCTTTGGAAACTTGTTTTGAACCAGAACAACCACAACTACAGCCACATCCTCTTTCAGAAGCAATTTCTGCATAACCTTCTTTTACAATATTTTTTATTTCTGTTTCTTTCATTTTATTCTGCTAAATAGATTAACAATAATCTTTTATAAATTTAATTAATAAAATTAATGAACTAAATGTGCAACCTCGCCATTTTATTAACCATTAGTTCATATTCATCTTTTGTAACAACTTTGTATTTATTATAGAATTCTTTTTGTTTTTTCCATGAAATTGTTCCTTCAATTATCAAACCAATTCCTGCAATTAACCAAAACCAGTCTGATGAAAAAATGTTAAATCAGATAATTTAATTATAATCATAAATATCATAATGATTCCAACAAGAACAAATTATTTATGTCTTATTGTATTATTCAACCTTCTTTTAGTTAGAATATTTATCAAATAGTTACATTTATAAGCATTTCCAAACATAATTTTATTAGCGGGGTGGAGCAGCCAGGAGTGCTCGTCGGGCCCATAACCCGGAGGTCGGAGGTTCAAATCCTTCTCCCGCTACTTTTTATGTATTTAATATAATTCAATATTATCAACTCACAAAATGCCTGTGTGAACTTATTAATTTCTTTTGGAATGAGTATCTCCGATGAGTTTTAGTCATGTCCACAATTGAAAACTGTATCATTTATGATGCAGTTAATATTAGACAGCTTTCAATTTGGATCAGCGAAAATTTATTAAATTTTCGGGGCAGAAAATTACAATATTGCAGTAATTTTCTTGCATCCTAAAGTCCTAAACAAACCACAAGGACTTTTTGATTTTACAACATTTTATTTCAGTTAATAATTTGCTGCTCATATCATCGCAGATTAATAAGAAATGTTAATAACACGACAACTCACAAAAAATCTTTAGATTTTTTGAGCCCCAAGAATCAATGATTCTTGCGGTTGGAGGAGTGCAATTTTAATATTTATGTTAATTTAGCAACTTGACTTTACAATATACTAAACTTTAAAAACTATCCTGATTTTTTTAACTGATGACTCCTAAAAAATCTGAGGTGAATTTAATTCTTGGAATTGATGAAGCTGGACGTGGTCCAGTTATAGGCCCATTAGTAGTTGCAGGATGTTTAGTAGATGAAAAAACTGAAAAGGAATTTAAAAAATTAGGTGTTAAAGATTCAAAAGAATTAACTCAAAAAAGAAGAGAATTTCTTGTTGAAAAAATTAAAGAAAAAGCAGAAACATTTGAAATAGAAATAACTTATCCAGCTGAAATAGACGATAAAGCTATAAGTGGAAATCTTAATGTCTTAGAAGCTAAAAAAATTGCCTTAATAATAAATAAAATAAATAAAGGATTTAATAAAATAAAAGTAGTAGTAGATTGCCCTTCTGTAAATATTGGAAAATGGACTGATTATCTTAAAACAAAAATTGATGATTTATCTAATCTGGAAATCTTATGTGAGCATAAAGCAGATAAAAATCATGTTTCAGTTTCAGCAGCTTCAATAATTGCAAAGCATATAAGAGAAAAAGAAATGGATAAACTCCGTGAAAAATACGGGAAAGAAATAGGCTCAGGCTATTCATCTGATCCTTTAACATGCAAGTTTCTTGAGAAATATGCAGAGAAACATCAAAAAGACGGAATTTTCAGGCAGACCTGGCAAACCTGGAAAGATTTATGTGAGAAAAAAGAGCAGAAAAAGCTGGAGATTTAATCAATCATTCCAAAGAGTGTAAAATATGTTATTTAAATTTTCAGCAAGTTTTTCATCTTCTATAAAAATTATTCCTCCATATTGAAGTGGATCATCATGAACTAATTTAATCATAACTTTTTTCCTGTCAATAATATCACACCTCACAAAATCAGTATCTTTCCTTTTTACTTGAAATTCTTGAGGATTTTTTGCATGAAGTTCTTTAAGTAAAACAGGCAATTCAGTTTTTTTTGGATAGATTGCCTTGAAAATAACTCCCCGTTTAACTGCATCTATAATTGCCTTTTCCCATTTGTGTTTATTTGCCCTGTTAGAAGAGGGTTTATGATGAATATTCAAAATTTGGAGAACTTCAGTTTCAGCTTCTTCAAAACTTCTTAATTGAATTTTTTTGTTGTCTTCATTAGTTGTTCCTATCTGAAAAAATTTTGTAACCTCTCCTTTTTGTTTGTCTATCATTGTTGAAATTTTCCTTAAATTTTCATATCTTTCCTGTTCTTTTTCCTGTTTTTCTTTGATTAATTCAGCAATAACATCAGATATTTTTTCAGTATAAATTAACTTTGGCCTGGAGTTAGTTTCTTTAACCAGTCCCTTTTCTTTTAATGATTTAATAATAGAATAAATTTTTCCAAAAGGAACCCTAGATTTTTTGCTTAATGAACGTATATCTGTTTTTTCTTTTATAACAAAATTAAGTATTTTACTTTCATAATAGCTTAATCCAAGATGCTGAAGATCTTTTTCAATATCATTGTCCATTTTATACTTACTAATTATCTTTATTTAATTTTAACTCTTATTTAGTGTGAAAACTATTGAATACTATTTAAAGATAATTGAGATATAATTATAATCTAAAATGAGTGAGAGAAAAAAAGGAACATTTTATGACTTATCAAAAGCAAGGTCAATTATTCTTTATAAAGATAATTCAAAAGAGAGTGATCTTGCAGAGGAATATCTTAGTGCTCATGAAATTTCAGAGTTGCCAGTCTTTGAAGAAAGAAAAATTAATAATTCAAAATTTAAAAAAATTCTTGAGGATTGGCAAAAGCATTCATGGGGAGATTCATTTTTTAATTCATTCAAAGAACCTTGGCTCCCCACATTATTATATGAACATGGTAATTACATGGGTTACTTTAAGTATTATACTTTTTCTGGAGTGAAAGCATTCATAAGAGAGATGAAAGAAGAGCAACTAAGAAATCGTTTTATTGATGAGAAGAGAGATGATGAAACATATTGGAGAGGAAGATTAATTAATTATTCTTATGACCATTATCCTGATGTAGAGGGTTCGGTTCATTGTGTAGCTTGTTTTGATGGCTTTCGGGATTGTTTTTATAAGGGACCTATAGAGCATGCTCCTCACCCTGTCTCGCGTGTGCTGAGGAAACAACCCTATGATCTTTGGAGTTATGTGGATTCTTGGGAAATTGGAGCAAAAGATGAAATAGTTTCAATTCCTTCAGAACAATATATAAAATTCATCCCAAGTACAAATGCATTTCTTTTTGATGATGACATAGAAAAACTTGGAAAAAGAAAGATTATTCCTGTAAAAGATGACAGAAGTATTTATCATGTAAGGTTTGAAGGATATGTTCAAGAAAAAGGAGTTATTTATGGTGTTTATGGAGAAATGTATGATTAAGGAGGTAAGTAAAAATGTCATATTATGAAGATATAACTGTTCATATTTCAAGAGATGGAAAACATGTTCTTAGTTACCACGAAGATGATACATATTGTTTGTTAGTCTATAATGATGAAAAGGATCTTCATTGGTTTGAAGCCTTAACTCCACATACTCTTATTTCTTACCATCTTTTAAAATACAAACCTGAAGGAGAAGATGATTTAGTAAAAGTTGAAGATGTTAAAGGCAAGACTACAAAGTCAAAGCTTTTGAGAGAGATTATGAGATATAAATACAAACCAGTTCCCAATATGATAACTATTCATAAATCAATAGACAATATGTTTGATGCTATTGAAGGTAAAACATAATAAAAACAGAGAGTAATAAAATGCAAGAAGATTATTGGTATATTGCTATATTAAGATTTAAAGGTATTCCCGATGGACTTAGTCAAAGATATGAATCTTTAACTGCATGTGGAAGTAATTATTTTAAAGAATTTAAAGAGTTAGCTCCAAAAAGAGGACTTGAGGTTGTTGCAGAACAGTTTGATATTTCTGATGAAGAAGGGGATAGAATAAAGAGTCAATTAAGGGAATTAATATTAAGATTAAATCAAGGAGAATCTTTAGATGTTCAAAAAGAATTTGATAGTATAAGAAGAATTGTTAACTTTTCGCAATAGCCCATAATGTATTAAAAAAAGTAGTAAAAGATTTTGATATTTCTTTATTATCTATGACTAAACAAGACGGATCATGTTCATATGTAAAGATAAGAACCTTACTCCCCATAATATCTATAGCTGAAGGAGTTAATCCTTCAATAACTTTAACATGGGTTAAAGGCATTTTCCCAAATAAATTATAATACCCAGAGCCTTTATCTGAAAATAACATCTTGCATAAAATTTTATTTTTGATTCTTTCTTTATGCCATTTCTCCCATAAAATATTATATTTTTCATCTTTTGAAGATATCACCCCCATAGCTAATACTTCTTGGTTTTTATTCATTGATTCAAAAGCTTCAAAAATTGCTGTTTGAATTCCTTTAATGCCCTTGAATAGTTTTGTTTCATGATTTTTTTCTTGTTTTTGTAAATTTAATAATAAAGGTAATTCTTTTTCTAATTCTTCTTCTTTTTTTCTTAAATCTGTTTCTTTTTCTTTCATATAATCTAAAATTCTTTTAGGAGAAGAAGCAGTAAAATATTTTGTTTTTTCTTTGACAATATAGCTTGCAAGTCCCTTCTTTATCAATTTATCAAGAATTTCATAAATCTTTCCAGAAGATATTTGTGCATTTTCAATAATCTTTCCAGAAGTTGTTTCTCCGAGCTTAAGAAGATTCAAATATACTTTTATTTCTCCTTTCGTTAAACCGATTTCCTCTAAGAGTTTTTCATTCATAAAAAATAATCTGCTTTTCAGTATAAAAATGTTTCTAATTACACCTCACTAAGTAGGAGATAAGTATTAAATGCTTTTTATAATATGTTACTACCGTGTGGTTAGAAATGGAAACTAATTTAAAAAACGTAAATATAAAGCATAGACGATAACCGTAAAGTTTATATATTTGATATATATCAGATATATATGAAAAAGATTGAAATAAAACATAAATCTGAATTAAAATTAAAGAATATTAAAAGTTTTCTTGAA
>Ga0209542_10012208_pt1 | contig 15082 bp, 16 predicted proteins | sample RifCSPhighO2_01_FD_184028 | JGI IMG/M metagenome (GOLD analysis project Ga0209542, IMG submission 184028) | Soil microbial communities from Rifle, Colorado - Rifle CSP2_plank highO2_0.1 (SPAdes) (version 2) | ecosystem: Environmental > Terrestrial > Deep subsurface > Rock core/Sediment ...
CGGCGCTCGGATACGGGCGCGCGGTTCTCGCGGGACTGTCGGAAAGTCGCGGAGACATGATCGGCATTATTCGTGCTGACAATCAAGAAAAACCGGATGACCTTCGCGCGATGTTTGATGCAGCTGAAAGAGAGGGAGTTGCACTCTACAAGGCGGTGCGAAAAAATAGGATAAGCGACGGATTGAAGCGCATCATCATCAGCTTTGTATATAACATGCTTTTCAAGTTTATGTTCGGCCTTTCCTCGCGCGACCTCAATGCGACGCCAAAAGTATTCACCAGGAGCTTTCTCGAACAAGCACGGCTTGAATCAAAAGACTGGTTTATTGATGCGGAGATGGTCATAAAGGCGGAGCACCTCGGGCTTTCCATCCGTGAGATGGAAATTGAGTATTTACCCCGTCTCAAAGGCAAATCGACCGTCCGTATGCGGCACATTTTCGAGTTTCTGGGGAACATGCTAAGGTGGTATCTAAGCACACGGCATGGCAGGCTTTTGGAAAAATAAAAACACTTTTGTCACGGGAGGAAACGGTTTTTTAGGCAGTCACGTGGCCAAGTCGCTCATACAGGCGGGCGCTCTTCCGATCGTTTTGGTGTATGAAGAAAATCCCGGGGGGCTCTTTGAGCGAGAAAAACTCGGAGAGCAATCGATCATTGTAAAAGGGGACGTGCGCAATCTCGCGCTCATGGAAGAAATATTGCGCTGGCACAAGATCGACATTGTCTACCATTTGGCGGCGCAGGCGATTGTCGACCAGGCGATTGATGACCCGCTCGACACGTTTGAGATTAACATTCAGGGCACATGGAATATTCTTGAGGCGTGCAAGCGCAATCCGCGCGTAGAGCGGATTATCGTGGCGTCCTCCGACAAAGCATATGGGCACCATGATCAATTGCCTTACGGCGAGCACTCTCATCACCTCAAGGCCGCTTATCCCTATGAGGTGTCGAAAGCGGCGGCGGACATGATCACGCAGACATTCTACAAAACGTTTAAACTTCCGGTATGTATCACCCGCTGCGCCAATCTCTACGGTCCCGGCGATATGAAAATGAATCGCCTTATTCCGCGCACGATCTATCAACTCCACACCGATCGAGCACCGGTCATTCGTGACACCAGCAGCTCACTGCGCGATTATCTCTATGTGGAGGATGCTGCTGAAGCGTATCGCATGCTTGCCGAGCAAATGGATGAATCAATGCACGGAGAGGCTTTCAACTTTGCTACCAACAATCCGCTATCTGTAGCGGAAGCAATCAAAATCATTTCGAGGGAAATGAAAAAGTCGATTGCGCCCAAAGTAGTAAAAACGCACGGCATGGAAATACGCCATCAATATGCCTCCTTTGATAAAGCACAGCGACTCCTCGGATGGAAGCCAAAGCACGATTTCGTTTCCGGAATACGCAAGACCATTCCGTGGTATCGGAAACATATTGAGACGACGATGAAGTCAAAGATCAAGGATGTTAAGCGAAAAACAAAAAAAGTGGTACGCAGGTAAGGCTGTCCTCGTGACGGGTGCTGATGGTTTCATCGGTTCGCACCTCGTCGCGGCTCTCATTGAGTCCGGGGCGGAGGTGAGTGTCACCGTCCATCGAGAGGACAAAGCGACTCGAGTAAAGCCTTTTTTGAACGCGGTAGAAGTGTTTGAGGGAGATTTGAGCGAAGAGGGTGTCGCGAGATCCATTATACAAACGAGTAAGCCGAAAATAATTTTCAACGCGGCATCTTCAACCAACACCGCGCCGGATTTTTCGGCACTCGATGACGTCTTAAAAAATACATATGGAATAGCGCACGCAATGCTTCAAGCGGCGACCGAGAGTTCTGTGGAGCGGTTCGTCCAGTTTGGCTCCATCGCAGAGTATGGACTTGCGCAGGCACCCTTTACCGAAGATATGCACGAAATGCCGCAAACGCCGTATGCGCTTGGAAAAGTAATGGCGACTCTCTCTACATTTGCGATCGGAAGGATGACGGACATGGAGGTGGTAGTAGTTCGGCCTGCCGCGGTGTATGGCCCTGGCCAAGGATTTACCATGCTTGTTCCGAATCTCATCAAGGCGTGTTTGGAAAAGAAGGATTTCGACATGAACAAGGGGGAGCAGCTGCGCGACTTTATATTCATAGACGATCTTGTCGAAGGAATTCTTGCCGTCGGGAGTAGTGAGAATTCAACTGGCGAGATTTTCAATCTGGGGAGTGGCAATCCGACTCTTGTCAAAGAAGTGGCCACTATGGTTAATGCCGCTCTCGGAAATCCCATCACGATCAATTTTGGAGCGCAGCCATATCGCGAAGGCGACAGCATGGAATTTTATATGGATTCGACTAAGGCAAAGCATATACTCGGATGGACCGCATCGACTGATATAAAAACTGCGATCGAGAAAACCATTCAATGGTACAGAGAAAATACTGACCGGGTAAAACATTGACACCGGCTTATCGATGCAGCATATTCCAGCGAGAGTCATTACTGGATGCGGAGGTGGCGATGTGGCGAGACCCTCGTCTTTTGACGGGCGCTGAAGTCGATGTATTCTGCGCTCTATGTATGCGTCTTGATGAGCACAGAGAGGCAAGCGGCGGCACGGTGCCGAAGTCGATCTTCAATCACGGCCTGCGGCACGGGATCAGCCCCTTCGTGGCCGAAGAGATCGTTGCGCTCAATCCAAAGGCAAAGACTGTTCTTCTCCTTGAGCGGCCTGGGAAAGAAGAAGACCCATATTTTTTCGAGAAGATGGCTCTTCCCGGAAGTGTACTGCGGCAGGGCGAAACAGAATCTGACGCGCTCAATCGCGCGCTCGGTGAATTCGGCGGGGTGGCGTTGCACGAGCCGATCTTTGTCGACAAGATGCTCTGCTCGACGCCGCGGGGCGACGAATTGGCACTCGTCCATCGCGTCTTCGTCGATCCGAAGAAGTGTATTCTTGCGCGCTCGCGAGACGGTTTCTATTCACCCGACGATCTACCGGACAATACGCTCGGCTTCCACGTCGATATGATCAAGATGGTCGTCTTTCGCCTCCAATGGTGATTCGTGAGGCCTCGCGTCCGATTCCCAAGGGAAGCGGACGCGCTGTTTTTCATAGGGCGCTCGTGGTATTGTTTTCCCACTATGGCAAAGAAAAATCAGTATCTCCGGGTTCCCTATGCGCTCGCCGTTTTTGGCGAGGAAGAGCGCAGGGCCGTGCGTGAAGTGCTAAAAACTCCGCAAATTGTGGCGGGGAAATATGCCGCCGAATTTGAACGTCGGATTGCCACGCTTTTCGGAAAAAAGCATGGACTGCTCGTCAATTCAGGATCATCTGCCAACTTGCTTGCATTTGAAGTTGCCAATCTCCCCGCTGGCTCTGAAGTGATCACGCCAGTACTTACTTTCTCAACGACTGTAACACCGATCGTAAAAAACAATCTCACGCCGGTTTTCGTGGATGTGGAACCCGGCATGTATACAGTCAATATCGATCAGGTTGAAAGAATGATCACCAAACGGACGCGTGCGCTCATGATCCCGTCCCTTCTCGGAAATATTCCTGATTATTCTCGCTTGCAGAGAATAGCCAAGAAACACAAACTTATTCTCATCGAAGATTCGTGCGACACGATCGGACCTACTATTAGTGGCAAACCGACCGGCGTGTACACCGACTTTTCGACCACAAGTTTCTATGCGTCCCATATCATTACTGCCGCAGGAGAAGGCGGCATGATCGTGCTCAACGGCAAAGAGGATTACGGAAAGGCGCGCATGCTCGCTGGCTGGGGGCGTCAATCGGCGCTCAATGAATCGGAAGATATCCGCATTCGCTATCAGTCGACCATCGGCGGCAAACCGTACGACTCGAAATTCATCTTCGCGCACCTCGGCTATAATCTCCGCACGACTGACATTAGCGCAGCGTTCGGCCTCGCCCAACTCAAGAAGCTCAAGTCATTTGAGACAATTCGTCGTGCAAATTTCGCAACACTCTTGAAATACTTTGCACGCTACGAACAGTATTTCGAGTTGCCTCGTCAGGCCAAAAAAGTGAAAACAAGCTGGCTTGCCTTTCCACTTACAGTCAAGAAGGGAGCGCCGTTCAACCGTTTGGATGTGGTGACGTATCTGGAAGAACACAACATTCAGACGCGGCCGATCTTCACCGGGAATATTCTGCATCAGCCGGCATTCAAAAGCATCAAACACCGGGAGATGAAGGGTGGATACCCGGTTGCCAACCATATTATGGACAGTGGTTTTTTAATCGGCTGTCACCACGGCATTAAGAAAGAACACATTGAGCACGTGCAAAGAGTGGTGGACACCTTTATGACTCGGTACGCGAAATGATGCGACAACTCATTCAAGAATTGTGGGACGGTCTTTGGCACAAGGGCGAGAGCTCGAGGGTAGACGCCGCGCACGCGCAGTTCATTCGATTTTGCATGGTGGGCGTTCTTAACACCTCGACCACCTTTTTTATCTATGTGATCCTCACGCGTACAATTCCGTCTTTCTTCGAGTACTATTTGCTTGCCGAAGTGGTAGCGTATCTCTGTGGCTCGATCATCAGTTTTATTCTCAACAAACGCTGGACATTTCGATCGGAAACATCTCTTTCTCTCTTTGAAATTACGCGCTTCTATGTGGCGCTCGGCTCGGGCCTTATCGTAAATCTTGGCGTACTGTACGTATTGGTAAGCGTACTACACATATATGACATCGTGAGCGTTGCGCTCGCACTATGCGTCACGATTGCATGGAATTTTCTTTTTATGAAATTTTGGGTATTCAAAAAGCAGGCATGAAAGAGCGCATACTCGTCGTATTTTGCGTTAGATTTCCGAGCGAAATTGCAATTTCGCTTTTCGCGCACGAAAGCGCGAAGGCTTTTGCACAACTTGGTCTTGATTCGATGGTCATCGCGCCGCGCCGGCTTGGCAGGTGGAAGCAGAAGGAAACTGCGTATCGCACCGTGTATCTTCCCACGATCGATCTGTGGCGCGTGCCAATCATTTCAAAAGCGGCCAATTTTGTAAGCCTCGCAGTGTTCTCCGCTTTCTTTGTGATCTGGCTCCTCCTTTTCGGGCGAAAGGATGATTACATCCTCTCCAACGAAGCAATCCCCCTGTTTTTTGCCTCGTTCATTTCAAAGCGAACGATGTACGAAATCCACATAATTCCGGAGCGACATAGGTGGTTTTACCGCGCTCTTATGCATCGCGTGCTTCTCGCACTTCCGATCAACGAATGGAACGCGAAACTCGCGCTCGAGCATGGCGTGCCGCGCGAGAGGATAGTGATATCGCCGAGCTCTGTGGATATCACAAAGTTTCCACACAAGGATAAAAATGAGGCGCGGGGAGAGCTTAACCTCGCCGCGAAGCGGCCGCTTGCTGTGTACACCGGACATCTCTTCGCGTGGAAGGGTGTTGACACGCTCGCCAAAGCTGCGGCTCTCGTGCCGGAAATTGATGTTGCATTCGTCGGCGGCACGGAGCGCGATCTTAAGCGATTTAGAGAGACATATGGAGGTATTTCAAATATAAAAATTATTGGCCATGTGACGCACGATAAGGTCGCACTCTGGCAAGCTGCCGCCGATGTGCTCGTAGTCCCGAATTCCGGGAAAGAGCAAATTTCAGTGCGCTATACTTCGCCGATGAAAATTTATGAGTATGCGGCAAGCAAGCGACCGATACTTGCATCGAATTTGCCGGCGCTTCGCGAGATTTTGACTGAAAATCAGGCTTACTTTGCAGAGCCCGATGATGAAAAATCTTTTGCTTTTGCGCTTCGAGAGATTTTAAACGACCCCGAAAAAGCCGCTGCTAAGGCTGCGGCCGCATACGAGATTGCGGCGAACAATACGTGGGAGAAGCGCTCGATACGCATACTTGAGCGGGCGAGGCAATTCAGCGGAGCTGATAAACGTTGAATCTTCCGTACGTTGCCTCAAGCTCGTACTCGTATTCGAGCACCTGCACGCGCTCCTCGTTGAATTCGGAGCTGAAATCCGAAAGTCCTTCACGCGGCATGACGATAAAGGTTGCGAGTTCATCTTGGGAGAAACGAAGCGGATTTTTGCCGACAGCAAGATCTTCGTTGACGACAAAGAAGCTGTATTTTTTCTCTGCGGGGAAAAACATCGCGACTTGTGAGGCGTGTATAAAGGCGATCGTGTCATTTTCCAACATGCGCTCTTTGAGGTAGGTGGCAACGTTCTGTGCGTCGGTCCCATGATAGATGTCTGAAAAGTACGTCAATTGGATCACTTGCATACTGACGAGCAAAACCACGATAACCGTCGCGATTTTTGCAGACGATATTTTAGAAACAATCTCCGGAGCAAAACGTTGAAAGCGATCGATTATGATCGCGAGCGCCGACGGAAGAAAAAGAAACAGAATGAGTTGTAGGGGAAGTAAATACTTAAACCATCCCGGACTGCGCAGGAAGTAGAGAAAGCCGAGTAATCCATAGAGGCTCGCGAACAATACAATGCCGCGATCCCACATGGCACGCCCGCGCCAAAGCCATGCGACAACAATCGTCACTACCGTTAGGAGGAGATAGATAAGCGTCGTCTCATGCACAAAAGCCGCTAGATTGTTGACGATGCTCTCGATTTGCGACGCCCCGACGCCGAACGTAGGTTTTTTGAGAAAGAGCAGCGTGGAGTGCCACCACGATGTAGTGAGAGGTCCCGGAAGGTACACAATAAGCTCGAGAATCACCGGGATAGCGGTACCGGCTGCGAGCAGGATCAACGGGCGAAGTGCACCCTTGCCATACACATAAAGCTGGTGCGCTGCGACCGCAATCACCGCGAATGCATACACCGACGGACGAGCAACAAGGCAAAGGCCGAGAAAAACTCCTGCGAGAAATACGTGCGTGCGCAACAGCAGAAGCGAAATGAGGAGATATGTCATTCCCGGAATATCACCCATCGCCATACGGCCGTTGGTATGGAACGGCGCGAATGTCGCGATGAGAACCATGCTGCCAAACCCCGCGATTGATCCGAAGTACCGGCATGCAAACGCGTACGCTGCAACGAGAAAGAATGCCATCCACAAGAGTGCGTACGTACGCGCAAGCTCGATGCTAAAGCCGAATACTTTGAAAAGTGCCGCAAGTGGAAGCGTCGCTGATATACCGGAGCTGTTTGCCACGTGAGGAATACCCGAATATTCACCGGGCGTGACCGCGATATCGAGGACGCCATACGTAGCGAAATTATGTGCTTGCTCGATAAAGAGCCCTTCATCAAAAAAAAGCCGCGGTTTTGTGGTGAGCGAGAGGAGCGAGTAGGCTATGAGGCCTGCGATTACAATTCCCATACAGAGTACTTCCCACCCTGAAAACGTAGACAAGAAAGTACGTACACGGTTCATACGAATGGAATCATAGCAGCCGTCGTGGCAGTATGGTATGGATGCATTCACATTCCACGTCGTGTCATTGTCCCTACTGCGAGGGGGATGTCGTGCTCCATATACGGGCTGCACGTGACGTCAATATGAGGAGCACCACTGAAGTATTTGATTGGTATCGCTGTCTGTGTTGTGCAACTTTAACGATCAAACCAGATGTAGGAACAAGCAGGCTTGCACGATACTATCCGCCAGATTATGGGCCGCATCACAAACAGCTTCGTATGTTTGGCCCTTCCGCAAAACATCCAATTGGAGCGCGTATTCTATTTCTTCAAACAGAGTACGGCAACAAACCGTTTCGATTGCTCGACGTGGGGTGCGGCAGCGGTCAGCTTCTCTTTGCACTCGCGCACCACTTCCCAAACGCAGAACTGTACGGATTTGATATTGATATCGGTCCACCAGCTCATAATCTTGCGCATACGAATGTAAAACTGTTTTCGCCTGATTTTGCAGCGATTCCCACGAATGCGCAGTTTGACGTTATTTCGTCGTCGCAGTTCATCGAACATTTGGAAGATCCACCAGTTTATAGAGTTTTCGTTACTGCGCATCTTTCAGCGGGCGGCACTGTTATCGACGACTTGCCAAATATCGAATCGCGTTCTGCTCGCATGTTTGGCTCGCATTGGGTACATATCGATACGCCGCGCCATCGGAATCTGCCGACGCAAAAGGCGCTCATGTCGCTTCATCGGGATATGAACGTAGAGATACGCACGCTCGGTTCGCTCGATGCATACACCGAATCACTCATGATTTTGTTGAAACTGAGATCGATCGGAGGATGGCGTAGACACGCATTGACCCGCATAGGAAATATGCTGTTTCGACTGCTCCGCGTGCCACTTGACGACAAGTTTTTTACGATCGCGCGGAAATCGTTCTAAGACTTTGCGACAGCGCGTAAAAACGGGCACGCGCCTGCACCACAGCGAAGTATAGATAGAAGCGCCACGAATCGCGCTTGAATAGTTCGGTGCGCAACTGCGCGCAATCGTCATCAAATTCCGAACCACAATATCGACCATATGCGCTGTATGCACGTTTTCTCGCTATTGAGCGCGAGACTAGCCGATCAGATACGGTGATTCCCGATGCGCGAGCATACACTTCACCAATGCGGTAATGGTCGGCGAAATATCGCCACGCTGCTTTACGCTTCGGAATAATGCGACGCCACACGTTTTGCGTGACGTCGTAGTACGCGTCGAATCCCGCGAGATCAATTCGGATGTATAGATCAATTTCGGGGGCATATGCATAGTTGTCATCGTACAAAAACGGCTTTCCCTTCTGATCGAAGCGGCGAAAGATGGTCTCAGATGGCGGCGGCACAGGGTCGAGGCGGTACATTTTGCGTAGATGTTCTGTCGCCGGAATGCGACCTGAGCGATCGCGTTTCGTTCGTTGATTGCCCGTGGCGTAGATACCAATCCCACTCTCTCGACTGAGAATCTCATATGCTCGCGCGAGGTGACCCCGCAAGAAATAATCATCACCTTCCAATATTGCTATGTAGGTACCGGTTGCGAGTCGCACCGGCTCATTCCAATCCTCCGTGCCTTTTGGTATATACGATTGCGTCTCGAATCGATAGGGGAACGGTGCATGTCTGTATGTGTCGTTTTCAAAAAAGGAAACAACACGCTCTCGCGTGTCATCGGTACTACCACAGTCCACGATCATAACTTGAAAATCTCGAAATGTTTGCTTTGCGAGAGATTCAAGCGCTCGCTCGATCGTATCGGCACGATTGTGAAGAGGCATGCAGACACTAAAGAAGGGGCTCATGAGCGCAAATACTCGAGAACATCATCAAACGATACAAAGCGTTCCTCGCGCTTGTGTTGTGATCGCGGATCATAGAGCGCCGCGGGTATCCCGTGTTGCAATAAATAATCGACGTATTCTGGTTCGTCATCCAAGTGGAGATTAATATCGGAGAGTTGTTCGATCAAATGTATATCCATATTTTTTTTAATCAGATGCGTGAAGGGGACATCGCGCGTACGAAGCCAGCTTTCGGTCATGTCGCGAAGTTTGGGGTAGCGCGTATCATCAATGGGGCGAGACGTGGCGATAATGACTGTGTGCTGCGCGTCTCGAAGTGCATTGACGAAAGATTCACTGCCATCATTTACGGGTAAAGTCGCTTTATATTCCGAGGTGCGATAAGCGTTCTTCACTCGTGAATATTCTACATCACCGAGGGAAGTACGCGCTTCTTCTTTTGAGACAAAATTCGTGCCGAGACTTTGATTGAGAAAATCGATCCAGCATCTAGGATAGTCAGTGAGGACGCCATCAATGTCGAGTGAAATCTTTCCCATAATCAATGGACGAACTGTATCACTCCATCTTTTAAATCTCAAAGTGAGCGTCGACTGAATTTTTTGTACATAGCACTGGAGACCCGACCCATTTTTAATCGTGATATAGTCGCGGGTGAACTCATGAAAACGATTCTCATCAACGTATTCAACACGGCAGTTGCGAAAAACATCTTCATGCCTGATTTTTTATGCGCACTGAGTGAGAGAGAAGACGTACGATGCGTCGTTGCTGCGCCCGCTTCAAAGGTAGAGGAGTGGAAACGCGATTGGGCGTCGCCCCGGTTGGAGTTTGTCGCGCGGCAGCAGCAGTACGCCTCATCCGCAGAAAATATAGTACTTTTTCTTGCCCGCAACATGATTCCCACATGGACCGTACGCCAAATACAAGAAGAAGGACTCGATGGTTCTGGCCGGCTTTCGCCATTTCCAAAATATCTCCTCGCGAGACTCGCATGGCTCTTTGGACACGCATCTCTCATGCGCGCGTTTTTGAAACACGTGAGCATGCCGTTTTTTGACGATTCTGTATTTGCAGAGATTCTCGATGCATACAAACCCTCTCTCGTCTTTGCAACGACCACCTATGCGGTGGATGATGTGCGGCTTCTCAAAGCTGCCAAGAAACGCGGCATTCGGACGCTTGGCATGATTAAAAGTTGGGATAATCTTACGAGCAAGGACATGCTGCTCGCTCCACCGGATCAACTCGTGGTGCACAACAGCGCGGTGGCAGATGAGGCTATGCGTTTTCACGGATATCGCAAAGATGAGATTGCAATTGTGGGTGTGCCGCAATTTGATTGGTACGCCGACCCTTCGCTCATTGAGCCGCGTGAAGCTTTTTTTGCGCGCCTCGGTCTCGATCTGCAGAAAACGCTCATCACGTACAATGCGATGGGTAGGTGGCTTGTGCCGCATGAGCGCGATATCATCGCGACGCTCTACGAAATCGTCACATCAGGATCGCTCGCATATCCGGCGCAACTCTTGGTGCGCATGCATCCTGCGTATCCCGATGATGAAAGTGAGCTCCGGCTTCTTTTTCCCGGTATTGTAGTGGACGAGCCCGGCTCTCCTGTCAAAGATAGTGAAGCGAGCTGGAAGGCGGATTGGAAATTCTCGATTGATGACATTCGACATCTCGCTTCGACGCTTGCTTACAGCGCCGTCACGATCAATTGCGGTTCAACAACGATTATCGACGCGGCATGTCTCGACGCACCAGTGATCGGGATCGCATTTGACGGGGAGGCCGTAGAGCCCTCATACTGGCTCGGGGCGCGCAGGCTTTTTGACCGAGAACATTGCAAAAAGGCGGTCGAGACAGGCGGCGTTCTCGTCGCGTACGACAAGGACAGTTTGAAATCTGCGATCAATAGCTACCTTGCCGACCGCTCTCTTGGTAGCGATGGCCGCAAGCGCTTAGTCGCCCAGCAAGCTGGAGAAATTGGCCATGCGAGCGAGCGGCTTGCGCGGGCGTTGCTCAAGACACTTCAATGAACCATGCAAAAAAATAAAGATCTCAAAAAAATATACAACCGCATTTTCAAGAAAGGCGAGACGACGCACTTTACGAAAAATCTTGAGCAAAAAGGCGGATTGCCTTCCGATGAGCGTGAGGCAATCGCTGCGGTCAACTGGAAGGGAAAGCGCGTTCTTGATGTTGGTTGCGGCACCGGCCTTTTCGCGTATGAAGCCGCGAAGCGTGGCGCGTCGGTCTTAGGCATCGATTATTCTCCCGATGGCATCCGCGAGGCAAAAAAACTGCACCAGCATAAGAATCTTGAATTCCGCTGCGAAGATATTTTCAAGAGTAACGCGCTCAAAGAGAAGTTCGACGTTGTCGTTTCCTTGGGCACGCTTGAGCATATGGATGATCCTGATCGCGCGATCCGTATTTTCAAGAAGCTCCTCAAATCTCGCGGTTCGATCTTGCTTACGTGTCCGAACTGGGTCAATCCACGCGGTATCGCACTCATGACGCTCAAGTGCCTCTTCGATGCGCCGATCACACTCGCCGACATTCACCACTTCACGCCGCATACTTTCGAGCGCTGGGCGAAGAGCTTAGGCATGACGCTCGCCTGGCATACCTTCGATATGGAACGCGCCGCCGGTAAAAATCTCATCAAGGATTTCAAAAAGCGCATTCCCAATGTGTTGCGCGACGCGAAATTGCCCAATGATCCAGCGCGTGTCCAGGCGTTCCTTACCTGGCTCGATACCGAAGCTATTCGCTATCCGTGGCAAGGTGCGCATATCGGTGCGACGGGTCTCTATCTTTTCAAACCCAAGCGGTAGGGTATGGCGGCAATGCCCAAAAGAGTACTTGGACGTACGGGACTTTCCGTCTCGGCGCTCGGGCTCGGGACGGCCGAGATCGGGTATGTATATGGCATCGGACCGCGCGATGTGCCCTCTGAATCAGAAGCGACAGACCTTCTGCATCGTGCCGTCGAGCTCGGTATCACCTTTATCGATACGGCGCATTTTTACGGCGACGCGGAAGAGCGCATTGGAAAATCAGATATAGCGCGTCGTCCTGGGGTCATCATCAGTACCAAATGCGGGCACGCACTTGATCGCGGCAAAATCTTGCATGAAGCAGCGCTTGCCCGGGCTTTTCAATCGGAAGTAGACGAGAGTTTACGGAAGCTCAAACTCGACGTTATTCCGTTATTGCAGGTACACGGTGGCACAGCGGAGCGCATTCGCGACGGCAGCATTATCAATGCAGTGCAAAAATTGAAAGATGTCGGCAAAGTAAAGTGGGCAGGCATTTCGACGCGCGGAGAGGAGGCCCCGCTTGCGGCAATTGAATCCGGTTTTTTTGATACATTGCAGCTTGCGCACAGCATTCTCGATCAGCGCATGGCGGCGCGTGTGTTTGCTGCGGCCAAGGAGAAAAATATCGGTATCATCAATCGCTCAGCGCTTCTCAAAGGGGCGCTCACGCCGGCCTCACAATACCTCTCGCCGACGCTCACCGATCTCAAACGCAATTCCGAGAGGGCAGAGAAAATAGCGCGCGATCTGGGTACGGATCTGCCCGCGCTTGCGATTCGTTTCGCGCTTTCAAATGATGCAATCGATACCGTGCTCGTAGGGAGCAACAAAATAAAAAATATAGAACGCGCGGTAGCCGCGGCAGAAGCTGGGCCACTGCCCGCTGACGTAATCGAAAAAATTCGCGAACTTGCGGTGACCGATGAAAAACAAGTTGATCCCAAATGGTGGCCCGCCGAAACGGTTTCGGACGAAATCGGACACAATAATCACGAGGCGCGGCCGTAATCGTCTTGGAGACGCACGATATCGTTTTCGCGCGGCTCACCGTTTGCAACTTCGATAAGTACCCCCCCCTTTTTTGATCCAATGCGATGGAGGGTGCCTGTCTCGACGAGGACCGAATCGCCCACTTTCATTTTTTTGACCACTATTTTTCCGGCCCGCATGATCGTTGCTTCAATTAATCCTTCGACGACAAACCAGAGCTCCGCACGTCGCTTATGCGTCTGCAAACTCGTGCGGCTGCCGGGATTGACGACGATCTTTTTCACCCACCACGCTGGCGTGTGCTCATATATTGTCACTTCACCCCATGGGCGCACATCGACGCCGAACCGATCGCGTTTGGAAAGCATATCATTATTGGTGTGGGAGGGTAAAGGGGTCGATGGAGCGCGCGGCGAGAATCATATTTGCAAGATCGCGAATCGCACCGGCGCCGCCAGGACGTTCAGAAATGAATTTCGAGAGATGCTTTATCGGCTCTTCCGCCGTGGACGGCGCGCACGGCAGTGCAACTGCACACAACAGAGTTGCATCGACGACATCGTCGCCCATAAAGGCCGCATGTTCGAGAGACAAACCGCTCCTATCTAAAAATTCACGAGCAGCCTCGAGTTTGCGCGGACCACCATATCCTTCAAAGAGTTCAACGGGCTCAAATCCGTCAGCTTTCTGAGGTTTCGATGATGGAAGAGCGTTGAATTTCGCTACGATATCGCGCAAGGCCGCCGCATCTTCATCTTTTTCATTAGTGATGAACACGATGCGAATTCCGATCGCACGTAGGAGTGAAATGCCTTGACCGTCGGCGTGACTGCGCCACTTGGCTTTATACGGGGCGCCGACAAGGACTGATCCCGTAAAAAGCACGCCATCACCATCGCAGAAAAACACTTGTATTGATTGTGCCAGTTGTTGAAGAGATTCATTCATATATCATCGTGTCGTTATACCGCCATCAACGACAAGCGCGCCACCTGTCATGTAACTAGATGCGTCTGAGAGGAGAAAATGCACTGCTCCATCATACTCGCCACTATCTGCCATCCGTCCGAGCATGGTGAGTTTGCCGTATTCACTCGCGAACTTCGCATCATGATTACGCATCATGCCGCCGGGGACAAGCGCATTGGCGCGCACATTGTATTCCCCGAGATATGCTGCAAAAAAGCGCATCATGCCGAGGACGCCCGCTTTGGATGCACCGTATGCGATGCTTTTGTATGCGCCTTCCTTGTACAGGGAATTGGTTGGACCCACCATGCCATAGTGCGACGATATAAACACGATCGAACCCCGCTTCTCTCTCACCATGTGCTTGGAGACAGTTTTCGCCGCGATGAACGATCCGGTGAGATTAATGTCCACTTCTTTGCGAAACAAATCGGCGGGAAATTCGCTGTAAGGTAACCATCCGTCGGCGTTGTCTGTCTCATCTGCCTTCGGATTGGCGGCAGCGCTCGTTATGAGGCCGTCGATGCGGCCGTACTTTTGCACCGCCAAAGCTACCGCACGTTCCACGGACGATTCATTCGTCGTATCAACGTCCGTGTCTATATCAAAGTTGATCGCGACCGCGCCTGCGCGCTCAAGAGAGTTTCGAAACTGCGTGCCCAAAAATCCACTTCCGCCCGTAACGATGATAATGCGATCCGTAAGATCAAAGAGGTCGTTCATATTTCAGGTATGCCCTGTGTTGTCCGCAAGACATGTTCCGTATGAGCGAAATCTTTTTGCGAATCGACCTCTGTGTACGTTTCTGGATCATGAAAAAAAGGCATGATGTTCTTTCCATACATTGAACCACTCAGAATAACATTCGTTCTAACAACATTCACATATCCAGTTTGTGTGAGGATCTCGGGAAGCGTTTGGCGAGGCAGGGAATGAGGCTCGTTTTGTTCGTAAAGTTCCGGAAATTCCGAACGCATGATTGGAGCAAGATATTTACCCTTGTCACGGCGCCACATTTTAAAGGGTGTCTGTGCCGCTCTCGTGACGGATCGCACGGAA
>Ga0209542_10012210_pt1 | contig 15080 bp, 13 predicted proteins | sample RifCSPhighO2_01_FD_184028 | JGI IMG/M metagenome (GOLD analysis project Ga0209542, IMG submission 184028) | Soil microbial communities from Rifle, Colorado - Rifle CSP2_plank highO2_0.1 (SPAdes) (version 2) | ecosystem: Environmental > Terrestrial > Deep subsurface > Rock core/Sediment ...
GCAAGACCAACCGCCATATCTTAAACAAAGAGCCAAAAGTCTACTTTCAAAACGAAATTATTCCCAAAAGGGGACAAGACGCGCTTACCTCCCAGCTGATTCCAACGGATCTTAGTCTCTGGGAAATATCCAGCTTCAAGGGGTTTCTGGACTACCGCCGCCACCAAATCGCCCAAAGCATCAACGGTTTTTTGAAGAGATTTGAATAATGCATAATAATCCCCAAAAACTTTCCATTACAGTTTAGACGAAGTAAGATAAGGAAACATGGCTGGAGAAGAATTAACATCAGAGAGGGAACTTCAATTATTTAGAGAACGGTTAAGACTCCTTCCATGCATCTCTACAGGTGATTTATTTGCTTTTATGTCTCTCCAAACTTCTCCTCGTCAAGTTAAACAAGTACAAGTTAGGTCTATTCTGGGATCAGAGGATCCACCGACCTGGGATTTGACAGACCGGGGGAGCCGCTATGTATTTGACCTGGCTCAAAAAATAAAATCTGGGGCAATAGACCTCAATAGAATGGAACCGCCGGTATTGTATGAGTACCGAGGGCTATACGGGGTTATGGCGGACGGCAGGCACAGGATTGCAGCTGTGAAAGGCCTGGATAATGCAAATGGGCAAATCAGGGCCGAGGTAGGAAGAATGGTGCTCCCTGTTACTGAAATACATACCCTTACCCGACAGGACATGGCAGAGCTTGAACACAGAAAGCAAAACGGGTTGTGGCAAGGGTCTCTGACTGGTCGGGAAACTGACAGTATTCCCACCGGATTTTATGCTGGCGGCAAAGTTGATAAGTGTGCCGGACCTTGGGTATTTGCCAAGGATATGGAGCAAGCCAAAAAAATGTACGACCTGGTTACCCCCCCTACCCTATAGTCCCCCAAGACCGGAAAGAGTAAAATCAGGCCAAAATCTAATGACCACCGACCTAACCTTTGTCATTTATGTATGTTATAATCTAAACTGGAAGTGAGAATTATAGTTACCTGTAGTTAAAGTATGAAAAACAACATTATTCTTTCTCTCTATAAGAAACCACAGACTGTTTTTACCTTGCAGGAGATAGCCCTACTGTTCCCGGAGATTCCCTATGGCAATCTTAAAAAACGGATGTCTTATTTTGCTAAGTCCGGTGCTATCAAGAAGTTAAGTAGGGGAATCTATGCGAAAGATCAGTTTGACGTACTTGAGTTAGCCAATAAGATCTATACACCCTCATATATCAGCTTAGAAACGGTACTGCAAAAGGCTGGTGTAACATTTCAGTATTACGAAAGTATTTTCGCAATCACATATGTTTCTAGGACCGTTAAGGTGGACAAATACACGATCGAGTATCGAAGAATACGAACAGAAGTACTTCTGGACAAACAGGGAATTGAGGAACAGGGGAATGTGGTTATTGCCTCACCGGAACGGGCGTTTTTAGATGTGGTGTATCTGTACAAAGAGTATCATTTCGACAACTTAAGTCCCCTTGACTGGGATAAAATTATGGAGTTAAAAGACCTCTATGAAACCCAAGAATTTACGAAGCGGGTAGAGGAGTATTACCAGATTTATAAGGAAGACCATGCTTGACCAGACGAAACATAGAGTCATTTTGATTGATATTCTGAAAAGTATTTACGGCGATCCCGACCTGCGAACGATTTTGGGGTTCAAGGGGGGAACGGCGGCGATGCTGTTTTATGATCTACCTCGGCTGTCGGTTGATCTCGACTTCGATTTGCTGGATGCGGATAAAAAAGAGCTGGTGTTTGAGAAAATGAAAGCTCACCTCGAGCAATATGGAGTTTTACGTCAAGCTATAGAAAAAAGAAATACCTTATTTTTTCTCATCAGTTATGAAAGGGAGAAACACACGATTAAAGTAGAAATTTCCAAACGCAGGGGTGCAAGCGGCTTTGAACCCAAAGGGTATTTAGGCGTCACAGCGCTGGTGATGAAGCCGGAAGACATGATAGCAGGCAAGCTATCAGCACTTCTTACGCGTCGGAAGTTTGCCATACGCGACGTATTTGATATATGGTATTTCCTCAAAAACGAATGGGTTATTAACGAAGCGGTGTTAAAGGAAAAAACAGGACTGTCTTTAAAAAAAGCACTTGAACTAGCCATAAAAAAAGTTAGCGGAATTGATAAAAGTCAGATTTTACAAGGGCTAGGGGAGTTTCTAGCCGAAAAACAAAAGGTATGGGTAAGGGAAAAATTGATAGACGAAACGGTATTTTATTTAAGTCTGCATCAGGAAAAATATATACCTGAGAGCATTCCTGTTTTAGATATCGATCCCGGCGTGGGAAGTACCGGAGGGCCTGAAGGACACTTTGTCCATTTCTACGCAATCAACACTGGTGAGAAAGTCGCTATTGACGTGAGATGGGGAGTGCGCGGATTCGCGTATGAGTGGAGATCGTCAGATATCTTCGTAATGCGTCCAGGAGACACGAAAAAGCTTGAATACAAGATTTCGGACGAGAGGCCGTTTAAAGAATTTGTGCCAGAATTAAACATAATTTTTGAATATAAAGACAATAGGGGAATAAGCTACTTTACCAGACGGGAATTGGTGCTTGAGAAAGTACCGTCAGGTGAGTTTTACAATGTCACGAAGGTAGGCGCGTTTCATCCGGCAGTTATATTGCAAGACTCGAAAATAAGAAACATAAGCGATCCGTATATACGCGATAACCTGATAACAAGAGTGGACGTAGACGTTGAGACTAACGGCGAAATAAAACAGGTACAAATGGGAATAGGACCAATCCTTATAAAAGTCTTTGGTTTTTCTGAATACGAACTTAAATCCGCGTTTTCTGAACTGGTACAAAGAAAGATTAGAAATATGCTGCGCGAAGGCAGACTACAGGACCACGTTTTTTCTGGTAAGAAAATGCCGAAAAAGCCATTATCAGGATTTGAGGCGTATCAAGCACTACGCGATTCACTGGATGGGTAACCATTGATTAAATATCATGAAACTAACTGACCAAGAAAAACGCGAGATTGTTAGATATCTTGAAGAAGGTAAGCCTTTGCCTGATAAATATCGTTTTCTCTTGTTTGAAGAAAAGCGGGAAGTCGAACTGGTGTGGAACGGTAAAACAAACGAAGTTACAAGTGTGGTGTTGCCGTTTCAGGTCATTGAGCAGATAGATGAGCCGAGAGCGGAAAAAGACACAAAACTACAAATGGCGCTGTTTGATGTGGATGTGCGCGGGAGACAATTAAAGGGTTGGACAAACAAACTGATCTGGGGTGATAACAAACTGATTCTCTCGAGCCTCAAAAATGGGCCACTGCGAGAAGAAATTGAAGAACAGGGTGGGATAAAGCTTATTTATATTGATCCGCCGTTTGATGTCGGCGCCGATTTTTCAATGGACATCGAGATAGGGGACGAAACGCTTACAAAAGAGCCGACTGTTTTAGAGGAGTTGGCATATCGGGATACGTGGGGTAAAGGGGCTGATAGCTGGATTGCGATGATGTATGAAAGGCTTCAACTTATGCACGATTTATTAGCTGATGACGGAAGTATTTATGTGCATGTGGATTATCGGGTTATTGGTTATTTAAGGTTGATAATGGACGAAGTTTTTGGCAGAGACAACTTTCTTAATGAAGTTGTGTGGTGTTATGGAGAAAGAGAATTAACTAAAGATAGATACAATAAAAAGCACGATAACATTTTGTACTATGCGAAAAACGCTGCAAATACAAGCAGGGTGTTTAATTGCTGGGACATAGCATTACCATATTCTGAGGGGAGCATAAAAAAATACAATTTGGTAGACCAAGATGGTCGAAAATACCAGATAAGAGGGAAAGGAGGTCCATATACAGGAAAACAGCAACTCCCTAAAGAAGTAGAAGAAGAACATCCAGAGTGGACATATAGGGACTATTTTGATGAGAAAAAAGGAATTCTCCCGCGTGACTGGTTTACGGATATCACATTTGAAAACAGAGCCTCTGCTGATAGAACAGATTACCCGACGCAAAAACCATCAAAACTACTAGAAAGATTAATAATTGTTTCTTCAAAAAAGGGCGATATCGTCGCTGATTTTTTTGTGGGTTCTGGTACAACTTCTGCTGTAGCAGAAAGGCTCGACCGGAAATGGATTGTTTCTGATCTCGGAAAATTTGCGATCCATACAGTACGTAAGAGAATGATTGAAGTGCAACGACAACTTAAAAAAGAAGGTAAAGACTACCGCGCTTTCGAGATATTAAACTTAGGCAAGTACGAACGGCAACATTATATTGGAGTTAACCTGAACCTCCGCGATGAAGAAAAACAAAAACAGATAGAGCAAAAAGAAAAAGAGTTTGTTGATCTCATTCTTCGCGCCTATCAAGCACATGCGGTAACGAGTTTCCGTACGTTCCACGGTAGGAAAGCCTCTCGGATGGTGGTTGTTGGACCAATCAACCTTCCTGTGTCCCGATTATTCGTTGAGGAAGTCATTAACGAGTGTATCGAAAAACAGATTACTAAGGTTGATATTTTGGCTTTTGAGTTTGAGATGGGGCTTTTTCCTAAAATTCAAGAAGAAGCAAAAGACAAAGGTATTGATCTGGCGTTAAAGTACATTCCTCCGGAAGTTTTTGATAAACGCGCGATAGAGAAGAATCAAGTCGTTTTTTACAACGTGGCGTACATAGAGGTTAAACCCCACGTTAAAGGTCGTTCTGTCGCGGTAGAGCTTATGGATTTCTCGGTTTTTTACAATCAAGATTCCGTAGCTAATGTCGAATCGCAACTCTCAAACGGAAGTAAAAAACTTGTTGTCGAGAACGGTCAGATTATCAAGGTGGAGAAAGATAAAAACGGGATTGTCAGTAGGGAGGTGCTAACCAAAAAATGGACGGACTGGATTGATTATTGGGCGGTAGATTTCGACTTTGAAAATAAAAAGGAGATTATTCGACGTAAAAGAGAAGACAACGGTGATTATGAAGAATTTTGGACTGGGGATTACATTTTTGAGAACGAGTGGCAGTCATTCCGCACAAAAAAGGACAGGACTCTTGAATTAACAAGCATCGCCCATGAGTGTGAGCCCGGGCAGCGCAAGATTGCCATTAAGGTTGTTGATATTTTCGGCAACGATACAATGAAAGTTATTGAGGTGACAGTTTAGATAAGCCTATGAAACAAGCTATACGAAAAATAACACAATTCAAAATTATAGAAAGTTTTATTCAGACGGACTTTGTAAAAGGGTTTAAGTATGTCGATAAGGCTGGAGAAATTGTTAACTCGTTTTATAACGGAAAAACTCCGCCTAGATTTGAGATGAATTTAAGCGGGTTAGTCATTGTAGATCCTGACGAACAGACGAAGGAGATAAAAGTGTCTCCATTGGCATTTTGGGCACACTACCTTGAACCTGACACACTAGATAGGATAGCTAGCCTATTTGAAAAGAAGTTGGAGGTTATTTTTCCTATCCTTTCTCCAGAGGGCTTTCAGCGACTTGGGTGGAGAAACTATTTTATCTATGAGGTAAACAATGAAGCCGAAAGAGGGGAAATATTGGCTAAGTTTCTGCCGGTTACCTCTTTAGAGTTTAACGAAATATCACTGAATCTGAAAATTGAGCAGGTAAATAGCCAGTTTTCTTTAAAGAAAGTATTAAAGAAAAAAGATCCGAAAGCCGCTGCCCTTCTCTTTGATACTGATAACTTCATCCGTTATGAGGAACCTGTGGGAATCGATCAGATTAAGAGCGATTTAAGAAAGATCAGGGAATCGTTCAGTTCTGAAAAGTTTATGGGTGTAATCAACACCATTCTTGGTAAGAAATAAAAATATATGGAAGCATTTTTTAAGTATTTTGCACAATCAAAGATACCAACACTCATACTTATTGGGCTTATCCTTATCGTGGGCGGCTACATAGTTGTTAACAGTAAAGGTGATATTAAGGTTTTTTGGGTGGGGGTTTCGGTATTGGGGGTAGGCGGAATATTAACGTTGGTTGCTTTCGGTGATTATAGCCATAAAGAATACATAGACTCAATTATTCAACATTATGACAAGGCTCTGAAGAGTATTAGTACAACGCATACCCTTGTTGAAGAAAATAAACAGGAAACATTCAAACATATACCAGAAGACGTCGGTTCTGGAGAAGAAAAATATTCGGTGGAGACGGAATCAAAAACCACCACATCATAAGGAAGTTACATTTATGGCGTTACATCCTAATTTTCCAACATCACCATACGAAATTCTTGACCCGAACATTCGTTGGTTTCCAGCGGATGAGGCGTTGCGTGAGCAGGGATACGACAAACTACTTCCTCCACTTGTGGCAACGCTTCGCAAAAAAGTAAAAGAATGGCGGGAAAGTGGGTATGCGGGTGCAACTGATACCAGTAAAGCCCTGCTTCTGTGGTGGTTTCAGAGACAACATCTTCTCCCGCAAGCGAATGGTACGACTGCCGAATTCCGCTACTACTTTGCCCAGCGGGAAGCAGTAGAAACGATTATCTATCTTTACGATGTTGTAAAGGTAAAAGATAAATACGACCTCATGCGTTTTGACAGCTCCGGTGCAATTTCGGCAGGGATGTTTTTTGAGAATTGGCGACGGCTTGTCGTCAAGATGGCAACCGGAAGCGGTAAGACGAAGGTATTAAGCCTTGTGTTAGCGTGGAGTTACTTTCACAAGCTCTATGAACCCGACTCTACCCTTGCCCGTAATTTCCTTTTGATAACGCCCAACATTATTGTGTTAGATCGTCTGCGTACGGACTTTGAAGGACTAAAAATCTTTTATCAGGACCCAATTTTACCTGAAACAGGTTACGAAGGACGCAACTGGCGGGATGATTTTCAGTTGACGGTGCATTTACAGGATGAAGTAGGGGTTGTCCGCAAAACAGGAAACATTTTTTTAACAAATATACATCGTGTCTATGAAGGAAACACCATAAACCCTACAGTTGAAGATACTGACACGACTGACTACTTTTTAGGAAAACGTCCTGTTGGTGCGACTAACGAGTCAAAAGTCGATCTATCCGCCATTGTACGCGACATTGACGAGTTGGTCATCCTGAACGATGAAGCTCATCATATCCACGACGAGAAATTGGCGTGGTTTAAGTCTATTGAGGACATCCACAACCGGTTAAAAATGAAGGGTGGGGAACTAGCTTTGCAGGTTGATACAACTGCTACACCGCGCCACAACAACGGCGCGATCTTTGTCCAGACGATCACCGATTATCCTCTGGTTGAAGCGATCCATCAGAACGTGGTCAAACATCCGGTGCTACCCGATGAAGCCAGCCGCGCTAAACTTTCAGAGCGAAAAAGTGTGAAGTACACCGAAAAGTATGCTGACTATATCCATCTTGGCTACTTGGAGTGGAAGAAAGTCTATGACGAGCATAGCAAGGTCGGGAAAAAACCAGTGCTTTTTGTAATGACCGACGACACGCGCAACTGCGATGAAGTTGCGGGGTATTTAGAGGCAACATACCCAGAGTTAAAGGACTCAACGCTGGTTATTCATACAAAAGAAAACGGTGAGATTTCAGAGGTCTCTACCGGTAAGAAAAAAGAAGAACTTGAGGCACTACGGAAAGATGCGAACCAGATCGACAAGTTTGACAGCCCGCATAAGGCGATTGTGTCAGTGTTGATGCTGAAAGAGGGTTGGGATGTGAAGAACGTGACGACCATTGTTGGGTTGCGTCCGTATTCAGCGAAAAGTAATATATTACCGGAGCAGACGTTAGGTAGGGGATTACGGCGTATGTATTGGGGACAGGATATACCGGAATACTTGAGTGTAGTCGGGACTGATGCGTTTATGGATTTTGTCGAGTCGATCCGCAGTGAAGGTGTGGAATTGGAGTTTAGAAAAATGGGTGAGGGGACTGCTCCGAAAGCGCCGCTGGTTATTGAGGTTGACAAGGAAAACGTCCACAAAGATATCGAAAAACTTGATATTCAGATACCGCTTCTTTCTCCCCGGATTTATCGTGAGTATAAAAACCTGTCAGAGCTCGATGTGGCTCATTTTGGCAACCAGAAATTTCTGGTAAAACAGTATTCCGAAGCAGAAAAACGAGAAATTATTTTTAAGGATATCTCAACCGGTGAGGTCAACCACATTACGCAAATGGACAGCGATTTAGTGGCGAATTACCAGAGTGTCGTTGGGTATTTTACACAAGTGATTATGAAAGACCTGCGCTTAGTAGGCGGGTACGATGTTCTTTACGGCAAGGTGAAAGAGTTTGTCCAACAGTATTTATTCGATCACGCGATCGAACTTGAGGATTTGAACATCCTGCGCAACCTGTCCGAGTTGGAAGTAAGCAAGACAATTATCGAGTCGTTTAAGAAGCAGATTAACGATTTAACGGTATTAGATAAAGGTGAAGCAGAGATCCGCGATTACATCAAAATCAGCCAATGCCGGCCATTCGTGGCCAAAGATCAAGGATATCTGGTGCCAAAGAAAAGTCCGTTTAATAAAATAATAGGGGATAGCCATTTTGAGCTGGAGTTTGCCAACTTTTTAGAAGGGTGTGAGGATATTATTTCTTATGTTAAAAACTATTTTGCGGTGCATTTTAGGATAGATTATCGCAATGCCGACGGTGCCATTTCAGACTTTTACCCGGATTTTATCGTCAAGGTTTCTGAAAAAGAGGCGTATATTGTTGAGACAAAAGGGCGTGAGGATTTGGATGATCCGCTAAAAATCGAACGATTAAAGCTGTGGTGTGAGGATGTAAATAAAACTCAGAATAAGATTAAATACACACCACTGTACATCAAACAAGAGGTTTACGAAAAGTATAAGGCCAAAAACTTCAGAGACACAATTAAATTATTCTCTCTGGAGAGACAACTGGAAGAGACTAATAGACCAGGTAGTTTATAAACTCTAAGGCCTCACGCATGAGGAAATTGCAATCGTGGATTTTGAATAATTATGGGTAATCCGATAACAAAAAATCTGAAACCGGCACAATTGGGGAACTATTTGTACAGATAAGGCTCCTTGAGTATGGTGTCCAATCGGCTCCGCCGATTAAAGATAGCGGAAATGACTTAATTGCTATCAAGGGTGAAGTTACGAAATTTATTCAGGTAAAAACGGAGCGTCGTCTGAGAAACCTTCCAACCACTTATCACTTGATTGCGGTTGTTGACTTGAAGCGCGATGAGAAAGGCATTTACCTTGATAGATCTGAAATTTGGATAGTAAAGAAGGGTGAGCAGTTAAGTAAAAAGCAAAGGCTGGACCAAAACTTAGTTAATGAGATTTGGGGAGAAAGTAAGGAGTTATGAATGGATATTGTATTTCCCAATTTATTTATATAAATTAGGGATAGGGGTAATAATACCAAATCTAAAAGCTGTATGAACGGCCTACCATAAATCTTTAGCTCGTGTTCGATTTACATAACGACTGCACGGACTATAAAACCCTTAGGTGTTTTTACCCAAAGCTCCCCCTTCTTTATATAGAAAATGGGGAGTTTTTGGATTTTACGCCTTTTTCTTCTGGCCATGCCTATTTCACCTCCTCAGACTAATCGGGTTACATGTAACTTTCACCCACAACTTAAAAAGAGTTACTTGTTCATGTTCACGTTAGCCACGATTTAGGTAGGCCGCTCGTTTCAACCTTCACCAATTTAAAGTGCTACAAAAATTGAAGCTAAATTTCAATCGAGTCCAGACTAAAACACTAACAAATTAGCGTCAACTATCAAATACCATATCAAAAGCTATCACACACAAATCTATTTAGCTTCAGTTATTTCCATTTGGTACGTTTCCTGAGTTTAGACCGCGGTAGTAAAACGAGCAATCGATCGAGGGGGGTTGTATAGGAGAGTATGGGAGTGTTTAGGAATGGGGTAGAGTGACTTCCTGGGAGTTTGGGATTAATTTGGGCGGGAGTGGATTCAATTTTAATTTAGCTCTTAAAAGGATAATTGTTAATCAAATCCCGAAGCTGATTGGGGTTGGCCGATAAATCTACTATCACCCAATTTTTCAAAGCACCGTGTTTTATAAGGTCTTCTTTTTCAAAATCAAATAAGTAATCATCAAACCATAAAAACGGGGAGCTAAAATCTATAGCCTCAGTTTTTGAAGTCAACCAGTTTGTAGGTTTTATTTTTCTGGCAATTCCAGTCGTTTCCTGATCTAAAAAAAGGCTCAGAAAATCTATAGTCGGTCCGCTATCGCCCTTACAGTGGGTTGTCAGCCAGTATGTTGGATAATTATCCGTAACATATTTTAAAAATTCCTTGGCGTGGAGAGCAGGTTGTTTATCATTAGCGAGTATGACGCCGTCAATATCCAGGTATATATTCATATTGTTATTCTACTTAATATAATCAACTTGTGATCATTAGAATTTTTATTCCGGTTCCGGATCTTAAGAGATGGGAATGGTGAGTGTTTTTGGGTGTCGTAATAGGTATTCTCCTGGCGATTTTAGTAATGATGGTCGGGTTCTTTGTCTATGTAATTCCGGATATGAAATCGAAGGGGTTTTGGTAGCCTTGCGGCCAGAAAGGTAATGGTTGGCGAATATATATAATTTTTGATTTTCTGGTTAAATATAAGTAAAATCCTGCCTGATATGACTGAGACACGCATACCTTGCGCACAAGACCTATAGTTGTCTAGGACGCGATACATTTCGGAATGATTAGTATTTTGAAATGCCGGCAGATTTCCACAAGATCAGATATATTCTTCCGAAGTTCGAGAGAGGGCAGTATTATGCTCTGATGAGGTCGTGGGCTAACCTGAACGGGTTTGAAAGCAACGACATTGCCCGGTTTAGGTTTACTGTGCTTAAACACTTATATGAGTATGGCTGGAAAGCTGCAGTCTCGGCCTTCAGCGTGCCCAAGAGTACCTTGTTTGACTGGAAACGGGCGTATGAACAGTCAGGCAAGAAGCTGAACTCTCTGGTCCCGGTTTCCACCCGGCCACACCATACCCGGCTGACGGTCACCGATCCTCGTCTGGTGGAGTTTATCCGCTCCATGAGGCAGGAATACGGCCGGGTCTCCAAATACAAGCTCAAAGTATTCTTGGATGAATATGCCAAATCTTTAGGTATATCCGGATATGGATATCACAAGATCGCCAAGATTATCCAAAGAAACCACTTTTTCTTTGATTCGCCTCCCAAACAAAAGCACCATATCTTGAAAGTGAGGTTGAAAAGCCACCCCAGAGAAACTCTCCCCGGGTACCTGGAGATGGATGCGGTAACTATCTGGATACTGGGCAAAAAGCTGTATTTTATTACCGTGATTGATGTGGTTGCCCGGCTTGCCTGGGTGAAATTAACTTTCAGTCTATCTTCTGCTCAAACAACGTTGGCCTTACAGGAGTTTACCAAGCAGTACCGATCTCCCGTCAGGGCCGTGCAAACTGACAATGGCCGCGAATTTTTAAAAGAGTTCGACCAGTATCTTACCCAGCAGCACGTTGCTCACCAGTTTATCTACTTCAGATCCCCTAAAATCAATGGAGTAGTGGAAAGATTCAACCGCACTATCCAAGACGAGTTCTTAAACCGCTCTGACGAGCTGTATACCCAAGACTGGGACAGGTTGAATCAAAAGCTGATCCGGTATGTGACCTGGTACAATACCCGCAGACCGCATTATTCCTTAAATTATCTGAGTCCAATCCAATATTTAACCCAGCTCCATTCCGAAAAGTAGGCGTCCCATACAATAGTTTGACACAGTTTTTAAATTATATTAAAACGCTTAAATATGGTATTAGAAGTTAGGGGTGTACAAAATGATGAGACAAGATGGGCGGCCTTCGTTGAGTCCGCATTCAAAGCAGCTAATTTACCAGACGTACCCAAAGATGAACTGGAAACAGGGACCTATACAAATCGACAGATTGCAGATAATTTTAGGCAGAGGCCTATCGAGTTTATGAGCTTGCTTATGGACCTGCCTGATGGAAGCGATGCTTCTAGAAGATCAATACTTTCTTTTGCAGTCGATTTGATAGAAGATGAAAAATAAGAAAACCACATAAGTATCGAGTGGTTTAAATGGACAGTAATTAGCGAGTTTGTTCAAGGACAAAGCCCGAAGGTCCTGTAATAGTTCGGCTGGTTCACCACTGGTCGTCGCATCGTCTTCCGAAGCTTTAGCGGAGCAGACCCATGTGGTGAGCAAATTTTTCTAGTTTTAGAAAATGGATCGAACTTTGGTAAAATTCTGGTATGAATATCAGGATGGGAAAAAAAGAGGATGCGACTGAAGTTGCAGGACATCTAAAGGAAATGTGGATGGTGCATTGCAATTTGGAGCCAGAATTTGTAAGCAAGAAGAAAATTGGAGCATATAGCCTGGAGAGAATCAACAGATATCTTAAGGATTGTTTCAACAATAGTGGCAAATCATATCTTCTAATAGCCGAAGAAAACAATGAGTTGGCAGGTTTTTTAAAGGTCGATGTAACTAAAATTCAAAGTTTTTTTGTGGAAAATCGGGTGATGTATCTGGACGATGGATATGTGAAGGAAAAATATCGGAGAAGAGGGATTTCCAAGGCATTACAAACAGAAGCGGAAAAGATAGCAAGAAAGAGGGGGATTAAATGGATAAAGGGTAGAATTTATGAGTTCAATAAATCAGCTCAGGAATTGGCTAGGTCGGTGGGAATGAGACCATTGTATTCGGAATATTTTAAAGTTTTAAAGTAATTCGAAATATGTCCATCCCAATAACGGGAACTGGCGGTAAACAATAAGCGTCAGGCATTAGGTTTTGAAATTAGCTTCACCGGATTGCCGATCAGGCCGGTGGGTTTGGCTTCGTTGGTCAGGGACATGGCTTTCCACAGCTTGTCAACTTCTATGATTTCCGGGTCTACCTGCAGGGCAATTTCGTTAATCCCGGTCAGATTCAGGCCGGACAGCGATTTCACCCGGGACAGAGCCACATATCCCATACCGTAGGCAAAAGCGCCGGACAGGTTGATCTCCGCCATATCCAGACTCATGCCCTGGCTTTTGTGGACTGTGATGGCCCAGGCCAGTCGCAGTGGTATTTGGCTGATCCAGGCCTGCACCTTCTCTTCATCCCGGATATCCCTGATTTCCCAGGACACGGGCGAAACGGTAATTACGTCGCCGCCTGTCGTCAGAACTTGCGGGTAATCATCCTCAAATCCCACCACAGTTCCCAGAGTCCCGTTCATATACCCGCTCCCGGGGTTATTTTTTACCCACATTACCTTAGCCCCTTTTTTCAGCAGAAGAATTTCCGGGGCTAGACACCCCTTTTTCAGCTGGTCCGCCAGCTCTGCCTGTCCGCCGGAAGACATCTCATATTGCTTCAGAGTGCCCGTCAGCCTCTCCAGCTCAAAATTATTGACCGCGTCGGCATCGGCGTTATGGGTAAACAGCCGCGGCGGCTTAACTTCTCCGGCAATGGGCCGGTTCAGCCGCGAACTCAGTATGGTAATAGAGTTCCGGGAGACTTGCGCCGACCGGATGGCCTCCAGAAGCTCCAGGTAATCGGCGTCTTTTTGCCTGAATTGGTAAGTCAGGTAGCAAATATTGGGTATCAGAGCCTGCCAGGTGTTGGATTTGAAAGCAAATTCGGCCATAGGCAATCCTTTCCGGGAAATCGGCGGCAGCTGGAAAAAGTCTCCGCACAAAATCACCTGCAGCCCGCCGAATAATTTGTCCGTCCCTTTCACGGTCCGGCACACGGACTCCACCATGTCCAACTGAATGGAAGACAGCATGGATATCTCATCGATTATCAGCGTCTCGGCAGCGGATATCCGGCTGGCCAATCTCAACTTAGTCGCCATCGATTTCAGATTTAGCTCGGCAGGCGTGTTCTTCATCCCGATCCCGGACCAGGAGTGGATTGTCGTCCCGCCCAAATGAGTGGCGGCAATTCCCGTCGAAGCCGTAATAGCGACCCTTTTATTCTTTCCCCGGGATTTTTTTATAAATTCGTTCAAAACATATGTCTTACCGCTGCCCGCCGCCCCGGTCAAAAAAACATTATTCCCCGCCAGCATTATTTCCAAAGCCCGGGTTTGCGTCATAGCCTGCTTATTCTACCAGCCGGAGTGAAGACTAGTTCCAATCTCCAACCCGTTTGGCGGGCAAATTTTTCTGGCTTCAAAAACTACATCAGACTATACAAACACTCTGCTGGATTCGAACTTTGGTAAAATTCGATCATGACAAGTGGTTTTGGAGAAGAAAAAACAGAGATCACCGAAACGCTGTCGCTGAAGGAAAGTTTATTTAAGGGGGCTGTTCATGAGTTAGGACATTTATGTTGTGCAAGAGAGTTGGGATGGAAAACAAAAAAGTCGCCAAGATTAGTATTAACAGTTGGTCCTGATGCATCAGGAAAGGTAAGAGTAAGAGGAGATATTGATTTGGATGTAGCGGAGTCTGACCCTTCCAAGCCAAACAAAATATTTTTCGCTGCCGGGTATGCAGCAGAGCAGCTAAATGGTTGTTTTACAAATTATTATTCCCCGGAAGATAACGGCCAGATTCCTTCGGGAGCTATTGATGAGGCAGTGATTATGGCAAAAGGAATAGTGGAATCCTATTCCCCGGAAATAGTTCGTGTCGCAAATCTGATAGTCGGTAAAATTGAGGGTAAGGGGAAAGGGGTGTTTAGGTTTGAACCGGCAGATTTAGGTATAGAAGATTTAGTAAAGAAGTGACGCGCCCCGTTTGGCGAGGGGACATACTGGGGGGGCATAAGGGACTGGGGAGTAGAATGAGACAAATGCAGGACCGGTTGTATGACAAGGTGTAAAAACCCAATTTTTTGACATTCTCAATATTATAGGGTATACTCAGCCCTAGAAATTCATGAACTCGGGCAACAGTGAAAGTCGAATTGGAGTCTTACCTTCAGATGAATGTGAATGTCCGTATTTTTTTAAACTTCCTCCTTTACTTCAGGCATTGAATATACAAGCCAGAACTGCCGCTAAATCGGGACAGGGGAACCCCTATGTTAATAAAACCTTTTGTGGAGAA
>Ga0209542_10012212_pt1 | contig 15080 bp, 19 predicted proteins | sample RifCSPhighO2_01_FD_184028 | JGI IMG/M metagenome (GOLD analysis project Ga0209542, IMG submission 184028) | Soil microbial communities from Rifle, Colorado - Rifle CSP2_plank highO2_0.1 (SPAdes) (version 2) | ecosystem: Environmental > Terrestrial > Deep subsurface > Rock core/Sediment ...
CATGAGCTTGGCGTTAAACTCGCTTATCACAAGTGCTTGTTGCTTGAGCCAGACGAGTTTAACGCCAAGCTCATGGACTGGCTCACTTGGTACAACACCAAGCGTGTACACTTCGCCTTTGGCAACAAGATGACGCCTGTCCAGTTTCTGCTATCATGGAAGCCAAGCGAGAAGTTGGCAGTGGAATTGCCAGTGGAGTGCAAAAGTGGGTGGACTCATACACGGTAACAAACTTGTCGCAACCCCCTCGGGCAACGGATTTACGGTAAAGTGGACTCAAGGATCAGGTGAGTCGCAATCAGGGTATTCTTATCGCCAAGTACTCATTGAGGCGGGATAATAATATTTCTCTATATTCCTCTTATGGCCTTCGTAGGTGACTGCGCAATGGATACGACGCCTTTTGTCGTGAAGATAAAATAGACAATCTGTTTTTGTTGGGTTTAGAGCGGCATAAACTGATGTAATTCCTGGACTAGCAATGGGCGCCGGGGGAAAGCCCTTGTGCTTGTATGTATTGTAGGGTGAGTCCATTTCCTTATCTTCTGGCAAAACGGCCGGCCACCAACCTAACTTCTCACTGCCTTTTGCATATTGAAGGGTTGCATCAATCTGGAGAGGCATGTTTTTAAATATGCGATTCCAGATAATGCCCGAAATTAGACGCATATCACTTTTGCCACTTGCTTCACGCTCTATGAGTGAAGCGATTTTGATAGCGGTTGGAATAGAAATTATTTTTTTGGTAGAAGTAGAATAACGATCAGTAATCTCTCGCTCGAAGCGATTAAGCATTAACTCGCGCACAATTTCTGAATTCTTTCTTTTTGATAAAAGATAAGTCCCGGGATAATACATACCCTCGGACGCCGAAGCGAAAAGATCTTGCTCTTTAGCATCCCAATCGAGATGAGTGGCAAAAAGTCCACCTGTCTCTTCTCTGCGTAATCCTTCTCTAACATAAATGTATCTCGCATCTGAAAAGGCAAGATTTTGATAAACCTGCGACCCGGTAAACGCCATAAGCCCTTCTCCCACAACATCTCGGAACCAAGAAAGGCTACTGGAGAACGCTCCCCCATCACTATCTTCAGTAATAATTTTATTCTCCAAATCTACATTTGTCGTAAGCTCCCTTAGACCATCATAACTTAGACCAAAAATAATAAAAGCTGTTACCAATACCGAGACAATTATAATCATTATTCTCCTTTTCATTTTAATTTCACTGTTTGCTTAATTTCACGGAGGACACTGCGAGTGTCCTCTTTACGTTTAATATCCTGACGCTTATCGAACTTCTTCTTGCGCCTGCCAACCACGACCTCAATCTTAATGCGATTACCTTTAACATAAGCGCGAGAAGGAACAGTAATGGCTCCGTAAGTTGCTTCCAAATTTACAATCTTGTTGATTTCAGCCTTGGACAAAAGTAAGCGCCGAGGGCGATCGGTGACATAATCGCCAGGGGCATTAGCTGGCTGATAAACCGGGATTGACACTCCGATCATAAAGACCTCACCCCCTCGAATTAACACTCTGGCGCCAGAAAAAACACCTCTTCCCTCCTTAATTGACTTGACCTCTGTGCCCAAAAGTTCTACACCGGCTTCAAAACGCTCGATTGCCTCAAGAGTATTATAAAGCTTGCGACCATTAGTTTTACCCACCTTTGACATTAAAGACTATTGTAACATCTACCGAATCCATATATAATAGCGCTGTATGAAAACTGTTAAACAGTTCCTTAAGGGTAAAGGAAACTTGCAAGTAGGAATCGGCAACTTGCTCGGCATAGTCATCATCATCCTCTTGGCCATTATTCTGTGGGAAATAATCAAGCGTTAAAAGACCCTTGCGTAAAAACCTATTTTAGGCTAGTATACTCCCGTTGAAACAAGCTGTAAGAACCAACGATAGTATCCAAGTCAAGGAACTCCGGGTAATTATGGAGGACGGCTCGAATTTGGGTGTTCTGTCCAAAATGGAAGCCGTGGAGAAGGCCAGAGAAATGGGTCTCGATTTGGTGGAAATATCACCAAACGCTAGTCCTCCAATTGCCAAAATAATTGATTTTGGCAAGTGGCAGTACCAGGAGAACAAGAAGGACAAGGAGGTCAAGTCAAAAAGTTTTGTCCAAGAACTCAAAACCATCCAAATCAAAATAGGCACCGGGAAACATGATTTGGAACTTAAAGCGGCGGGGGCGAGCAAGTTTCTATCCGAAGGACACAGGGTACGGGTGGACCTCTTCCTCCGTGGTAGAGCAAAGTATATGGACAAAGCCTTTCTAGTGGAACGTTTGGAGAGAGTACTCAAATTTATTACAGAAGAATACAAGATAGTGGATCAAATAAAACCGGGACCAAAAGGATTAACCTTAACGATAGAGCGAGCAAAAAGATAACAAACCATAAATGAAAGGTAGTGGCAAAACAAATAAATCATTTTCAAAACGACTACGGGTGACTAAACGAGGCAAGATTTTAGCTCGTAAATCCGATGGAAAATACAAAGCAAAGGATTCGGGACGCAAGCAACAAGCCGGAAAGAAAACACGTCATTTAGTGCTTAGTCAAAAAATAATTGACCTCAATCTCCCATTCTCTGGTCTTTAATTACTAATATCTAATTATCATGAGTCCCATTAGAAGTTACTCCACTCGAGCCATACAAAGGATGGAATTTATCAACATTATTAACTTATACTTCTAATGGGATGAGAGTCAAAAAAGGTAAACATGCAATAAAGCGCCGAAGAAATCTACTTAAGGCGGCAAAGAGCTATCGCCATGGCAGAAGCAAAAAGGAGGTTGAGGCTAAAGTGGCTATCACTAAGGCCCTGGTATATGCGCGAGCTCACAGACGAGACAAGAAGGCTGACTTCCGTAAACTTTGGACTATTAAGATAAACGCTGCTGTCCGCCAAATGGGTCTCTCCTACTCAAAGTTCATCAACATACTAACTAAAAAGAACGTCAAATTAGATCGCAAAATTTTAGCCGGACTAGCCGAGCACTCCCCTGAAACCTTCTCCAAAGTCGTCGCTTTCGTCAAATGACTACTCAAAGTTCCATCTTCAGACTCACTGGGCAGTGGTCGGAACCTAATATTTTATTGTGGACATCGGCTGATTTTATTTTGCTAAACAGGCGTTTGCTTACACAGAAGTAGTCAATGCGCCAACCCACATTGCGGGCCCGGGCGCCAAAACGCTGTGACCACCAACTGTACCTGATTGCATTTGGATGAAGCTTTCGAAATGTGTCCACGAAACCAGCATCCAAAAGCTTGCCCATCCATTTACGCTCAAGGGGGTGGAAACCGGCCTTGCCGTCATTCTCCCTTGGCCTGGCAATATCTATCTCCTCGTGAGCAACATTGTAATCCCCAGTTAAAATCACTGGTTTCTTCTTATCCAACTTCTTTATGTGCGCCAAAATCTTGTTATTAAACCTACCCTTAAACTCGAGACGGGAAAGATCGGGTCTCGTGTTTGGAAAATAAGCATTAATTAAATAAAAATTTAGAAACTCAAGTGTCTGAACCCTACCCTCGGTATCTATCCGGGGCACCCCAAGACCGAAAACAGACTTCGGCTCAGGCAATTTCTTGCTTGTTATTACAGCGGTTCCCGAATAGCCCGGCCTCTCACCATAATTCCAATACTCGCGGTAATTTGGGAAGCTGTGGTTACCGTTACTATGCGCCTCAGCATCAATCTTAACCTCCTGCAAACACAATATGTCAGGCACACGATCATTGATAAATTGACGCAGGAACCCTTTGCGCTCTACTGCGCGCAAGCCATTAACATTCCAAGAGAAAAGTTTCCAAAGCATCAATTAATCTTTGCGGGATTACCGGACTGCTCTGGTTTGACTGTATGTGTCGGCAGACACTTGGGTCCATCACAAATTCTCGAAAAGCCACCCTCTGTGGGAATCTTGTAGTATTCAATTTTATCCTTCTGGACCAACTCTATCACCTTAGCCACAAGTCTCTTCGGGTCGGAATCATACACTATCTTCTTATTGTCTTCCTCTCGATGACTCTTTTTAATAATCTCTCTAATCAAATCGTCAGTTTCCCATGGCCCTTCTAAAACACCAAGCGGTTTATTGTCTTCAAAAACTACAGTGAACTCATGTATCGTGCCAATTCGACCGGCACATTCAATGACTGCATCAGATGTTCGTGTCATCAAAATATCCCGACCGGAGTAACCCTGTCCGGTGTACATAATGATGTCCATATAATCTATGGGTAAATGGTAAGACTCAACATGGTCCTTTTCGTCTTTGGCTGGAGATATGCCGATTGACACTCCGCCTGCTTCCTTGGCGCCCTTAGCGGACCAGAAGGGTATACCCGTGGTCGCTCCTGTCACCAACACGGCCCCTTGTCGCACTATTTCAGATCCAATCTCTTTGGCCAATGTCAAAGCCTCTTCGGGTAAATGCCCGGTATCAGCCGCGCCAGAAACTGCAATTTTTATTTTAAAATGTTCATGTCTGTCAATAGTCATACCATTAATTATAGCTCAAGTTCTACGACTTCTCCAAGAATCGGAGCTGTGGCTGATACACCAAGGTAATCTCTTATTCTTTGCACCAGGAACATCGAGCTTCGGGGTTCGCCCATAACCACAAATACCCGTTTTAAGGTGTCCACTGTAGTCGAGACCCATTCAAGTAATCCATTTGAATCTTTGTGCGCCGAGTATCCGCCAATAGTTACAATCTTGGCCCGAATATCCACCGACTCGCCAAACATGGTCACACGCTTCTCCCCCTCTTGCAAACGCCTGCCCATCGTGCCGGGCGATTGATAACCTATCAAAAGCAATGTGGTACGAGAATTCGGTAAAAAACGTTTCTCGTGATGCACAATCCTACCACCATTACTCATACCCGCGCCCGCAATAATAATCTTGGGCAGGTCTGATTTGTCTATCTCACGTGACTGGTCGGTGTCGGGTGTGAGATGAACTTGTGGAAATTCAAATATTCTATTACCGGCATTGGTGAGATCTTGGATGTTTTTGTTGAAATAATCTTGATACTTTTTGTATATATTTATTACTTTTATCGCTAAGGGTGAATCCACGTAAACTGGCACAAGAGGTATACGGCTTTGTTCCATCATACGCTCAATCTCAAAGAGAATCTCTTGGGTGCGTTCCAACGAGAAAGCCGGGATAAGTAGAGTGCCTCTAACTTTGAATGTATCCTCGATAACATTCTCCAGCTTCTCTTTGCGCTCTGTTTTGCTTTCGTGATTACGGTCACCATAAACGCTCTCCATGACCAAATAGTCCGCTCCTTTAATTATTTCGGTGTCGCGCAACAACGGGGTCGGGGTATTACCCAAATCACCGGTAAAGACAATTTTTTTACTGTTAAAGTGGAACTCTACCATGGCCGAACCTAGTATGTGTCCGGAATCTAATAAGCGCACCCCTATCGGACCAATATTTAAAATTTGCTTATAATCAAGTGTTTTCCAAAGAGCCATTGTGTCTAGCACATCTTTTTCTTCATAAAAGACGGTCTCGTTGTGTTTTTTTGCTTCCTTGGTCAAAACGCCTAAACTATCTATAAGCATGGCCTGGGAAAGCTCCATAGTGGGCGGGGTTGAATAAATGGCTCCCTTAAAACCATCTCGAACAAGCTTGGGGATTCTGCCCACATGATCTATATGCGAATGAGTAACAAATAGTACATCTATACTCGCAGGATCAAACTCAAACTTTTTAGAATTTCTCTGATCACAGACCCGAGAACTCTGGAACATGCCACAATCTATAAGGAATCTAAGATTCTTGGGTAAGCTTGTAGTCTCAAACAAAAAATTCGAGCCCGTAACATCACCGGCTCCACCCAAAAAATGGATCTTTACTTTCTCTTTAGCCACTACAGTATTATAACCTACTTTCCCAAATTCTTCATCCTGCCCCCATTCTCCACGACCGTTTAAGATTGGGGCAATAAGAAAAACTCACGGATTGGTTTGTCGTACTCAATCGTATCTACAATAAGATAGAGTATTCCCCTCCCTATCTTAAATTCTGATTTAATAAGAGTAATTATGTCCTCGCAATCATAGGGATAGACCCAAACGCTATCCTGTAAGCGCATAAATCCCAACCTTCGGAGAAACAGCCGGAACTTATCTCTGTCTGCTCTTTTGCTCTCCCTTATATCAAAAATGACCATTCGAAATTTTCTATCCCACTTTTTTGGCTTAGGTATAAGTAAAGACGAATCGCTTATGGCCAAAAGATATGCCCGACCTTTATTTGTAATCTCTAATTTCTTACCCCAATCGGTATTATTAAAATAAACATAGCCTCTGTCTAATAATGAGGTTAGCGCCCTATTGATTGTATATTTTTTTACCTTCCTTCTTGGGTCAAAAGCCGATTTGATAAGTAATTTAAGAAATAATGGTCCAGCTACCAAGACGACAGTACCAATTAATAAAGTGTTTAGAATTGCACTTTGGATATTATGTTTCCTACGTCGTTTTCTGTAATCATCTTCCAAATTACCCATACCCCAATTATACACGACCGTGTAGAATAAGGGCAATGAAACACCGGGAATATTTTATACCTTGTGCCGAAAACAAGCCGGGATGTCCAATAGGGACGCCTTTGGTTTGAGTTGTTTTACATCTCTTGGTAGCAAAAAGCCACCTCACGGTGACGTCCTGCTTAGGGTTATCTGGTGTGCCATGGCCTAGCGATACACTAGGTGGGCACCCTGCGCGCGGTCTCACACGGAGAACCTGCGACTATTAATTAACGGGTGAACCCTGAACGTGGCAGCTAGTTGGCACATTCAAATAACCCTACATATAATATTACTAAGTACATATGTCGAGTCAAGTTATACCCACAGTTTTTAAGCCACTTTTCCCCGAATACATCCCCCGCTTTCCCACAATTTTTCCCCAGTTTGCTTAGGAAAATTACTTTGATCTTGGAGTGAAACCCTGCTCTACTACCGGGTTGATTTTATGATAGCCGCGATCTGCTTAATTAGAGCCACGGTCACAGGAGGCGGCAAGAGCGACATTGATTCCTTGCCCTCATCGTCCTTGATAGTCCAAGGCTTCTCGATCGTCTTTATCTTCCCCGTCTTCACATTTTTCTCGTAGGAGTAGATTGGGGTTATTTCGTATTTGTCGACATGATTGAGGGCATCTTTGACGGGCAAAGAATTACGCAAATACACTTTTGGGATGCCGCCAACAGTCAAAAGCTTCTTGAACACTTCGTCATCCACCTTAAGTCGCGCCCGGATTGGCTCAATCCCAAACTCATCTCCTTCCTTAGGTTGCATTCTTGCCTTACCGCAAGACAAATTGTCACATATGAGATAGAAAACACCCGTCTTAGCATCCTGTCCAACATCTTTAGTGGCTTGCAGACGTAGATTGCGAGGAGTTCGGCATTTGGGACAGACCACTCGGTATTTAATGCGCTCATCTATGACACTTTCCGGTAAGCTTATGAATACCAGCATGTCTGGGTCATTGCGGTAGCCAATCAGATCGCGCAGGTATAACGAGTAGTTAATCTGATCCAGAGCTCTGGGGAAACCATCGATAAACAACGCCTGGCGAGGTCTTTTGGATATCTCGTACTTAATTAGGGCAATGATAAGCTCGCTAGACAGAAGCGAGGTCTGGCTACGACCCTCTATAATTCCAATTATCTCCTCTAGGTCGTGGAAACCGCGGTAATGTAATTTTAGAAAGTTAACTAAGTTTTTACGTTCTTTCTTATTAGCCAGACTTTTGTGCACATCACGTACGATATCACCTACTGAAATGTGACCAACCTTCTTTGTACCCAAGGCCTCGATAAAGAGCTTCGAGTAAGTGCCTTTGCCGGAATTCTTCTTACCCAAAAGATACGCGACAAAGGTCTTCTTTTTCAAATAGCCATTTATCTGCTTGATCTCCTTGCCCACCTTGGCTTGGAAGTATTTCTTTCTTGAGCCAAGATCGCCCATGTCAAAACTAGCTTTGATTTTTGGCATCTTCGTCTTAAACACTGGAAACTCTGCCGGTGATTTAATCATCGTTTATACCTAAACTAGTAAATTAGTTGGGTCATTCTAACACCGACTTGTGCTTTTACCAAAAGATGGGGGTGAGGACGTCGATGCCTTTGTCGGTGACGGCAAGGGTAACCTCGTAATGGGCAGAGCGCGAACCATCCGCCGTACGGACGGTATAACCATCGTCCTGGTCAAAAGTAACCCCTGGCCCACCAACATTTACCATGGGCTCGATGCATATTGTTTGGCCGACTTCTAATTTCTCGCCTTTCCCTCTGGGACCAAAATGTGGCACGAAGGGCGCCTCGTGGATCTTGTGACCAACTCCATGCCCACCAAGTTCGCGCACAACACTAAAACCAGCGGTCTCTGCAACCCGCTCAATCTCTACACCCACATCACCCAATCGCACACCAGAACGTGCACTGGCTAAGCCTACGCGAAGGGCTTCTTTTGTAATTTGTATCAACCTCTCATCAGTTTCGCTTATTTTGCCCACCGGTACAGTCACTGCCATGTCTACAAATAACCCCCGATGTTGCAAACCAAGATCAAGCCCCACAATATCACCGTTTTCAAGTTTGCGCTTGCCGGGGACACCGTGTACAACTTCGTCATTTATAGAGACGCAGAGTGTGGCCGGGTAAGCCTTGCGTGAAAAATCTGCTTTGTAATGAAGAAAAGCTGGTATATCACCCGTTTCTGTAATTAAACGCAAAGCAAGAGTGTCTAGCTCTCGCGTCTCTATACCCACTCTTACAGCACTTGCAACCTGTCGCAAGATACTAGATAAGTGCTTACCACCCTCACGCATAATTGTAATTTCTTCTGGAGATTTAACTTTCATAAAATAATCAGCCCCTTAAAATACTTTACCCAAAATTTCAGCCTTCACATCTTCTATACTTTGCTCGCCATTGATATCGATCACTCTCATGTCTGCTTCGTCGCGAAAATATTCTATGGCTGGGACAACGGCACTGTCAAACCAATCCAAACGGCCCTCAATGTTAGCGCTCTTGTCATCTCCCCTGCCACGAGAAAGGAGTCGTTCGCGCGACCAAGCGCGAGAAACATTAACGTGTAAAACTGCGGGCTCCGGTCGTTTGTAAAAGCGTAGGGCGTCCGCGAATATGCGCGCCTCGTTAAGTTTCCTGGGGGTACCATCAATCACCATATGCTCATCACCCTTCATATTCTTAATAAACAAATGTGACCAAATGTGAATCGCCAGGAAGGCCGGTTGCAGTGCCCCCCGATCCATAATGTCCTTGGCCAGGAGGCTAGTATGAGTATCCTGGGCTAAGAGTTCCCTGAAACCCTCCCCGGACTCTAAGTAAGTCACTTCACGAACTGGGTCGCGCTTTTTTAGCTCATCAATCAATAGCTTAGCTTGTGTGCCCTTACCACACCCACTCCGTCCCATAAAGATAAAAGTTTTCAGATCCATCCCGTTAGAAGTATGGCGTAAAGGCCTTACCAAATAATATCCTATTTACTAAATATAGAAGTTGACTTCTAACAGGATCCATTAGTATTCTCGGATAGACAATTGAGCATTCAACTGCTTGACCAAGTCTATCACGACAGAAACAACAATCAAAAGCGATGTGCCACCAATAGCAAGGGTCTGCAAGCCTGTTAATGCTTGAAGGATAATGGGAAGGACAGCCACAATGCCAAGGAAAAGGGCCCCGAAAGTGGTCAACCTAGTTACCACGTGACTTAAGTGTTCGGCCGTAGAAGCACCCGGGCGAGTACCGGGAATGAATGCCCCAGACTTCTGTAAATTCTCACTCGTGGCATGTGGGTCAAAGGTGATAGCGGTATATAAGTAGGTAAAGACAAAAACAAGCAGGAAGTAAAGAATTCCATAGATCCAAGTATTTTGGAGGATAGCCGTGACAAACTTATTGATTCCCGCAAGTACAGCATTACTCGAGCCAGCCAACATGTTGGTGATCATTTGGGGAAAGAGCAAAATGGAGAGGGCGAAGATGATGGGGATCACTCCGGCCTGGTTAAGACGCAAGGGCAGATAGGTAGAGACCCCGCCATACATTTTCATACCCCGAACCCGCTTGGCATAAGTGACCGGAATCGGCCGTTCTGCCTCAGTAATTATGACCACACCCGCAATAATTACCACGGCAAGAACAATAAAACCAAGGTACAATGGTAATTGCGAAAGCTCAAAAGTGAAGATAGTTCTGCCGATAGCGCTTGGAAATCCGGCAACAATGCCCGCAAAAATAATCATGGAAACACCATTGCCTATACCAAATTCATTGACCAATTCCCCAAGCCACATAAGCAACATCGAACCGCCAGTGATAACAACAACGCTCGTGAGACGGTCAAACATGGTCAAGGCCGGCAGAATATCTTGAGAGCCAAGAAGGGCTAGAAGGCCAAAACCCTGAACAATAGCCAGGGGGATAGCAAGCATCCTTGAATACTGGCTAAACTTTCTCCTGCCCGTCTCGCCTTCTTCGTGATAAATCTCCTTAAGGCGGGGAAAAACCGTCGTAAGAAGTTGCATGATGATAGTGGCTACAATGTACGGGCCAACGCCTAGCATTACAATCGAGAGATTCGAGAGACCACCTCCGGAGAATATATTAAGTAAGCCTAAGAACTGGTTGTTAGAGAGGAAACCCGCAAGTTCTGTGCTTGAAATAGCCGGAACCGGCACTGCCGCAAGGAGACGGAAGAGTATTAGCGCAAATAGTACGAACAATATGCGTTTCCGCAGTGAACTATCACTGAAAAGCAAAGTTATCTTATTCCAGAATGATTGCATAAATTTAAATTATCTTAGAGCCGGAAGCTTCAATCTTCTTCTTTGCAGAAACTGAATAAAGAAAACCCTGCAACGTAAGCTTTTTATTTATCACACCATTAGAAAGAATTTTCATTTTCTGTTTACCGAAGTCTTTTGGCGTTACAATGGCACCTTCATTGAAACGTTTATTTAAAACATCTAAGCTTGTGGTAACCACAATTTGCTTTATTCTGGGAGCACCATAACCTCGCAGTTTGGGTAATTTCTTGATAAGGTCACGCACCTCAGGACGCACTCGGTGACCAGCACGCGCTGTTTGACCTTTACCTCCTCGGCCACTTGTTTTACCGCGTTTACCACCTCGACCAATAAGTTTGGCTCTCTTGTAGTGGCCTCCATTTAAATTATGTATTTGCATCTTATTTTTTTCCGGCTAATTGAGACAAAGCAACTATGGTTGCCCGAGCAATGTTAAGTTTGTTTTTGCTCCCGGTTAGGACTTTGGCGATTACATCTGTAACACCAGCTAAATCCAAAACAGTGCGAGCGCTTGAACCTGCTACCATGCCACGGCCAATAGCCGGTTTTATGTACACGACAGTGGATGAATATTTGGCTTTGATTTCATGAGAAATACTCTTTCCACGGAAGAAAGCGACGGTAATTATATTACGTTTAGCTTGCTTAAGAGCCTTCTCTATAGCAAGCGACGTATCACCAGCCTTGCCTACTCCAACACCAACTTTACCATTTCTATCACCGGCCACAATAACAGCAGAAAATGAGAATCTCCTACCGCCAGCCACCACTCTTGCAACCCGACGCAAACTAATCATTGCTTGTGCTAAATCTGAACGCAAACGTTCTTTTCTACCACGACCACGCATACCTCTTCCGTGCATACGCTCCTTACCCACGAAAGAGAAGGTCTTTTTGACTCTCTTTTCCGGGGCAATCTCCTCCACACTTTCAACAGCATTAAATGTATCGGAAAGAGCATCAATGTCAGTAATATTTTTGTTTGTCTTAATTCCTCCCGTCATAAATTAAAAATTAAGTCCGCCCGACCTAGCCCCCTTTGCTAACGCACTAATTCTACCAGTATATAAAAAACCTCCTCGATCAAAAACAACATTCTTAATACCTTTCTTGATGGCTAAGTTAGCGAGCAATTTACCCATGATACCCGCCCTATCTACCGGTTTCATTTTCTTTTCCTCCGCTGTTAAACCCATATCTGAAATTGAACAAAGAGTCGAACCTTTAATATCATCTATCAACTGGACAAAACAATACTTGTTAGAACGAAAAACACAAAGACGGGGCTGTTTATTTGTGCCCATTATTTTGGCTCTTATGCGTCTATGCCTGTTCTCTCTCTTATTTTTCTTGGTTTCGATTTTCATTATAAAATAAATTATGCTTCCTAGGTTGTCGAACGTTTACCTTGTTTTCTGGTAATAACTTCACCTATATAACGAATACCTTTCCCTTTATATGGTTCAGGCTTCTTGAGACTCCTTATTTGAGCGGCAAAATTCCCCACGAGCTCCTTATCAATACCGCTTAGCAATAATTCTGTCTTTTCAACCACAACTTTTATCCCTTCCGGAATAGGCACCTTAACGGGGTGGGAAAGACCAAGCGCTAAAATTATTTCCGGTCCAGCTACACTCCATTTGTAACCCGTACCCTCAATGAGGAGTTTCTTTTCGTAACCTTTTATAACGCCCTCAATCATATTACGAATATGCGAACTGTATGTACCCCAGAGCGCTCGCGAGGAAACTGTTTCAGTAAGGGGCGTGAGATTAATAGAAGATGGGTTTATGGTAATAATTATTTCTGAGAGAAATTCTCGAGAGAGTTCACCCTTAGGACCTTTAACTAATAATTTACCGCTATTTTGTGAAATGTCCACTCCAGCAGGAATTACTATATCTCTTTTGCCTAGGCGCGACATAAAAATTGATTATTTATAGTGAGCCCGTCGAACTACCAAATTCTAAATAAGGCCTCCCCGCCGACCTTTGCCTTTCTGGCGTCATCACCGATCATAATACCCTTTGGGGTTGATACCACCAAATATCCGTAACCTTGTCGCACTGATCTGATATCATTAACCCTCAAATACGTCCGCTTGGATGGCTTGGATAAACGAGTTGTACCAGTGATCCTCGGACTACCATCTTCTTTATACGCAAGCTCCACTTCCATATGCTTGCGAACCTTTCTGCCTTTGACAGAAAAAGACTTAATCAGATTGTGCTTCAATAAAATGTTGGCAATTTCAAACTTGAGTTTGGAGTATGGCACTATCGTAAGAGTCTTACCCGCCATAGTGGCGTTGGTGATGCGGGTGAGCATGTCTGCGATAGGGTCTGTCATAACAAGTTCAAAAGTCAAAAGTTAAAATTACAATGCAAAGTGCAAAATTAATGGTTCCTAAAATTCCTAATTTTGAATTTTTAACTTTCATTTTAAACTTTGATTTTTGACCTTTGCACTACCAGGAAGACTTCCTGATGCCCGGGATCATTCCCTCGTTGGCCTTCTCACGGAAACAGATCCTGCAAAGGTCAAAATCTCGCATATAGGCCCGGCCTCTCCCGCAGCGGAAACAACGTCTAACTACCCGACTCTTGTACTTGAGTGGTTTCTTAGATCGTGCAATTGTTGATTTCTTCGCCATTTGATTTTTGCTTGATTTCTTACTTGTCCGCCCCCGGCGGAAAAATAAATCTCCTCACCATCATTCCCCGCAGGCGGAGCGATATGGCAGGAAATCACTAGCAGGAATATCTTAACACATACCCAAGGCATTGCAATAGCAACCCCTCACACCCTCAAAATCTGTTCTTTCTCTTGTTCCGGTCCCAGTCTAGGCTCTGGGACAAGCCAGTCTCAAGTTCAAGCTTTGAGACCAACACTTTTATATCATCTTGTTTAAGGATGAATCGACGCTCCAGCCCCAGATTTGAATCATTGAAATTTCAAAAACTCAAATCTGGAGCTGGATGTTCACTTGAATGATTCCACGAGCAGCTTCCGCTACCCGTGCCTTGTTACGACTTAACCCCTGTCACCGAGCTTACCTTAGCCCCAGCCCCAGTTTTGCGAAAAATTATCTCTCAAAACTAGGGCTGGGTCTTCGGGTATTCCCGGCTCCCTTGGCCTGACGGGCAGTATTGAGATCGTTCTTTCAAGGGTCGAACGTCTCACACCACTGGGCAAGCGGTTTTCCCGCACCCTAGCGGTTTCCAAAGGTCTTTGCCTTCTTTCCAAGTTTCCTAATTTTGTCCCGCAAAATCTTAATCTTATTGAAGCCCTTGTCACTTAAATGCTCTTTTGCAAGCACTTTTGTGACAATTTGCTTGAACAAAACATAGACCTTGGCCTTCTTGGCCTGAAGCGGATACTTGTCAAGAAACGGAAACAGGTAATCTCTCATATCCTTAGTACTGGTAATTTTGAACTTGACATGAGGATACCAACCATATCGATCATACGACAAATCGTAGATGTGACCACTGCCGATAGTCACCGCAATGCGTTCCAAAATTTCCTGATCGTCCTTGCGAAGTTCGATTTCAAACTCCGGACGAACCTCGAATCCGCGACGAAGGGTTCTGTGTTTTCCGATACTTACGGAAAACGAACCTTCCCCATCTACGAATCCAATTACATACCAAGGGTTGAGCTTATCCCTTTGAATTCGCTCCTTCCCAAACGGCTTACGCAATTTGGTACTACGAGCTCTGCTGACTTCTTGCATAAACATATTATAGCAATTACTCGCTACAATTTCTCGATGTTATCGACACACCGAGAATTAACGCAAGATCTCCCACGGTAACCCCGTAAACCTTTTCTTCTTATCTCGATACCACGGTACTTAATAAGTTTTGTTGCTGATATAGTGGCTTCTCCATGTACTCGCAGGATCGCCCACTTATTAAGCCATAACTGGTATTCAAGCTAAGAAACACTAATTTCCCCCTTCATCCCGGCCGCTCACGCGTCGGGACTGGGATTTCATTTCAAGGCACTATATCTGCCTTGGTTCGATTTTCCCGATTTAGTATCGAGGGCACGAACTGGTGTACAGGATCGCATGGCGACCCGAGTACAAGACTCGAGAACGTATTCACCGCAGTATAGCTGACCTGCGATTACTAGCAATTCCGGCTTCAAGAGGTCGAGTTGCAGACCTCTATCCGAAC
>Ga0209542_10012214_pt1 | contig 15077 bp, 17 predicted proteins | sample RifCSPhighO2_01_FD_184028 | JGI IMG/M metagenome (GOLD analysis project Ga0209542, IMG submission 184028) | Soil microbial communities from Rifle, Colorado - Rifle CSP2_plank highO2_0.1 (SPAdes) (version 2) | ecosystem: Environmental > Terrestrial > Deep subsurface > Rock core/Sediment ...
TACTTATTGTTATGCTGATATCTATAGTAGCAGCCGTATTTCTTTGGAAGAGAAAATCGAACGGTATAACGCCGGTCGGCGGCGTCTGAAACAAAATAGGAATCGAGCTATTTAAAAACGTCGTTGGCAAGCCAACGACGTTTGATGTTTTCTTCCTTGTTTCACTTTATCGAGAAGTTTATCAGTTCGAAGTCCGAGTTTCTCAGAACCGGCGTCCAGCTAGAGGGGGTTTGCCTCTTGATGAACGCTTTGGCTTCAGGGGAATACCAGTGTGTCATTCCGCAGTCGTACCACCCGGAGGATTCGTTTTTCCAGCAACTCTCTATTCGAAACGCTTTGAAGGTTCCCGCAGGAACCTTTACGGTTTCCCACTTTACGACTTCGGCATCAATTGAGAATGTTGCGACAGTACCATTCACGCGGTAAGAGAACTTTTTCTTCGGCGTCATCGGGAAATCCACGTATTTCCAACCGATGAAAATTCGCGGATCCCGCGTGAGGTCGCCTTCAGCTTTTTGAATCACAAGATGCTGATTTTGATAGAATCGTGCCTTGGGTTCGTAACTCAGGGTGATGGCGTATGTTTCTCCGTCTGCGCTAACGATGGTTGAAGTGTAGCCCCCGAATAGCGTCTTGTATTCCCACGTATCACCCACCGTGAATTTGGGTGCGTTCACGAGCTCTCTTTCGTTGGCAAAGACCGTCGGTCCGAATGCCGCTATCAATGCAGGAAATACAACCGAAAGTACCATAACCATGACTCGATTCTTCATCGAAGAGTCCTCCTTATGAGTCAAAGACCGATTCTGCCGTAACAGTACCTCAAATATAGCGTTTTTGTCAATTGTGATCATTTGGCATAAAATTGCTATGTTGTATTAAGGTATTGAAGATTTAAGATCGTAAACCAACTCCAATGATTTTTTTTTCACTTTTTTTGAAAAATTCTCATCTTTTTTATCTTCTTTCGCTTTCCGGAGGTGAAAAATATAAAAGCTTCGTCATATTCCTCGATTATGAGGGTCTTATCCGAAGCGAAAAGTCGGAATATCATCTGCTGCAGATACAAAACGGCCGGCTTAGAACTCTCCTTCGGCATGCAAAAAAAAGCGTTCCTTTTTGGAGGGAACAGAAAGTCGAAAACCTGAAATTAGAAAATTTTCCTGTTACAGGAAAGCAAGAGATCAAAAAAGATTTCAAAAAATTTATAAGCACAAATATTACACCATCCGATTATTTAGAAGATATAACTTCCGGAACAAGCGGAATCCCTTTCTCTTTTTTTGGCGATAGAAGATTTTTATTGCGGCGGAGCGTAATGCATAAAAGAGGCAATTCGTGGGCGAGTTTTGCAGAGGCGGATAAAACATTCCGGGTTCTCCGGAGGGAAATTCCAGGACTCGAGGGCCTCGGCATATTTTATAAGTTTTCAGATCGAGATACCCTTATCAAGGATAAGAACAATCTCTATAAAATTCTCTCCTCATCTGATTTTGTATTATATTCCTTCAGCTCTTTTGTAACTTCTTTTGCGGAGCTTGTTGAAAAAGACAACATAGTCATACCCTTGAAAGCTGTTGTATCTACCGGAGAACAACTATCACCTTTTTATAAGGAATTATGCGAAAAAATGTTTAAATGCAAGGTATTTGACAGCTACTCCATGAGAGAATTTGGAAGAATTGCCCAAGAGTGTGGTGAACATAACGGTATGCATATTAATTCCGAGATGTTCTTCATAGAAATTGTCGGCACGAACGGAGAGGAATTGGAAGATGGCAGAGAGGGTAGAATTGTCATAACATCTTTTGATAATTACGTAATGCCATTTATCCGTTATGATACAGGCGATATAGGAAGGATTATTCGAGAAAAATGTCAATGCGGAAGGGTACTCCCGCGCATTTTTCTAAGCGGCAGAGCGGGTGATAATATTCAGTTGGGTAATGGGAGGAAAATTCATCCCTCACAGCTTTACAAGATTTTTAACAGGCGCTTTCGTGAGATAAAACAATTTCAGATATTACAAAAAACGATAAACGATATCGTGATAAATATAATTCCAACGGAAAGATTTCGGAGTGAAGAAAAAGAAAAGATTCGGGATGAGATAGTAATAGAGCTTAGACAGAATATCCGAATCGTCGTTAATACTGTAGATAAATTAAATTTGACCTCGGGAGGAAAAATACCAGTTTTCATTTCGGAGATAAAGGAGAAAAATTAAAGCGCATGGATAAAAATCATTACTTGTGTCTCGGATGGTTACTTTGCGGAAAGGGTTGAAAGTCGGAATGTATTGTGCTAGTGTGTTTTCAGTTCATGAATGATCAGGGGAGGGACATAATGAGTCCTTTTTTGTATAGGTTTCCAGTTCCAGAAAATCAGCTCTATGACATCGGCAATTGGCATTCACCTTATTTTTTTCTTGCATTTTTCGATGCCCGTCAAGCATTTTCAGAGAATTTAGGCGCATCGACCATGAGATTAAGAGAAGACGGGTATGCAATCAACGTGATTAGGCTTGAATGCGATTATAGCGAACCACTTCTCAGAGGCGATGTTGCTCTTATTGAGGTGGCGCCATTGAAGATTGGTCGTTCAAGCATGCAATTTCGTTATCGTGTCTATAAGGACGGGGACGAAGAAAGAAAGCTGCGTGCTGAAGGAAAGGTGCTTCAGGTTCTCGTCGACCGCAGAACAAAAAAATCCGCCCCAATTCCCGATTGGTTCCGTAGTCATCTCGAAGCAAATCTTGCAAAAGAAGGATAAACAATAAGCCCAGTTAGGGCTTTTTCTTTTTCAATGAAGAGGAAAATTCAATAATGTGGTAAAATTATACAACATGATGAATAGTGAATTTCGTAAGTGAAGGACAATGATTAAAAAAGTTATTAATTTTTTTCTAAGAGTAAGTTCCCAACAGAACAATCCTGGGCTTCTTAAAGATTACTGGGATTTACAGAGTTATCAATGGAAATATATTGCGGAACCCTTCCGGCCTTCCTCAGAAGAATTGAAATGCTACGAGGATCACCTTAATACCGCGAATAATAAAAAACGAATTCTTCTTTTAGGGTCAACCCCGGAGTTGAGAGATCTGCTTGCCCGGTACTATCACGTATCAAAAATATATTTATGTGATTTCTCGTGGAAAATGCTTGAAGGAATGACGCAAGAAGTGAAGATTGCGGATTCGGAAAAAGAAATATGGATTAAGGCGGATTGGATGGATATACCCTTTCCCCAAAGCTTTTTTGATATAATTATCGGCGATTTGGTTTTTATGCAGTTCCCTCCAGATCAGATAGGGAGTTTTCTAAAGAAAATTTCTGGTTTGCTTTCCGAAGGGGGAATATTTATAATCCGCTCGCGGTGCAGAAAAGAATCCATGAAGTCTGCAAAAGGGTTAATTCAAGACGCTATAAATGAATATAAAGATGGTGATTTAAACAAAGCAGCAACCCCACTTCTTTGGGAATTATATGACGTATGCACCAAAAATAATGATACGATTATCGATAAAAAGCGCGCCGCAGAAGAAATCAATGAGTACGCAAAAGAATTCGGTTCGGAGCATCCGCTTCTATCTCTTACGTTAAAAAAAATTCAGAGAACGGCAAAAGAGGATACGTTTAGGTGGCATTGGACATTCCCGTTTGAAGATAATCTCTCGAATCTTATTAGCGAAAGTTTCCTTATTAAAGGCGCGCAAACTTATGTGAATAATCATACCTCATGCTATCCCATCTTTTTTCTTGAAAAACGATCGGATTCACAATTTCTATGAATCTTACTCTTATGCAAATTCTTCGTAAAATATCCTTCCGCAAGTCAACTTTTAATCCATATACCACTCAATTATTACTTTTTGCGGTGGGGATTTTAGTTTTTGGTATTGTTGGCGGCTATTTTTATTTTCAAAAAACAACAGCGCCGCGGATGATAGAAATTTGTGAAAGCGGCAAAAGGCCAGTTTCGATTGCGTTGGTTGGAGATCTGCTCATTGGCGGGCGCACAGTATGGCGGCAAATTGTGAGTGATAAGTATGATCCCGAGAAGTTGCTTGGCGAGACATACCCAAATTTTAAGAATAGCGATATAACATTCGGAAATTTTGAGGGAATAATAACGGAATCAACCACTACTCGGCAAAAAGATATTCCTTCGTCGTTTTCTTTGCGCACCGATCCAAGAATCGCAAACTTTTTTTCTCACTTTCCGCGGCCTGTTCTTTCATTTGCAAATAACCACAGTGCGGATTTCGGTTTTGACGGGATTAACGATACCCTCAAAATTTTAGAAAATACTTCAATAGGATATGTCGGGATTGGCAAGAATAGTGCAGAGGCGCTGGCGCCCAATATCGTTGAAATCAACGGGGTGAGAATTGCGTTTCTTGCGTTTACCGATCTTTTGCCAGAGGAATATTATGCAACCACTGCCAAGGAAGGGATTGCTCGGTTGTCTCCCGAGAATTTGAAGGAGGCCATAAAAAAAGCAAGGGAAGTATCTGATTTTGTCATCGTGTATATCCATACGGCTGATGATGTAAACGCAGCGCCTTCTCGTGTTCCGGATGATCGCGAGCGTTTTTTTTCGCGTCTTGCCATTACCGAGGGAGCGGATGTTGTGGTTGGCGGCCAACCCCATATTCTCCAGCAGGTTGAAAAATTCGGCAACGGCATAATCTTCTACAGTTTAGGGATTTTCTTGTATGATCCGGCGGTGTCGTCGCGATACCCCGCCGGTCACCCCTTATTTAACGGCACTCAATTTAAGGGCGGCGGAATTCTGCGACTTGCAATATGCGACCGAGAGCAGTATGAGTATGAGCTCATTCCTACCCGGATGGCATATCTTGATGGTCAATTACGAATGCAATCTGATTCGCCCGTGGTATATTTTTTTACAAGAGTATGGCGGTTGGGAGGTGAGGGTCAACTTCGATAATTTGACCTAGAGGCGCGATTCGGAATATCATAACATAATGAGTAATTTAACCGTACATAAATACATAATATAGGAATCACTTATGCTGCAAATGTATCTATTAGAAAATTTGAATAAAGCCAACTACGAGATGATAGATGACGGCAAACGATACTATGGAGAAATTCGAAACCTTCAGGGCGTTTGGGCAACCGGCAAGACGCTGGAAGAATGCCGTCAAAATCTTCTTGAAACATTGGAGGGCTGGCTTGTTATCCGTCTGAAGAAAAATTTGCCTATTCCCGGATTTCCCTCAGCGCGCGGCATAAAAATAAGGTATTCCAAATCCAGAAAGCCCGTCCATGCCTAAACTCGCGCCTATTTCATGGTAAAAATTGGTACAGCGCCTTCGGTTATTCGGATTTGAGGGTCCTTATCAGGAAGGTAAACATCCCTATATGATCAAAAATAACCTTACTCTTACCATACCCAATCCGCACGAAGGAGTTGTCAGTATTGACTTGCTGTCTAGAATTTTAAAACAGGCCGGCATAGCGAGAAACGAATGGCTGGAAGTCCAAAAGTGATGGAGCCCCCCGACTTTTCAAAACTTTTCCACGAGTCCTCAATGATCACCAAAAGGGCCGCTAGCCGACGTATCGGCGGTTTGACACGCGCAAACGTTTCGGCTTAAAATATTCCATATGGCAAATAGTATCCCTACTGTTGAGACAACGAAAAATTTCATCCTTATCAAAATCCCGCGCCGTTTGTTCTCTCGTCAAGTTTCTCAAGAGAAACTCTCCGTTCTGGAGCACGGCCTCCAGGAATCCATGCGGGAAGCGAATGCCGGGAAGCTCTATGGCCCGTTCCGAAGCTCCCGAGCCCTTCTCCGCGCCCTCAAGAAACCGATACGATGATTGCGTCATTTACCCTGCATTTCTGGCGGAGTTACCGAAAGTTGCCAAAAGGGGTTCAGAAGGTATTTGATAAACAGCTCGTCCACCTTCTACGGGACATCCGTTATCCGTCACTGCGCGCCAAGAAGTACGACGAAAGCCGAAATTTGTGGCAGGCGCGCGTGACAGGAAGATATCGTTTCTATTTTGAGATTAGAAACGATTTTTATATTCTTCATGAGGTGAGACCTCATAAAGAATGATTTTTGTCATGTGTATAGATGGACTATCATGGATCTCCCCGACTTTTCAAAAATTTTTCACGAATCCTCGAAAGACCTTGCCAAGGGGCACCCGTTGATTCCGGCGGATTCGAATGAATGGCCCGAGGAGTGGAAGACAACGTATTACAAGGCATACCCGCGTCTGCCGAAGATTGCGTTAGACGCTGACCTACGCGGACTTGACGCGGATTTACGCGGACCAAAAGCTGACTTTTTTGAGCTTATAAAAAAACGCCGCTCAAGGCGCGATTTCACCCGCACCTTGATAACAAAACGCGAGTTATCGCTTCTTTTGAAATATTCCTGCGGGAATATGGGTCCTCTTGAGAAGAGCCGACATCGCCGGGCACAGGCATCTGGCGGAGCGCGCTTTCCCATTGAAGTGTATCCGATCATCTTTCGCTCCGCTCAAGCGCGGACCCCGAAGGAGTCGCTGGACGACCCTACGGGGCAGGCCAACGCGGACGTAACGCAGACAGACGCGGAAAACGTCCTGAAAGCCGGACTGTATCACTACAACGTAAAAGACCATGCGCTTGATGTTTTATGGGATCGGGAATTCAGTGATGATGATATTGGCCAGATTTTTACTTACCCGTGGGTAAGAGACGCCGCAATCGGAATCGTGATGACCGCGGTTTTCTCGCGCAATCAAAGTAAATACGGCGAACGGGGGTATCGCTATATTCTCCTTGAGGCCGGCCACATCGGGCAGAATATCTATCTCGTCTCCGAGGCGCTCGGGCTCAAGTGCTGTGCATTGGGCGGAACACGGGATGAGAATTTAGAAAAGCTCATTGATATTGACGGCATTACGGAGTCGGTTGTGTACGGGTTTGCGGTGGGGAAATAAAACTGCGCAATAACCCCGCGTCAATTTTGCGGGATACCGCATTTATCACAGGCTAAACTCCTGTAATGCTTTTTGAATCACTTTGTCGTGAACTCTAAACCCTTTCATATAAATAATCTTTTCCGAATGATCGATGTCTTTAAAATAAGCCAACTGCGTTCTGAATAGTTTTTCATTAAACTCGCGGCCGAAAATCTGCTTTGCTTTTTGGATGATTTTGCCGATACCATGGCGCTGTTTTATCACGAAATAAAGATCAACATAGTCTTTCCATTTAGCTCTTTGGCCTAACGCATACGCCTTCATCGCGGCAAGACTCAAAAGATCCGGCATCTTTATGACATCTTGAATAGCGACTCGGGGCTTAATCGTGCGAAACGGATAGTGAAAAAAGGTCATTCGCACTCCCTTGATTGTTATAGTGAACTCTCCAAATTTATTTACCAAAACTTTTTCGATCCTGCTTGCCTGCAAAATCCTTCTTCGGATATTGGTGTTTTGGAATGTCTCCAGAGAGAAAAGGTCAAAATCTATAGATTGTCTATGCCCGATATGCAAAGCAGCAGCTGTGTCGCCCACCAGGAAAAAATGATTAGAGAATTTCCTTACAAGCGGCAGAAGACCTATCTGTTCTTTCGTTAAAATCTCTCTATGCAGACGGGGCATACTTTCGGAAGTAGAGCTTAAAATAATTTTTTATTTCCGGGCGATAGTTGCTTCTCTTTCGCCATGCATGCTTTTTGAAAATTTGTGCTATTTTTCGAATGCCCAAGATGGTAATTATCTTTTTTACATCGTCAAAATCTCCATAATTCAAAACCGCTTCCACGACGGCTTCTTCGGAGAGGGCCTCAAAATCCCTTACATACCAAATAAGATATGGCCTTGCTTTTATAAATTTTTGAATTGTCATATTACATATTATATCATTCATCATAAAAATGAACAACCGTTTTAGCAGTAAATGTTGCGCCTTGGCCCCGTTAGAGGCCCGCGCCAAAGGCGCGCCAACCCCTACGTCGCGTCGAGCTTGCCTCTAACGGGGCAAGCGGCGTGACCGAATCGGTTGTGTACGGGTTTGCGGTGGGGAGGTGATTGATTTTTGCGGCTATTGGCTCGTGGAAATGCGTTTGGTTGACACTGGAATCACACGATGTATAGTTGTTATATTATAGAGAATATATATGGCATTAACGAAGAAAGATTTATCGCAAATTAAGGGGGTTGTTCACGGCGAGGTTGAGTCCGCGGTTGAAACGCTGGCGCGAATAGTGAATAGACAGTTCGGAATCGTTGGAAAACAGATAGAACTCATTGATAAACGCATTGAAAAGATAGAGGCGGAGATCCGCCATATTAACGCGCGGCTTGACACGATTGAACACGATATCGCAGAGATCAGAAAGCATTTTGTGTATCGTGACGAGTTTGAAGAGGTCCTCTTGCGTCTTTCGGTTATTGAGAAAAAACTCGGTATTCGAGTTAATTAAGAATACGGCGGCAGACCCCTGCGGTTTGTAGCGGTTTTTTTCTTCCCTCTATCCGCCACAAGACAGATATTTCGGTCGGGGATATCCTTTAAGAAAACAGCATGAGAAAGCCGCAATTCGCGAGTAAAGCGTCGCGTTCTCCTGCCAGCTGGTGGAAGCACGCGAGACGATTTGGGAAACGCTTGGTCAATAAAAGTGAACGTCAGGGATCGAAAAGAGGTCTTGCCGAAGACGACAAGAAGTCCTTTGATTAATATCAATTGACAGGATATATAACCAAAGTATATACTATGGATATATGGAAAAGACTTTGTTAAATATAAAAATCGATAAAAGGCTTAAGAGGGAAGCGCAGATGACGGCACAAGAGCTTGGGCTTCCGTTGGGAACCATTATTAATGCGTATCTTAAGGAGTTCATACGGGAAAAGCGCGTTATTTTTTCATCGCCTCCGGTGCCGAACAGACGTACCAGAAAATTGCTTATGCATATTATGAGAGACATCAAGGGCGGGAAAAGAGCTCGTGGGCCGTTTACCTATGAAGAAGCGATTCAACACCTTGATCGGTTATGAAAGTTCTCTTTCATAAGAATTTCGATAAAAGCTATCAAAAGCTTCCGGAATCGGTAAGAGATAAATTCAAGAAAAGGCTTCGGCTATTTATTTCCGATCCATTTCATCCGATACTTAACAATCATGCTCTCCATGGTGAGTGGCGAGATTTTCGCAGTATCAATGTAACTGGCGATTTTCGTGCTTTCTATAAACCCCTCAATGATACTACTATTGAATTCGCTATTATTGATACGCATAGTAACTTATTTTTTTGAGTTGTTGCTATCTTTTTCACCTCGCTAGAAATTCCCTCCAGTAGGCAAGGTGGATACACAACATATGGTTTTTATCAGCAATAACAATACAGGGCGAGGAATTTTTTCGTCCGCGTCCTATTTCTAACGGGATGAAACGCTGGGAAATTATTGTCGCCATTTGCTCTATCCTTCTCTTCGGATTTTTATTTTCGCGGGATTTGCTCGCGCGCTTCGCGTGGCAGAAGTATCATTCCCCTGCTACGGCGCTTGTCTTTGCATCTCAAGATACGAAACTTCTCATGCAGCTCGGGAATTATTATTTTAACGGCGGTGCGTATGATCTCGCGCGCGCAAAGCGCGCGTATGAAAAAGCGCTTCGCGTTGATCCGAAGATTTTGTGGGGGCACTATCAACTCGGCAGGATTTATTTTGTCGAAGGGAAATTCGACTTGGCGCTTGAGGAAATAAACAAAGAGCTCGAAGCAAATCCCGAAAATTTGCGCTCGCTTTACGTACGCGGTCTTATTTACGGGTATCGCGGGCAAGCGGGCGACCTCGCAAAAGCCGAGGAAGATTTTCAAAAATTTACCACGTGGGCGCCAATGGAATGGGCGGGATACAATGACCTTTCTTGGATTCTTTCCAAGGAAGGTAAATATCGGGAGGCCGGAGAAGCGGCTCAACGCGGCATTGAAATATCGTCCGGCGGGAGCGAGAACCCGTGGCTTTGGAATTCGCTCGGAGTCGCTTTTCTTAATCTCGGCAAAATAAGTGAGGCAAAAGCCGCGTTTGAGAGAGCGTTTCAATACGCGGGAAAACTCGATCCCGCAGAATGGCGAAGCGCATACCCGGGGAACAATCCCTTTTCGCTTGAAAGCGGATACAATGAGTTTTTGAACGCTATCCGGCAGAATATTTCAAAAACAGAGCGCGTGGATAACTCATTGTAAAATTCCAACGGATTTCAGGATATACTGGAGTCAATGCTCGAAAAAGCCAAAAGCCGTACGTTTCTCTTCCCAGCTTTGATCATACTCGCTGGAAGCGCGATTGCGTTTGGTGTTTTTGTATTTTCTGATTACGCTCGCGTAGACGCAGCGAACGTCGGAATTTCTCCTCAATGGACGCAGGAAACCGGATTGGGATCTTTATTCCCTGCGTGCGGCTCTTCTTCAAATACGTTTCCCACATGCAGCGGAGGATCTCCTACGGTTACCATAAACTGGGCATGGACCCCGAATGCGTCGCATGCACAAGAGTGCAACCTCGTAAACGCCGGAATCTACAAGGGCGGAGTTCAGGTCCAAGGATACGCGGGCCGCGCCTGCAATGACAGCGTTACATGGACCGGAGGAGAATCCGGGACAGTGTACACCTATAATGTCTATTTTCTTGAAGTAGACGGAAATCCGGCGATTGAAACCGCGAGCGGTTCTTTTACTACTCCGTACTGTAGCACGCCGGTTTCGGTAAGCAGTTGTTCCGTTTCTCCCGCAACAGCAAATATAGGCGAAGATGTGACGTGGACCGCAACTCCCCAGGGTGGATTAGCGCTTACTACTCCAAAACAAGAGTGGGTTGGGGATACAACGAATGGCGGATGGGCTGGGCCGCCGGGAGGTGATACGGCAATTCTTGCGCGGAGATTTCAGGCAAACGAAAATTATAACTTGAAAGTCGTATCTCTGGATATCGCAAAAGAGAGTACGGTTACCGGGACGCTTTGGGTTACGATTGAGTCAGATGCAAGAGGGGTTCCGTCGGGAAGCGTTTTGCCGAATGGAACGTCTCCGACGATTAGCGAAACGCAGGTTTCGACCTATACCTCGTACGGGTGGACTGCGTTTTATTTAAATAACACTCAGCTTGTTGCCGGAACAAACTATTGGATTGTTTTGCGGGGATCGCTTACGGGTCCCGCCTACAAAATTATTGGATTGGATACGACCGCGGCTGATCCAAATCCCGGCTCGCTCTCGCTTATTCATTCATGGGGAGCTCCGGCGTGGACCAATACCGGCGCAAGCTACGGGTATCGAATATATGCTCCGACGTATACGTATTTATGGTCTGGGGACGCGCCTCTTGGAGGGCAGACCGTGAATCCGGCGACGGTTCAGTATCCGACGGATGGTTCGAAAAGCGGAAGCGTAACAGTATCAGACGGTTTTAGTAATGCCAGCGCATCTTGCGGTGCGGTGACGGTAAATCCTCTCCCCGAACCTGATCTTATTATTCAATCTCCTTCGCTTTCTCCCGCGAGTCCGATTGTCAGTCAATCAGTGACGTTTTCCGGAACGGTTGCAAATACCGGAACCGGAGCTGCGGGCGCGTCTCAAACTCGCGTGAGAGTTGATCTTAATAATAACGGCTGGATAGCGGGCGAACCAGAGCTAACAAATCCGACCGGCGCGCTTGCGGCCGGAGGAGGAACGGAAGCGGAATCATTTGCTCCGTGGGCAGCTGTGTTAGGGACTCATAGTTATCAAATTTGCGCGGACTCCGGAAGCGCGGTCGCGGAATCGAACGAGGGGAATAATTGCAGCGCGCCGCAAACTTTTACAGTTTCTAATCCGCCTCCGCAGGCAAATCTTATTGTTGATCCTCATTCTGCAACTCCGTCGAGTGTTGTTGTCGGATCCAATGTCACTATTCAGGGAAGAGTTCGCAATCAAGGTGGTGCCGGCGCCGGGCAATCGAATACGCGCCTTCGAGTTGACATCGGAAGCGACGGATCATGGGATACGACGCAAAACGCCGCAACGGGGGCCCTTGCGTCTTCCGCAAGTGAGCTTGAGCAATGGACTTTAACTGTCGGGAGCGTTGGACCGAGGACGTATGAAATTTGTGCTGATTCTACAGGTACTGTGTTCGAGTCAAACGAGGCGGATAACTGCGTAACAGGGACATATAGCGGCGTAAATCCTCCCCCCGATCTTATTATTCAATCTCCGAGCATGAATCCCGGAAGTCCTCTTGTAAATCAAGCGGTCACGTTTCAGGGAACCTTACTGAATCAAGGAGGAAGTGTGGCTGGCGCATCCGATACGCGCCTCCGGATCGATCTCAATAATGACGGCTGGACAGCGGGAGAGCCGGAATTTATCAATCCGGCGGGTGCGCAGGGGATTGGAGGAATGGAGGGACAATCATTTACTCCGTGGACAGCGGTTCTTGGTACTCATAGTTATCAAATTTGCGCGGACTCCGGAAACGCGGTCACGGAATCTGACGAGGGGAATAATTGCACTGCGTTTCTACCTTTTTCGGTCGGCGTTCCCGTCCTTTCAATTTCTCTTTCCGCGTCTCCCCCGTCCCCGGGTATTGCGCCGTTTTCAACAACACTCACCCCGGAAATTACAAGCTACACGGGCAATCCATCGGATACAATCAATTATTCTCTTTGGTGGAACTGTTCGCAAACAACCACAAATGTTGGTACTGCCGAAGCGGCGTGTGGCGCGTTGCCAGCGCCATCAGTGGGAAATTGCGCAGAAAATAGCGTTGGATACAAATGCAATGCCGTAAATTCAACATCGCGTTCCGTACCTCATACCTACGCGACTCCCACAGGTTCGCCGTTCAGCCCAAAGGTGATTATTGAGCGCGACAGCGCGGCCCCGAAAGAAGCGCGGATTCCAATTACCGTAAGTTGGCCCGCGATCGGAGGATCGTGCGCAGTACCTCCTTTTGCGGATGTGGGGGATACGGTCATTTGGAGCGCTTTAGGGACGGGTGGCGACGGAAATTATACATATGAATGGTATTCAATGACCGGCAGTCCGTCGCCCGCAACGTGCGCGGGGCAGCCGTCGCTTGCATGTCAGAATTTCACGACAAGTTATTCGACAACCGGGACGAAATCCGGTAATGTGCGAATTCGCTCTGCCGGACTTACTCCATACGAGACCGCGTGTTCAAATTCAATCGTTATTTCCGGAAAAATTATTTCGTTTGGAGGCACGCCTCCGGTCATTTTCTCGGGCGGGACGGCAACGCTTTCGTGGACCACAACAGGGTATTCAAACAATCAATGTACGATTACCGGAGGCGGTTCATCATGGATCCTTTCAACCTTGTTGGGAAGGCCGCCCGCAGGCGGATCTGTTACGACTCCCGCGCTTACTACTACAACAACATATAGGATTACCTGCGACGACGGCACCGGGCCTGAGTGGCGGGATGCAACAATCATTGTTGCTTCTCCGCCGACGATTATAGAGATTCCTCCGTAGAGAACGTCAAAAATCCGCCTTCAAGGCGGGTTTTTGATTGTGCAGAAACAAGAAATTTTGTTATACTGGGCGCATGTCACTGCTATTTGAGAGAAAACCGCTTGTTTCTGCGTCAATTATTGTTTCGTTTGTTTTTATCGTGCTCGCGCTTTTTGTTGCGGGCAGTATTGATTTTTCCCGTCAAGAAGAAGGAAAAGGGGCGGGTATTTCCTGGAGTTCTCCGGCGGGCTCCGGCGTCTCGGTCCCGGCCTGCGGTTCTTCTTCGAATCTCGCGCCAACATGCGCCGGATCAAGCCCGTCCGTCACTGTCAACTGGACATGGATTCCAAATGCCGCGCATCCGCGCGAATGCAATCTTGTGAATCTCGGAATATACAAAAGCGGTGTTCAAGTCCAGGGCTACCAGCGCGCTTGCAATGACAGTATTATCTGGACAGGCGGCGAATCCAATACGCCGTATACGTATAACGTCTATTTTGTTGACGTAGACGGAAATCCTCCCATCGAAACCGCGAGCGGTTCATTCACAACTCCGGACTGCGCTCGCGGCGGCGGCAATGCACCAATTGCCGAAGCAGGGATTTCAAAAGATGGGTCTTTATTTAGCACTTCGATAAGCGTTCTTCGCGGGGTTCCGGTGCAGATCTGGTTTTCTGCGGACAAGGACGTTACGGGCGACGGGATTAGTTCGCGCGATCCCGACGGATGGAATAATCTCGCAAACGGCGTTTCTTCGGGTGGCCTGTGCGAATGGAATGTTGACCTTGCAAGCCCAGGATTTGCGGTTCAGCGGACAGTTCGAGACCCCGCAAGCCCCGCGTCCTGTAATCTTGGGCCGCTTGCAAAGACATTTAACGACGCGCCGGGAACGTACTTGTATGAAGTTCTTAGGATTACCGATGCTGCGGCGTTCGAATCGAATATTTCAACCGTGTTTGTAACGGTCACGTCTCCGGTTTCTGTGAGTTTAATTGCAAACCCCCCGATTATTAACCCTGGAGGAACATCGCTTCTTACGTGGGACACGGAAGGGTTCGGGCCTGGGGACTGCTCGATTGATCAAGGTATTGGATCTGTCGCTCCTGACGGCTCGCGGCCGGTTTCTCCGATCGTCACAACACGCTATACGCTTTCCTGCTCAAACGCGTTCAATTCCGCGTCAACGCAGGCAACCGTATACGTTTCCACTGTTCCTATAATCAAGGAAATACCCCCGAGATAGGCATTGAGAGATGCGCGAAAAATTTCCTCCGACGTAACGTTGGAGGAAATTTTTTAGAATTCGTGTTTTTTGATGCGCAAAAATAAAAATATCAAGAGGGCAAGTATTCCCAAAAGTGCGCTCCAAAGAAACGATGTTTCCGGCCCGAATTTTACCCAAAGAATGCCGAAGATGATGCTTGCGGGCAAAAGCGCTATGCCCGTACACGCGCTGTAAATCCCGAAGGCGGTTCCGAGGAGCCGTTCATCCACGAGATTTGCCACAATTGCTTTTCCTACGCCTTCGGTAAGCGCGCTATAAAGTCCGTAGAGCCCTACAATCATCCAAATCGATGAGAGGTTCGCCGAAG
>Ga0209542_10012215_pt1 | contig 15077 bp, 13 predicted proteins | sample RifCSPhighO2_01_FD_184028 | JGI IMG/M metagenome (GOLD analysis project Ga0209542, IMG submission 184028) | Soil microbial communities from Rifle, Colorado - Rifle CSP2_plank highO2_0.1 (SPAdes) (version 2) | ecosystem: Environmental > Terrestrial > Deep subsurface > Rock core/Sediment ...
GGCGTAACTGAAGCATGTCCCAGGCTGGAATGGGGAGTTTGTCCAAGTCCGGGTCTATAAATCCCATCGGATTAACATGAACTTTGCCATTTTTCCTAAAGGCAACTCCGCGCAAAGAAGAAAAATCACTTCCACCATGCCGCAAAATTTCTCCAACAGAAATAATTGTATCTTCCGCTTCTGAAATACAGATCAGATTAGCACCGGCGTCAAAAAATCTATCCACCTGAGACCTTGCATTAATACCCCCTAGAATTATTAACTTTTCTGGATATGCCGTTGATATAAGTCTTACTAATTCCTCGACCATTCTTGTCTGAGGAGTAAAAATCGAGCTGATACCAACCACATCGCACTCAGCCACCTCGCTAATAATGGCCTCTGGATCCATGCCAACTCTAACCATACCATTGGGTAATAATGTTTGCTTAAAGAAGGTTTCTTGTAGACTGTATTTATCATTACCCACGCAACAGTCTAAAACACCAACTTCAAAACCCGCCCTCCTTAGGGCACCGGCTAGGTATAAGACGCCCAGAGAACCCTCGGGCTTAACTACACCCAGACTTGCATCAAATGATTGAGGTGGGTAAAGCAACAAAAATCTTGGTTCCCTTATATTAGAGACTATATTAAAGTTCCGATGTTTATCTTCAACACTACCGATTATTTTCACTAAACCCACAAAACTCCTTTTTTAAGGTACCTTAGAGACTTCCCCAATTTATATCACACAATGTGATGTAAGACTACTTCTCTTAAAATTTTGAGATCATCATTGTACTCATGCAAATCAGTATCCAGGAAGTCCTGGGCACTGCCTCCACGTTTTTCAGGAACAAAAGTTCTATATACCTTTTTAAATATTGAATAAATCCAGCCGGGAGCATTTTTGTTTTTTAAGAAGTTAGAAGTATTTAAAACAAGGTGGCGGAAACGGTCTGGAGAAAATCCATTTTTTATTGATTCAGAACCAGCGTCTACCAGCATAGTTGCCTCATCACGCCCCAAACTTGATACGGCAATTAGATTTTCGACAAGACATTTTTTAAAACTCATGCTCTCATGATCAAATTGACCATTTTCTACATATTCACGGACAAGAGGCCATTTTATGTGTTGCCCTTGATAATAGGCATCTTCTCGTCTCGCAGAATAAAAAACATCCATATCCATTATTTTACCCCTGACCGCGGCAAGCATTGTAGACAAAAGTTCCCCAAACAAAAGTATCTTAACATTGGAGTCTAAAACTCGACGCACTTCCTGAAAAATATATTTCAATTCATTCGTCCTATGAACTGCGTAAAGAGTATGCTTGCAATTCAAAAACTCATCCTTCAATCTCTCACCTGCGTCATCAGCGGTCACCGAGTGATTAAAATAAGCTGGCCTCCAGTAAAATTTATCTATTGGTCCAGAAAGTCTCGTGTGAAAAGATATGTAAGCCCCATGGGCCACAACAAAATCAGGGTTATTTTTTAAGAATTCACAAGCACCCCCAAGACCGTCAACAGTAACAAAATCATCATCTGCGCAGCATACACAAAAATCTGTTTTAACATGCTCCAGCGCACTAATTATTTTATCGTATAAAGTCTGGCCAGTACCTCGAATCGAGAGGTGTCGAATATCTAAATCAGAATACCTCCCTATAACGGCTGCGCTTTTGAGAAAATTTTCATCTGAACTCGAGTCAGCAACAATAATCTGAGGCCTTAAATCATTTTTAGAACGGCTATAATACTCCAGAACTTGAGGTAAAAATAATGTTCGATTATGTATCGGGATGATAATTGTAATTTCTGAATTATCACTCATTTTCAAAATTTAGTCCCAAGGAAATTCTTTTAAGTGCTTCTTGTACCAGGCAACACTTTGAGCAACGGCTTTATTCATAGGAGTAATATCCTTAGGATAAAACTTGAGGTGCTGCTTAAGATCTTTCCAACCGTTTTCAGAAATTTCAACCACCGAGTGTTTATCCTCTCCAGCTCTCATGGCTACACGGTTAACTTTTGATTTTGATTTAGTGGTTTTTAATATTAGGTCCACGGCCTTGTTTATTGTCATACCGCCGCCAACACCACCTTCATATATTATATTATTAGGTATGCCGTCAGCTAGAATTACTCTTGAAAGAATCTCCGCAAAATCTTTAACATAGATTAGATCCATCACTTGATCACCAGTACCGTATATTGTTATTTCTTTGCCCAACAAAGCAGGAATCACAACATTTGGAAATATCTTACGAACCGGCCTATGGTGTTGTCTTTCACCAAAAACATTCATACCCCTTAATACCCTTATGTCTGTGCCATGCTCCTTGTTGTACATCAGAGCAAACCTTTCGGCAGTATTTTTAGTTATTGAGTAAGGATTGTTCATCCAATAATTACCAACAGCTATTTGAAGACCCCTTTTTTTGTGCTCCTTAATGGCGTGAAAAACATTTATAGCGCCCATGATATTGACGTCTATGGGCGGTAATGGATTGTGGACTGTCTCAGCTGTACCCAAAAGTCCGCCAAGATTTACTGTAATATCATTGTGGCCAACCGCCTCAAGTACTGCATCACGGTCTTTGAGATCACCCAAGCGAAAGGAAACCACACCTTTCCAGTTGTAGTCCTTGAACTTCTTTTCATCATAATATCTGTCAAAAATAGTAACCTTGTGTCCCTTGGCCACCAAATTATCGACGAGATGAGAACCTATAAAACCTTGACCTCCTGTAATCAATATTTTTTTCTTTTTATTTGTATTTTTGTTTGTCATTACTACTGATTAAGGTAACCCTTAATACCTTCGTCGAAAGATATTCTGGGTTGCCATTTTAATAATTTTTTTGCTTTTTTAATATTAGCAGTACAATATCTCACATCATCAGGCCTAGCCTTCTTATACTCAATCAGGCACTCGTAGTATTGCGCTATCTCATTTATAGTAACAGGCTTACCAGTACCTATATTGAAAACCTCGGCATCAACAAACTTTGACTTCATGGCTAATATAGTTGCCTTAATTATATCGAAAACGTGTACAAAATCTCTACTCTGCTTACCATCACCATAAATACATAATTTATTTTTTGTTCTTTTGTCTCGTGCGAATGCTGCTGTGACATTTGGGTATGAACCACTTTCAGAATGTCGCTTCGTTCCATATACTCCAAAATATCTTAATATTACCGATGGCAAACCATAGAGTTTTGTATATGCAATTACGTACAACTCTTGTATGTATTTTTGTGTACCGTACATAGTCTTAGGTCTTTTGGGTTCATCTTCAGAAATAGTCAGTTGGTCAGAATTTCCATAAACCATGCAGGTCGATATTTGAATAAACTTCTTAATATTATTATTTGTAGCACACGCTTTTAGCAAATTCAAGGTACCATTTACGTTAGAGTTATGCGCCTCAACAGGATTCTCGGTACAATACTGTATTCTGGGGATCGTGGCCAAATGAAAAACATAATCAATCCCCTTTAAGATATTAATTAAAATCTTTGTGGCACCAGGTGAACCAAGGTCTAATTTCATAAACCTTGCTTTTTTGTTTACGTTCTTAATATTGCCCGTGCTCAAATCGTCAACGATTGTGAGATCGTAACCAAGTCTTATAAGATCGTCCGCAAGATGAGAACCGATAAATCCAGCTCCACCTGTAACTAATATTTTTTTATTTTTCTTCAATTTGTGTAATGTAACCTGCCATTCCCTCACTGAATGATACCTTGGGGCTCCATTTTAATAATTTTTTTGCTTTTTTAATATCTGCCAAGTAACATTTTGCGTCTCCTGGTCTTTGTGGAATATACTTTATTGGACATCCGAAGAACCTGGCAGCTTCGTTTATCGAAACGGCCTTTCCTGTACCTATATTAAAAGTCTCTCCATTTTTAAATTTTGAGTTCATGGCATTTAAATTAGCCTCGGCTACATCAAAAACATGAATCATGTCTCTCTGTTGAGTTCCATCACCTGTAACAAAGACTTTCCCGTGCTGCTGTTTCTGTTGAGAAAAAGCAGCTAAAACATTTGGATAGGAACCTGATTCGGACTGCCTTCTTGTTCCATAAACATTAAAGTACCTTAGCATGATGGCCGGCAATCCGTAAAGATTGGCATATAATTTAACATACTGCTCTTGCATTAGCTTCTGCAGAGCATAAGGTGTGCCCGGTAAACTCAAAGGTGCAGTTTCGGATATTGGCATCTTTTCCTGCAAACCATAAATAGCGCACGAAGATGAATGTATAAATTTCTTTATATTATTTTTGACGCAAGCTTCCAGCAAGTTAAGAATACCCGTTACATTAGCATTGTGACATTCCACCGGATTCTCCACGCTATATTGCATTCTCGGTATGGCTGCCAAATTAAAAACATAGCTTGCGCCCTTAGTAATTGTGCTTAAAACCTTGGGTGCTTCACTTGAACCCAAATCAAGTTTTGTGAATTCGGCCTTATTGTTAACATTGGATAACTTTCCAGTGCTAAGATCATCAATTACGAGCACCTTAAAACCAAGACCGACAAGTCCATCAACAACGTAAGAACCTATAAAGCCAGCTCCACCGGTGACAATAACTTTTTCCAATTTATTTTTATTAGTCATTATTGATTTTCGAAATTAGCACATAACAAAATAACTATAAATACCCTCGGCCTTTTGATTTTCAATAAAAGTTTTTTCAAATCCTAATTCTATCAGACGTTTTTTAAAATTATACATGGTTGTTCCATCTTCACGGCTGATGTCTTCTGTCCAAGTCCCCTCGTTTAAGATTATTAATGTATTCGCCCCAGATGTAGCCAAAGAACAAAATACTGCATCTATGGCAATCTTGTCCAGATACATAAGGACGCCACCTGAGCACAACAAAACATCAATTTTCCTTTTATAATTCACGAAATCAATCGCTGAAGAGTTTACAACCTCAAGGTTTTTATCCGATTCAAATTTTCTTGAAACATAGTCACACAGATATGTGTTGGGCTCAACCGCAATATATTTTTTGAAGTTATTTGGCCTTAGAAACTTGGCATAATTTTTACCCATACCAAAACCAAGCTCGGCTACCACAAGACCATCTGTTTCAAATTTTTTTTTAATCTGATCCAAACTCAATATTTCGGCCAAAACTCTATCATTAGTGTCCGTCTGCCGCCAAAAGTGCCAATACAAAGATTCCTTGCTCAACCAAAAATTTAGCTGATTACTACCCCTGTTATTGTAAAAGTTCTTAGCAATACTAGAGCCATAGAAATCAAAAATACGACGCCTAAATCCGGAACGGAAAATCCAATCAAACATTACCAAAGGCATAGGCACTAACTTGTGCTGAAATAATACCAAAGACCTCACAAGACCACTATTAGACAAAAAACTTTTACAACGGCCAAGTATTAACCGTAAAAAATTCTTCATATATTATACAGACGATAAAAATAAGATTTCTTATCTTCCAAAAGCTTACTCGGTTCACCGCTCTCCACGACCCTACCCTCACCAAGAACAAATATATTATCCGTGTTCGTAACAGTAGTTAGTCGGTGCGCAATTATTATTATAGTCATGCGTCCCCGCAACCCGGCTATTGCATCCTGGATAGCAGCTTCTGATTCGTTATCCAAAGCGCTGGTTGCTTCATCTAAAATCAATATTTCTGGCTGAGCCGCCAAAACTCTTGCCAAAACTATTCTTTGTCTCTGTCCTACCGAAAGTTGAAGTCCACGCTCCCCAACCTCAGCCTTGAATTTACCAGGCTGCTCCATTATAAAATCGTAAATTTGAGCCCTCTTTGCAGCTTCCCCTATCTGATGATCAGTTATTTTAGAATTATAAAACCTTATATTGTTCTCTATCGTGTCATTAAGCAGAAAAATATCCTGAGAAACGTAACCTATGTGCTTTCGCCAATCTGCCAAATCTATTTTGGAAATATCTTCACCATCAACATATATATGACCGGCTGCTGGAACAAGTAGCCTCAAAATGAGGTCAACCAATGTTGTTTTACCAGAACCAGATGGACCTATCAAGCCGACAGTTTGACCATTTTGTATATCAAAACCAACTCCATCGAGAACCGGCTTATTTGAACCGTAAGCAAACACCAAACCCTCTAAACTTAAGGTTGACTTAAAAGAAAAAGGCAAACCACCCATATCACGCTCTTTGTATTGCCTGGACTCATCCTGATAATCAAGAACGCTTATCAAGTGAGGCATCCCCTCGTTTATCAAACTGAGGCGTATTTGAGCAGACTGCATAAAAGAAAACATCTTTTGGACAAGATAGAGAATCGCTGCAAAGGAAGCTATATTAAAGTCTGGACTGTGATAAGACAGGGCGAATATGGGAATTATAACAAGAAGAGTTATCGGCTCTAGAAAAGTTCCTAGGACAGAATTGTACTTATATATTTGAAGCCTGGCTGCTCCCAATTCACTAAAATGAGACTTACTCTTCTTTATGACATCTTTTTCAACTGCCATGGCCTTAATAGTCTTGGCACCAATGATATGTTGATTAATATAGTGGTTGGCCTCCCTAGAAATAATGACACCCTCATGGGAAAGTTTTCTTATTTTTTTAAAAAGCGGTTTCAAACACACAAAGAGGAGGAAGCCGAGCACAAAAGTCAAAAGAGTAACATCAAGAGCTATATTCAACGCCACAATGGCATACATGATTAAGCTGGTCAAAAATAAAATCATTAAGCTGATATTGTTTAGCAGAGCTGATGCTGAATTAATATTCTCCATTACAACAGTTGATAGATGACCGACCTTCTGCTTTAAAAGGTGTGGCCAATCAGCCCTCATGGCATGTTCAAAAATCTCCTGGCGTGCCTCCCTCTCATAATCAACCGCCGCCCTATAATTGAGGTAGTTGGCGAGAAAGTTAAAAACTGCCTTAAACAAAAAAAGTAGGGCTATAAAAATTATCAGATAGCGAAGCCTATATTCAATGCCCACAAAAGAAAATAATCCAGCAATCATCTTGGAAATAGGATCGGCTTCTTCTGGGTGTTCTTTTATTACAAAGGAGAAAAGCGGCACGATTGCGCCTATGCCGATACCACCGACGAGACCACTTCCAAACCCAAGTACGGTCATCATTATGACTTTATTTTTGTGCTTATAATAAGCTTTCTTTAATATTCTGACCTCCTTTATTATTTTTTTAATTCCATTAAACATATTTTTAAAAAAGATAAACCTGATCGTATATGTCATTAAGTGGCCTCTGGTACATGCGGAAGTTCATGACCCTGCCTGGATCATCCATATATATAGTACGATGCAGACCCAGAAGAGGTTCAAAAATAAAATTGTAGAACAACGCTCCCCAAGTATTCTTATAATTTATCTTAGCAAGCATTTCTTTCCTCTTCGGGCCACAAATTGAATCAAAAGAAACTTTATTCAGAAAAAGGATCTTCTTGTTCCTCTTATAATACGACATAAAGCAGTCTTCTACAAAAGAGGTAAACGATGTTCCGATAAGAACATCTCCTGATTCAATGTCGAATTGTTTTATTAGTTTGGCCACTCTCAATGCCATTATAAGTTTGGCCGGCCTTAACGAATAAAAGGTTCTTGTAAAAATATCTATCGAGTCAAAATAAGGACGTAAATCTTCAAAATTCATAATATCCCAGCGGTGATGTCGGCAAACCAGCAATCCAACTTTTCGCTCAGGGAAGATAGATTTAACCAAATTAACCAAAGAAATAATTTCTGACAAAACACCAGGGGTTTCAGCAATAAAAAAAATCTTGCCGGAACCACTACCGATTTTATTTTTGAAATTATTTTCAAAAATCCCATCAACGACAGGTGTAATCTTATAGTCAACTAACCTAGAATTATAGTCAGAAATTAAAGCTTGCCTCGGCAGTGGCGAAAAATATTCACGATAGCCATCCACTGTATCTGGTCTAAGCATTGACTCAAACAATGGAATAAAAACAAAAGATGGGATGCCGAGCTTGTGCGCAGATATACAAGCAGCAGAAAGCGCAGAAAATGTATATTTTATGTTTTTAATATTCTGCAAGAGATAAAACTCCCCGACATTATCAGTACCGACAATCTCAAATCCATCCAAATTAACCATCTTGTACTCATCGGTTTCCGCTGGATGAAGTTTGTAAATTAGGTGGTAACCTGAACATTCTCTACGGACAAAATCTAAACACAAATTTGTACGCTTAATAAACTCTTCATTATCAATATCCGGCAAATCCTTAAAATTTGCTCCCCAAAAAATTACCCAATTTGTATCAGGATTGCCGCCCGCATCAGTATTCTCATTTTTCAGGTTATGATAAGGCAACTCTATTCTTAGTATGTTATTTTTTGCTTCATTCACAGCTGGTGGCATATTTTTTCTGGAAAAAATCATATAGATTGTATCGGACACGCCGAGCCGAGAAGCAATCTCTTTTGGCACCGTTGAAAGAGTGGATTGCATGGTCGCTGAGCAGTATAATTTTCTAACTGTGAAGCGAATCCACGCTTTCAACGGAGCGCAGCAAACTCGCTGGGTTTGCTAGCGGTGCTAAAAGGGATTGCTCCTCAGCTCAATAAAAAAGTCATCGTGTGCGTCCCAAATAAAAAATATTGGAAGTTATTTTTAATTCGACTAATTTTTTCTTATAAGCCGCATCCATGTCGGCCATGAACTTGCCAAGAGAATTTTTTATTTTTGGTTCAATATTTTGTCGAAACTTAATTTTTGGCTTAGACAGGCCCGAGATAGATGTTGGTTGCGGTTTGTCATTCATAATCCAGTTCATGTGATTAAATATATTATAGTCCTGGGTATGAAAAATATCGCCCCTGAATCCATTACCCGCCATGACCTTCTTTAAACTCGTCTCGGTAAAATACCAGGGATGAGATATATGATAAAAAAACTTAGAGTGATTTGGCAGGTCATAGGCGTACACAAGAGCGTCCCGTAAATTAGGGACCTCTATTGCAATCACTCCGCCAGGCTTAAGATATCTTTTGTATCTGGTCACAAAATCAACTGGATCATTTACGTGTTCGAGTATCTGGAATGCGCAAATCACATCAAAAGATCTCTCTCTTAGACCAGTTTTCTCAATGTCCGTATCGTAAGTTTTGCATCCGGATTTAAGAGAAGCAAACTTAGCCGAACGCCCATCATAATCTATGCCGACAGCTTCTTTTACATAGTTACGAACGTGCCACAAAAACATGCCGGCTGAACAGCCTACCTCTAATAGACGCTTATTTTTGCCAAAATGTTGCTTAAGCAATTTCAACCTATCCTCCTGGAACATGACCGCGGTTTCGAATAATTCCTTAGGATTAGTCGCCACCCCAAGCTTGGGTGAAGCAATTTTTCGGTACTTACCCGCATAGTATTTTTTGAGCTCATTGGATGAAACATTTTGACCCAACATACCAAGGTCACATTTCGCACAATAAAAAACCGGCACCTTCTCGCCACCTCTAAGTTTTTTGCTTAAAATTTCACTTATTTTTTCCTTACAAATTAGGCAAATCATAAATAAAAAAGAGACATTTAAGTCTCTTCAAGATAACACGCAAAAATACTTGTGGCAATATTTTAAAATTTAGGCCAAAGGGCAGGATCAACCTGCTCCGGATCGCTTATCGCCAGTTCGGAAAGTCTAAGACAAACCTCATCTGGTAATGGACCATACTCAGCAGCAAGTACGGCCTCATAAAGATGCTCTAACTTATTCGTACCGATCAAAGATGTCGAAATAGAAAAATCCTTAGACAATGCAAAACGAATAGCCAAAGAAGGCAAACTCATACTCAACTCCGTAGCTATTCTATTCGCCTCCAAAGAATTATTTTTTAATAAATTTAACTCCCTTGGTAGATCTACTGCGCAATCGCCCAATACACCCCTCAAAAGAATAGAACGGTTGATCACACCTACGTTTTCCATAAGGGCCATGGGAAGAAAAAGGTCCCCCAATCTCTGATCCAGAATACTGTATGCAATATTAACTACATCAAAAAAATCGCAACTAACTGCCGCCATCGCAGCAAGTTCACCACGAATTGAAATGCCTGAAAACTGTATCTTTCCTTCCTGTTTAAGTTTGCTCAACACCTCTATCAAATCTCCCCTTTTTATCTGTGCCCGACTACCTCCGTGCAATTGCAAAATGGTAAGAGAATCAACTTGCAAGTTACGTAAATTATCTTCAACCTCAGTTCTTATTCTTCTCTCCAATTCTACTCTCGGTGGATCTTCACCTTTTTCAAGAAAGTGGGCGCACTTAGTGGCAATGATTACGCCTGGCAATTTAGCTATGCCCGACTTAGCAATTCTTTCATCAGCGCGTTGGTGAATATGTGCCGTATCAAAAAGATTAATTCCCAAATCAACAGCCCCCCTGAGCAATTGAATGGCTTGTAGCTCAGTCGGCACTGTACGCAGCCCAATTCCGTAGGGCATACCTATTTCTGCGGTTCCTAAACCCAGACGCGAAACCCGCAATCCGGTTCGTCCCATTGTTTTGTATTGCATTTTATTTTCTCTATCATTTTAAATGAACTCTGGCAAAATAACATATTTTATTAAAAAAGTAAACCCCACTAAAATGCGGGGATAAAAATATCACAAAGAGGTCTGGCCGCCATCAACTATCAAATTCTGGCCAGTCATAAAAGAAGATGCATCGGAACAAAGAAACAACAGAGCACCCTGATAGTCGTTCGGCCTTGCCGGACGGCGAAGCATATTGCGCTCACCAAGCTTAGCAAGAAATTCCGGTTCAATTGAGCCGAAGTTTACCGCACCAGGAGATAAGGCATTACATCGAATATTAGGCGCTACCATTGCGAAATAAGCAGCCCAAGTCTTTGCCAGATGCACAACTGCAGCCTTTACTACGGGATAAGCAACTGACTTATATCTTCCAGGTTTGTACTTTCTATGATCTGGAACAGTTATCGCTGAGGTTGAACCAATATTTACAATGCATCCCATGTTTCTGGGTATCATATGTCTTGAAACCGCCTGCGTGCAATTCTGAGCTCCTATTAAACCAACCTCCAATTCTAACTTAAATTGCTCCAACGGGAATTCTTCGTAACGAGACCAGTCCGCATCCTCGGACAAATCGGCAACACCAGCATTAACCTTTGGATTGAGCGCAGCATTGTTTATCAAGACATCGACACTCCCAAACATACCCACAACAGAATCAACATTTGCTTTTGCAGATCTCGGCTTGGTTATATCAACATGTAGTTGAAGGACACCTAACGCTTCTAACTTATTTGAATGATCGGCAACATCAAACGACACAACCTTAGCTCCGGCGGCTTTGAGTATTTCCGCATGTCTAATCCCCAATCTGCCTGCTCCGCCGGTAATAATTGCTACCTTGCCTTCCAAGGAAAATAGATTCCCTATTTTTTGCTGATCCATCATTCTGTTCCTCCATACACGCTTGTTAACCAATATTTACAAAGTTCAAAATAAGTCTGGTTCAAAACAACGTCGTCCTTATTCTCTGATCGGGCACCCTGAATTATAAATGGCCTTACATAATCAACCCTTTCTAGAGCCTTGAAGGCGCCAAATATATCCGCACAGCCCATGCCAAGAGGAACAGTCTCCCCTCCATTAGGCATCCTGTCTTTTACATGAACTCCAACAATATGAGAACCCAGTAGCGAAATTTCTCCAGGAACATCAACTCCCACACTTGCCATGTTTCCAATGTCATAATAGACACCGATATGCGGATCGTTAAAAGAAGAAACAAAATCCAACAATTCAGAAGCCGGCATTTCAGATTCAATACCTATTTGGACGCCCGTATTTTTGCAAATACTTAGGACTCGTTTCAACAAAGTCCGCGCTGATTGTTTATCTTCTAAAGTTTTCAAGGTATTTTCTTTAAAGAAAGATACCAAAACAACTGAAGCCCCAATCTTGTGAGCTGAATTAATTATCGAACCCAAAACCATAGGATAGCCATCGCTCTTTTCATAAAATCCATGCACTGAAGGAAGATACAATCTATTACCGCCCGATAACCAGCTCAACTCAGAAATACCGCCATAATACCAGAGCGGGCTCTTTTTGTATTTCTTGGCCTTAACCAATAGTTCCACACAATCAAAGCCAATCTTTTTTGCGACAGGAAACTCTGCCTGCCAATCTTCTGGAAAAAACTGGATACTACCATCGGGAGAAGGCGTAAGTCGCCCCTGCAATATCCCAAGCAGAGGGATGTTTGCCATTAATTTACTCCTTAAAATTATTAAACAGCATCCCACTAAAATATCATTTATTTACAAAAGGTCAACCCATCAGATGATTCTACTCGTCTCTTTTACAGATTCCTCAAAAACACGAACACCTTCTTTGAGTGCGGCATCTGGTATGGTGAGTGGTGGCGCAAGCTTGATTGACTCACGCCCAGTGTGGACCAGTAACAAACCCTTCTGCATAGCAAGTTCACAAACACGGCTAGCAAAATCACCATCTGGCTCTCCGGTCCTTGATTTTTTGAATAACACCGCAGCCACAAGTCCTCGTCCGTTTATATGAGCAATGTGCTGAGGATATTTTTGCTTGATTTCGTTAAGCATGCCGAACAGAATCTCACCTTTTCTCGAAGACTCGCCGACCAAATTTCTTGATTCTATCTCTTCTAAATTAGCCAGCCCGGCGGCACACGCCAAAGCATTACCAGAATGAGTACTGTGTCCAACGTCAGCTAATTCCGCCAGATCAATCAGATCCCTTCTTCCAACAACCGCCGATAAGGGCAGGCTACTACTCAACCCCTTCCCAAGACAAATTAAATCCGGTTTTATTTTATAGTGTTCGAAGGCAAACAACTTACCAGTTCTGCCAAAACCGCTTTGTATTTCATCGACAGTAATCAAAAGTTTGTTAATTTTTGCGAACTTAATTAATTCGTCCAAATAAGGCTTGGGGTAAAATAATGCTCCCCAACCCTGATAGGCCTCAATCATGACCCCACACAAATTTTCTATTTTCAATCCTTTGCTAACAAGATCCTTTATATCACTCCTAAATTTCTCCGCCCAATCAATTTTTTTATTTTCCCAACTAAACGGGAAAGGTAACCGATGAATATTTGGATCAGAAAAACCAAAAACATTAATAAACTTGGCATTACCCTTTAGCGTTTGAGCAACACTTGAAACACCGTGCATATTCCCAAGAAAAGAAAGAACACCAATTTTGTTCTTATTCGTGAGTTGTCCGTTAACTCTCATTATCAAAACAGCACATTCAGCAACTTCTGTTCCAGAAGAAGCCAAGATAACTTTTTGGCAAAAATCTGGGGTCACATCAATAAGTTTTTTAGCAAATTTATTTTTTATATCAGTAGGATAATCGTAAGCATGCAGAAGATCATCATTAACCTGTCCAATTATTGCCTTTTTTATCTTCTTATTTGAATGTCCGCTATTCGCAACAAAAATAGTCGAGGTAAAATCAATCCATTTGTTACCGGCTCCGTCAAAAACGTTAAAATCGATTGCCCGATCCCAAGCCAGTGGTATCTGTCGTGGCGGCAGACCAACACCAAACCTACCGCCCCCTCTTATTATCTTGACTGTTTCTGGCGAAGGAATGGACGTTTTTATTATTCTGTATTTTGTCTTAACAAGAGTTACTTTTTTTGGTTTTAAGGAAAAATTATACATATATAATTATAATGACTATAAATTTATTTTAGTTTTCTTTTTTGAAATTAGCTTTTAAATAATCGTAAACAGAATTATCTTGTTTCTTTGTAAAGATGTATTCCAAATATTCAACATCCTCAGGCGTATCAATTTCGATCGTAAATGGGGTTTCAAAAGCCAGTGATTTCTGACCATAAAATAGGCCTGGGTTCTGTTTAATAAAATCAGGCCTGACAATATCAACATAGCCGTTTGGATGAAAAGCGGTAGGAAACGATTGCCTAGGCAAATTATAATACTCAGGCCTGGGATCATCAGGAAAAAAACCGGTCCAGTAGCCACCCTCTCCAATTTTAAACATCTTCTGCGGCGGTTCTGCTAGCTTGTGTGCTGAACGAAGAGAGGTCGCCCTTGGGTCTGCTCCCAGCTTCTCAATAGCAGAATCCATCATAATTGGATCACGGAGCGGCGTCGCCGGCCGTAGTTGAACTAACAGGTCAGGTAGATCGCCCTCATTTTCCTCAAGCCACTTTATTGCATGAGTAAAAACATCCAGGTCAGTAGAATTATCCTGGGCAAACTCTTCGGGTCTGATGAATGGCACTTCTGCACCATATTTTTTCGCAATTTCAGAAATTTCAGGCGAGTTGGTTGATACTATATTCCTACTAATCCTTTTGCTGAGTTTTGATGCAGCTATTGAGTATGCGATAACGGGATACCCACCCAAAAACTTGATGTTCTTACCGGGAACACCCTTTGATCCACCGCGAGCTTGGATTATAGAGTAGATTTTTTGACTCATGTTATTTAAGTAGACGATGATTCAAGGCGCTAAGTTCTTATCTGCTAAATTACAATAAAAATGGAAAAAAGGCAATAAAAAACCGCGCATGCGGTTTGTTAAAAGATCATCCTTTACGTCTTAATTTTCTCATTACTTCAACTTCTTGGGGGTAAATTTGCACCACGCCATCGCCCTTTGCGATTTCAAATTCACGAATCCAACGACATAATGTTCTCAATTCTTCGGGCTCTATTGAACTAGCCTGATCGCTGCCCCACATGGAACGCTCAAGGGTTATGTGTTTTTCTACAATACACGCCCCCATTGCAACAGCGGCAAAAGTCGGAACAATGCCACTATCATGACTAGAGAAACCAGTGTCTACGGAAAGTTGATTTCGAAGATTTTCAATACATCTCAAGTTAATCATTTCCAAAATCTCTGATCCAGCATTAAGGGTTTGCGGATAAACACTCGTACAGTGTAAAACAACTAAACTATTTGTGCCGCCTAAAACACTTATGGCGTGCCTTATCATATTCATGTTACTCATGCCCGTAGAAAGAATTATAGGCCTT
>Ga0209542_10012220_pt1 | contig 15072 bp, 24 predicted proteins | sample RifCSPhighO2_01_FD_184028 | JGI IMG/M metagenome (GOLD analysis project Ga0209542, IMG submission 184028) | Soil microbial communities from Rifle, Colorado - Rifle CSP2_plank highO2_0.1 (SPAdes) (version 2) | ecosystem: Environmental > Terrestrial > Deep subsurface > Rock core/Sediment ...
CGTCATCAATTAATTGAACTCCTAAATTTTTAAATAAATGTTCAAATTTATCAGAACTTTTCCCGATAGTATTTTTTGAAAGAACATAAACACTCCCATAAACAGAATATCCGAATCTTTTTTCAATTTCATTTTTCATAGACATAAGTTTAGTATCTTCAATAGTATCATGAAGCAAAGCTATAGCCTGTGTTTCAGGGGAGTCATATCCATGTTTAACCAAAATGTCTCTTACCGCAAAGGATGAACTTCATAAGGCTCCTTGTTCCCGCTCTTCCTTTTTTGATGTTTATGAAAATGCCTGCAATATTCTTCTGCTAATTTGATAATGTCTTTACTCATAAAAATCTTAAAAATAAAGACTATAAAAATCTAACTAAAGATTTTGCTACGGCACTGTCATCTCAAGGACCTAAATACCACCATTTAGTAAGATTAATCACTAGAAAATCTTCTTCCCCAAAATTTCCCACCGATTATGATGAAAATAGCTCCAAGTCCATAGGGGATCATAAAGGCAATGGAACCAACTGTGCTAGAAAACATTTCAATATCTTTTAGATAAAACTCCATGTAAAAGCCAATAGCAATTAAAAGAAAACCAAAAAGAATCAAATAAACTCCGGTCTTGACTGCATCACTTTTTTCCATTATATAAAGGGCATAACTTGATTTTTAAAGATTGTGATTAGTAAAGTTCTTTATTTTCTAATTGAATAATGGCCATTTGAATAGCCTGCATTGTATAATCTTTTCTTGTAATTCTTCCCTTAGTTAAATATCCAACAGTACCAATTCCAGAACCAATATTTTTATCTTCTGTAAGCCCAAGTTTAAAAAAAGCTTGGTTTGCGTCAAGATTTTCTTGAAAAATTAATTTATTAACCTCTTTTGGAAATTCAAATGCGGAAGAAAGTCCTAAGTGAGTATTAAATCCATCATAAATTGAACATGCACAAAAATCCATATAACCTGTTCTAATAAGAGGGACTTTCATCAAACCACTCTCAATTCCAAAGCTATAATTTGCATCAGGAATTTCTGCAATTGCCTCAACAGATCTTCTAATGGCCCCTTGAATAGTTTCTTCTAAAGATTTTGGCTGGTTTGAAACTCCAGAGGGTATATCTAAAGGAATTATTAAAGAGTCACCAAATAAATCATGATAATTAGTGACTGTTTCTATAACTGCATCAATTTTTATAGGATTTTTTGAACCAACAACAATTTTCATAATAAGTTTTAAGCAAAAGTAGTAGTTTCAGTTACAACTTTTTTAACAGGTTTAACTTTTTTCTTTGAAACCTTTTTTTTAACAGAATTTTTCTTCATAACTTTCTTTTTTATATTAACTTTTTTAACCATCCCCTTTTTATCACCTCTCTTTGAAATCTCACTTCTTAGTCTACCTATTTCCTCCAAGAGTGTCGCATGATTCAAACTTAAATGTTGAATCTTATCATGCAAATCGGAAAAAGCGTCATTTAACATGAGCATGTCTTTCTTTACATAAGCAAAACTTGCTGAAACATTCTTTTTAACTTGTTCCACAGATTTTTCCATGATATTTCACCGATTTGTCATTTATAAAACTTGTGTTTTTATAACTTTATAATTACGACAGATAATTTTAAAATATCTCTCTTCTAAAGATTTGTAATGTACTTTGAAGAATATGAATTTTTATTTCATTCAAATCTAATTGAAAACGAAAGATCTCTAAAGGCTTTAACAGATTCTACAAGTGCATGGCTTTTCGCAAAGAAAAATAGATATATCATTGATGTTGATATAATTCAGAAGATACATTATAGACTACTTAGACGGCTGGACATAGAAGTTGCAGGAAAGATTAGAACGAGGGATATATATGTCGGAGATAAAACAGGGTATGACAAATGCTTCGAGCCAGGAATGATAGATACAAATCTTAGAGAGTGGTCAAATAGATTCTACAAGGTAAAAAGTTGGACAAATATTAAGGAAATGTCCATAGATTTTCTAAAGATACATCCTTTCGAAGATGGGAACGGAAGAACTGGGAGAATTTTGATGAACTTGCAAAGAATTAATGATGGGATGGATCCTTTAGTTATTCATGTGGGAAAAGAGCAACAAGAATATTATACCTGGTTTAGAAAATAACTTGGTTTAGAAGATAACTTTTCCCATGGGCTTTGTCCGGAATAACAATTCTCTAAGTGTAAATTTTAAGAGTTTACCAAAATTTTATGTGTAGAAAAATCTATTCCGGACAAAGCTTTCCCATGATAACCCTTAAATACCTAATTATCTTGGATAAATCATGATGTTAAGAAGAAGAGAGCCAAACTGGAGAAAAAATGTTTTGGCAATTGGAATAGCAATTTTGTTTGTCTTATTTGTAAGTTATGCAATAGAGACATTTTATCCAACCCCTAAATATAATGATTATTGTCTTGAGAGTAGAGGATATCCTAATGTTAATAATACTATTGAGTGCGAAGTTGAGGGTGGAAAATGGACGGACAACGCACAAGTTAGCGTGCCAAAATTAGCAAATGAGCCAATTGGTTGGTGTGATTTAGATTATTACTGCAGACAAGAGTATGATACTGCAACAGAAATTTATAACAGAAATATTTTCTTTATATCCTTAGTAATAGGGATAATAACTTTTGTTGCTGCTGTTTCGCTTTTTGTTGAATCGGTTTCAGCAGGCTTCATGGGTGGCGGTGTTATGTTGATAATTTATGGGACCATAAGATATTGGGGTTCATTAACCAACGTTTTAAGAACAGTAATGCTAGGTTTTGCTCTTGCAGTCTTAGTCTGGGTTGGTTACAAAAAACTTAAATAATTTTTATTTCTAAAGCTAATATGACTCAAAAACTTCAAGAGATAGATTTAGAAAAACTTTGTATTATTGAAAGTGGAGAATTAGTAGAAATACTGGAGAGAAAACCTTTTGAGAGAGTAATTAATTTTAAAGAATTGCCTTTTGAAGAACTTGTCAATGAAAATTTTAAATTCAAGGGGTTTGATTACTATGGCTATAATGGATTTGGAAGACTTGGTGGATTAAAAAGAGATGAAAAAGGAAGAGAATATGGTGTTTATGTCCCATTAAAATATAAATTAGTAGAACAACAATAAAACTTAAATAAGTAAGTTTTTCTCTTAATAAGACATGATTGATTTAATTGACCCAAGAACAACAAAGGATTATTGGAATAATTTTAATGAAATTAGAAGAGATGATGGGATTTTGAATGCATTAAGATATGATTTTGATAAGACTCTTTCAAGAGCATATGATGGGTTTAGAAGTACAGAAATAAAATTATTTGAAGATTATATTTTATTTCTTGCAGTTCCGATAATAGCCTATCAATTAATTAGATCTAGATTGACAAGTAAAAATTTTTTTAGTAAACCTTAAGTATCCAAATTATCTTAATTTTTTATCATAGTCATCGCGCTTTTGGCTGCGATGATTGGGCCATTCATACTTCGCGGCATGGATGGCCCTCTCTTTTTAATAAACTTTATATACTCAAAGTTTAAAGAAAATCTATATGGAAAATAATTACGGAAGAATTTTTTTTAATGATAGAAAAAGTTATGAAGTTAAAAGTGGAGAAGTGAAATTAAGAGTAGAATTACAAATCGGAGTTTTAAAAAGAGACTCTTTTGATTCGGGGTAGGATAAATATGCTGCAACTTTTTTGTTTAGGGATATAACTAAAGATTATGAGGGCTTGGATGGTTTTAAAGCAAAAGTAATTTATGAAGAAGCAGATTCCATAGGTGATATACTCAATAGATTATATAGAGATGTAATTCATATAGAAGATTTTTCTGGAAGAAGAGGGGCAAAAGATAAATCTAGTGATATTTCAAGTTGTGTTCTTCTTTTAGAAAAAGAACTATGGCTTATTCCTTTAGAAAGAACTAATGCAAAAGAAAAAAGAGAGTCAAATATTTAATCTTGATATTTATTAATTAATTTTGGAAAATAACCCTTTCTTGTAGGCTTCAATCATTCCAAAAAGAATTAATCCTCCAAGGATAAATCCTGCTAAAACATCACTTAACCAATGAACTCTTAAGTAAATTCTTGCAAATCCGACTAGGAGAACAATAATGATTGACAAAAAAATTAAAGATTTTCTTGTATTGTCTTTGGAGAAAAGATAGATAAGAATTCCAAAGAAGACAACAACCATAACTGAATGCCCGCTTGGAAAAGAAAGTCCATTAGCTTCTATTAAAGAGTTAAGAGGTCTATCTCTTCCAAATAAATTTTTAAAAGCAAGAATAAGAAATCCGGAGACAACAGCAGTTAATGCAATGAAAAGGCTCTTCTTTTTAGAATGTGCAAAAAATAAATATCCTGAAATTGCCAGAAGAATTAAAATTAAAAAATTAGGCTCTGTAAAAAACGAAATAAATTTTGAAAAAGAAACAAGAGAAGAATTTTCCATTCCAGCCGCAAAATTATTTATTGCTAAGTCAATTGATAGAGGGTTCAACATACTATCCTGATAAGAAGGTCATATTTAAGAATATTGTTTAAATTAATAACTTGGATAATAGCCTTTTAGTAGTAGTAACAAGACAAAACATTTATAAAGTAATAATATTTATTTAATTTATGAGCTTAGAATTAAAACTGATTCAAACGCCTGTTCTTCAAGCTAGACAGGTTCAAGAGGATCCTATTGGGAAAGTTTATGCTTTAAGAGATTATTGGGATAGTCAGACTCCTATAACTATTAGTTTTGATATTGGTGAGCGGACTCATGAGACAAAATATGTACTTGCTCCAGAATCTTTTATTAAATATATGAGTGGTGGGGATGAAATATTTGGCGGTTACGTTAATGATATGATGTTTATTAGTTCAAAGTTAGCTCAAGAACATCCCGAATGGGCTCCATATGTAGCCTTTAAATTATATTCTGAAAGATTCGTAGATGAAGGAAAGGATAATTCTGGAAAGGTAAAACACTGGCAAGCATTACTTGGGACAATGCGTTTAGCTGGAATGACAATGTCACAAGGAGAATCTGAAAAATTTCTTGAAGCTATCAGGCCATATGAGACTACTCGTGGTTTTGATATGTTAAGAGAGGCTTATGATAATTTTATTGAAAGTGGAGCTGGAGATCCCATTGAAGCAAAAAGAAAATATTTGGAGAGACATCATGGAAATAGGTGGGTAAATCTTGGGAGGTTGGAAGAAAGCTTTATTGATTTTGGTAGAGAAAACTCCGGATTTAGAAACCATTCTGAAGCTATATTTAGGGCAACTGGTGGAGATACAAATTTAGATACAAATTACTCTTTGGCATCTTTTGTTCGTGCTTTGAATACTGCTGAAATCGGAGAGTCAATAGTCATCCCTGAAGAATATGCTGCCTTTGCATATGCTTTGACGAAAGAATGTAATGATGTTTCAGATTTAATAGAATTTGTTAAAGATGTTAAATTAGAAGATACTAGATCTAATGTAATTAGAGTATTACCTCACAAAGAAAGAACCTGGGAAGGACTTTCAAGAAGATTATCTTTTGGGTTACATAGAGCAGAGTTAGCAGCTGGAGAAGCTACACGAATGGAGAAAGAAAGATTGGAAGGAATAGTCTATCAAATTGGAGAAATTGGAGAAACTGTTAGGGAAAGCGTAGAAAATATTCGCTCTTCAATTTCTATAATGCCTTTTAATGAAGTTTCCTTGCAAATTAAGAATTTAACTGGAGATTATCAAAACATCTTAGATGGACTTGATAAACAAAGCAAAGAAGCTGTTGCAAATTTAGCATCTCTTGAAGAGCTTGCTTTGACATTAAGAGCTTCAATCTAACTTAATAACGATAAAACATTAATAAACCTTCCTTGTCCCATGCATAAATAGAATCACCATCATCATTCCATATACAGGAAAAATTTTTCTCTAGAATAGAATTCGCACCTAATTTTTCTTTGTAGATATGTGTTGCGTCATCTTTGATTATAAATTCAATATTTTTATCACATAAATTTTTAATTTCCAAAATCTCATCATTACTGCATCTTTTGGGTTCTTCTTCATATTTTAACATAATCAATTCCAAGCACCCATAATTTAAAGATTTTTTCCAAATTCCAGCTCCATTAAGCCTTGCAAATTCTTCTGCATTTTTTAAGTTATTATAATATTCATCCTCTTCATAATAATATAAGGTCCCAAAACCATTTTTAATAACTAATTCATTTATATTTTCATCATTAAAAAAAACATGAGCCAAAGTTCTTCCATATTTGTCGACTCCATAACTTTTTACTTCAACAGTTTCATTTAATATTAATTCTTCTAAAAAATTAGTTGCATCTTTATAAAAGGACATGCTTTTCTCAGGAGTGTTAATTCCTCTGAGCCTAACTTTTTGTCCATTATCAAGTTCAATAGTATCACCATCAACAACTCTAATGATCTTAGCTTCATAAGTTTCCTTGACAACAGAACCAGTAAAGTTATAATAAAAAAATCCTGAGATTATAAATAGGATTGCAAAGATTAAAGTTTTTTTATTCATAAAATTATCAGACAATATTCCTATAAAAAATTAACTATATAAATTTATAAGTTGTAGAACTATTGATTAGTATGAGTAATTGGAAGAAAAGAAGTGATGAGAAAAAAATGACTCGAAGGGCAGTTATAAAATATGGTGCTGGAACTATTGGATCGACGGCTTTTCCAACAACAGTTGGGTATCTTGGAGGTAATCTTTATAAAGAAGTAAGAAACGCGATTGATTCGGTTAGCAGTCCAATAAATCAAAGTATAGATTCTATAAATGAAAGTTATGACGGAGTTAAAAGATGGATTAGGGGATCTTTAGGATATGATTCAGATACAAATGAGAAAAATCAAGAAGGAGAAAAAAAGGAGGCCACAAGAAGAAATTTTCTATTAAGCCTATTTAATGATAACCCTGTTATTGGGGGTACATTAATTGGAGGGGCCTATGGTGCAGGGAAAGGCCTATCTAGAGGACATTTGAAATATGAAGAAAGAAAAGATAATGCAAGACTTCATGGAAGACTAGAAAAAATTGAGAAAAATATAAAAGATCTTTCAGATAGAATTGAAAGTCCTGAAGATTTATCTGATCGTGGAGAAATCTTGCCAAAATCACTTATCTTATGGATTGTATTAATAGCCACAATGGGGATAATCTTTTTTGTAGGAAAGAATTTTGAAGAGAAATCTAATATTTTTATTTTGCTTGGGATATTAGCTATTATGATAATTATTTATTTAGCTTTCTTTTACAAGAAGATTAATAAGAGAGTAACTAAAACATAAGTGACTACCTAAAACATAAGTGACTCCCTAAAATATAAGTGACCCCCTAACAATAAGGTTTAAAAGCTTAATTCTTGTTTTGGTCACATGAGTACTGTAAGGATAAAATTGCAAAGCGTAGAGATAAACAAACTTAACGAAGTAATAGATAGAATAAAAACAATTGCAAGTGGAGCAGGAATCCCAATAAGCGGTCCAATCCCTCTTCCAACAAAAAAATTAAGAGTTACAACAAGAAAATCTCCATGTGGAAATGGAACGGCAACATTTGACAGATTTGAGATGAGAATCCATAAAAGAATAGTTGATCTTCCTGCAAACGATAAAATTCTTCATAACATAATGAGAATTTCAATTCCAAGAACAGTAAAAATCAAAATTGAGATGGTTGATTAATTTTAAACTAACTACGGAACTATTATCTTGTTATAGGATAAGCTTTTAAAAGTATTTTTGTCTAAGACTAATAGGCCCGTATCGCATAATGGTATTGCACAAGACTGGAACTCTTGGCCCTCCGGGGCGTCGAGGTTCGATTCCTCGTGCGGGCGTTTATTCATAAGAGGAATCGTTCGATTCAGAGCGTTTAGGTCTTGAACAATTCCATCTAGAGTATACTCAAGATTTGAACGTGAGTAGTGCGGGCGTATCTAATCGAACCGAGATATCGAGGTCGAGCATCTTTGCTCATGAACTATTTTGAAATTATCATGAGTGAAGTGCGAACAGATTCTTATGTAGCGAACGTCCGTCCTTAGGATTAAATCTTCTGCATAAACCGAATAACTAACGAGGTTTGAGTGCAACGCTTTTTCGGAGCGTTGGCATTTGAGATTTAATGCACCAATGGAGAGTTGAACTTTATTTTTTGGCTATTTTCCATATCTTATTAAAAAATTCTTGATATCTTTTAACCATATTTTTTGCTGCTATCTCATAAGCGACCGATTCATTACCAAATGTAATAAAGAGAATTCTATTTTTACCTATTACTACTCCTATTGGTAGAGTTAAGGGATAATTTTTTATTTCATACAGTTTACCAAAAACATTCTTTTCTAGGTATAATTTTTCTATAGCCAAATCTGCAATTGCTCTAATAGACACACCCTTTGCTATTCTTTGTTTATGAAATTGTGTGAAAAAGTTAACTACCCTTTCATCTTGAGTTTCTTCTTGACTTACTGTGAATAAACAATACTCTTCTCCTTTATGTAACTCTTCTAAAATCCTATTGTAGGCTACTGCAATTCCTTTGAATCCCTTATAAACTTGTGCAGATTCTTCCTCTTCTTTTTTCATATGAGAGATAATTTTAGGTATTACACTCTGTATTTGCTTTTTAGTATCTTCTAATTCTTCTCTTTTACTCTCAATATATGATAAGATAAGTTTTGGATTTGTCGCCTGAAAAATCTTAATGTTATGTTCTAAAATAAAACTTACTAATCCCTTTTTAATAAGTTTGTCAAGGATGAGGTATACTTTTGAGGAAGAAATATTAGACTTTTTCATAATCTCTCCAGTTGAAGATTTTCCTAATTTAAGTAGAGCATCATATACTTTTATCTCTCCATCTGTAAATCCAATTTTTTTGAGTAATTCTAATTCCATAGAAATGTATATTTTTTTACTATATAAACTTTTTGTCTTACTACGCACCTAGGGGGACACAACCTTTATATAACAAAATAATTGTTATTACTATGGAGATACATATGAATAAATCAATACCTAAAGAAGTAGACGTCATAGTTGTTGGCGGAGGACCAAGCGGTTCTACTACATCTTCCTTTCTCTTAAAAGAAGGGTTGTCTGTAGCAATCATAGAGAGATCCAGCTTTCCTCGTTATCATATTGGAGAGTCACTAGTTCCACAAGTCTTAGATGTTTTAGATGAATCAGGTTCTTTACCAGCAGTAGAGTCGGCAGGATTTTTACGCAAAGAAGGAGGCGTATTTAGATGGGGCAAAAAATCTGAACCTTGGTCTTTTTATTTTGATGAAGAAACTTCTCGTTACAGACATACTTATGCTTATCAAGTTATTCGTTCAGAATTTGATCAGATTTTACTTAATCATGCTAAAAATTTAGGAGCTAGAATAATTAAAGGTGAAGTTTTAAAAGAGAATTTCCCAAGAGAAAATAGTCTTGATTCTAGAGTAAATCTCACTGTTAAATCTAATGATCAAGATGAATTAGAATTAAAAGGAAAAATTGTAGTTGATTGTTCAGGTCTATCTGGATGGTTGGCTAATAAATATCATTTAAGAAAATTTGATCCTTTTTTAAAAAACATTGCTATATTTGGATATTTTGAAGGTGCTGATAGACTTCCAGGTAGAGATAGAAATGGAATTTTGTGTGAGGCAATAACTAATGGGTGGTTATGGAATATACCTCTGCATGATAATACTAATAGCGTAGGTTTTATTTCAAGATTTAAACCTAGTGGTTTAGAAGATGCTCTTAGAATTTACAAAGAGGCAATAGATAATTCAAGTTATGTAAAACCTCTTCTTTCTAATGCTAGAACTGTAGAAAGAGATGGGAAAAGTATAAGGACAATTCCAGATTATTCCTATAGCTCTACTCAATTAATTGGACCAGGTTTTGTGATGGTTGGTGATGCTGGTAATTTTATTGACCCTATTTGGTCAACTGGAATATTTCTTTCAACGACGAGCGCTAAGATGGCTGCAAACGCCGTTAGTAAATTCATCAAGGAGGGTAATGTGAATCAATTAGACGAATATGAAATAAGAGCCCAAAGTCTTTATAAAACCTATATAAATTTTGTACACTTTTTCTATAATACTAATGGAAATCCAGAAGATTATTTTTGGAAAGCTTATCAATTAGTTGGAAAAGATTCAGCAGTTAATCCTAGAGACGCTTTTATTAGACTTGTCGCAGGCAGAGCAGGTTTACCAATGGAGGGATCAAAATGAAAAGATGCGTAGTAACAGGATTAGGAGCTGTAACCCCCATAGGAATAGGAAAAGAAGATTTTTGGAAATCTCTTACAGAAGGAAGACCCAATTACTCAGAAATTAATCGTTTCCAACTTCAAGATTTTGATAAAACAAGAATTGCTGCACAAATAAAAGACTTTGATCCTGCACTATATGTAGATAAAAAAATAGTAGAAAGTATTGAATCTCTTCAAGCAACTCATGGTGGACTTTCAATATATTATGGAGTTGCGGGAGCAAAGCTTGCTTTAGATGATGCCCAAATAACTTCTTCAAATAGTGATCTTGAAAGAGTTGGAGTAATAATGGGTAGTGGTTCTGGAGATGTTGCATTATTGCAAAGAGCTAACACTGATCTCACTCATGGTACCTATTCCTTAGCCAACGCACTTCCAGGCATAGTTGCTAAACAATTTCGTTTACATGGTTTAGCTACCGCTGTTTCTGGAGCTTGTGCTACAGGAAATCTTACTTTGAGAGCAGGATATAAAGAAATAAGACAAGGAGATCATGACGTTATGGTTGTTGGTAGTTCAGAAGCACCCATAGACATACCTCATTATATGGGTTCGGAAAAACATAGAAGAGATGGGGTAAAAGGTTTATCTCAGAAAAATGATGTCTCTAGAGGCATGATTCCTTTTGATGAATGTAGAGATGGAATTGTTTTATCAGAAGGAGCAGGAGTATTAGTTTTAGAAGAATTGGAACATGTCAAAAGAAGAGGAGCACATATTTATGCTGAAATCTTAGGATACGGAGATTATACAGATTTTGATTCAAATCTTATTCGTATCACAGAAAAAGGTTATCTTTACGCTATGAGAAATGCTTTAAGAAATTCTAATATCGGGAGTAAAGATTTGCTAAGGGGTTATGTGAACGCTCATGGAACTGGAACGCTTCTAAATGATCCTAATGAGTCTAGAGCTATTTTTAGCTTATTTGGAAACAAAGTTCCTGTCTCTTCATTTAAGGGAACAACTGGACACTTACAAGCAGCAGCTCCAGGAATAGAGTTGGTAGGATCTGCTTTAGTTTTAGATAGACAATGTATCCCTTCAACCAATCTAAGAGAAGTTGCTCATGATTGTGCTCCACTAGACTATGTTATTGAAAGAAGAAATGAAAAAATTGATTTTGTAATTAAAAATGCTGCCGGATTTAATGGAGTGTATTCTTCTATTGTTCTAAGTAAATATAAAGATTAAGGTTTTCAAAATATAAAAATAAAATGGCAAATAAAATCAACCAAAGAGCTTTAGAATTTGCAGACAAGTTGGGGAATAATGAAGCACCAAAAGAAGAAGAAAAACCTACAAGAACAAAACCTACAAGAACTAAAACTTCAGATGATTTTGATAAAGCAGAAAAAATAAGAAAAGCAATTGATAAAAGAATTGGATTTGATGGAGAGTTAGTTCAAAGATGTGTTGGAGATTCTGGGTTATGGACACATTCTAATGCAACCTACGGGGTGTTCATTATTCCCAAGATATTTAAGGGAGTGTTGAAATAAAATGGCAAATAAAATCAACCCAAGAGCTTTAGAGTCTATAAAGAAATGGGGAAATGAATCTTTGCCAGAAGATAGAAGAAATCCTGCAAAACAAAAGACGGCCCCAATTAGCACATCTGCACAATTTCCTACTAGTTAAATAGTTCTTCTCTTTTAGAATACGACGATTTTGGAAGAGAATTAATTACTAAATCAAATAAATAATTTTTTGTAACATATCCCATCTAATTTTCTTTAGAATAACTATTTTTCGGTTTTAAAAAATCTATTCCGGACAAAGCTATACCATATAAATCCTTTTAAACTATTAATCATTAAATTTTTTATGACACTTACAAGAATATTATGGGAAGAAGAAACTGAAAGATTTGTTAATTTTCATGATAAAAGTAAAGTGGTTAATCCTATTCCGTTAGGTTTTCCAACAGGTTTTTTAGTTTGCAATCCAGAACAAGATGGAATTACTGATGAACAAACAATAGAAGAGCATGCACCAAGGGGAGCTAATAGTTATTGCAGCGGAAATATTCATACACCAAATATAACTGATTCTCCACAAAGAAGTTCTTATGAAGTTCAATATTACAAAATTTAATTTTTCTATATCTTGAGGAAAACATCAGGGAGTTAATCCTTAGGTTTGAAAGATGAATAATCGGAAGATTTATAAACATTCATTAATAATGAATAATTATTCACTTTAAGTGAAAGATATAACATGATACCAAAGAACACAAAGAAGATAATATTCTACTTACTGAGGAATTTAGAATTAGTTAATATCAATCAGATTTCTAAGAAGCTTAGTATTAGTGTAGGAAGTGCCTTTAAAATTTTAAAGGATTTGGAGAAGAACAATATTGTCTTATCTTCTAAATTAGGAAATGCTAAGTTCTATCAGATTAATTTAAACAATGAAGAAACAATAAGATGGTGTAAACTTCTTATATCCGAAGAAAGAAGAAACCTAAAAGGATACTCTAAAATATATGCTGAAGAAATACAAAAATTTGAACATTCAGAACTAATTATTTTGTTTGGTTCTGTTCTAAGCAATAAAGACTTTAATGATGTAGATGTTTTGTTTATCACAAACAAACCTAAAGAAGTAACAAAGTTTTGTTTAAATCTATCAAAGATTAGAACTAAGCCCGTTGTTCCTTTGATTTTAAAGAAAGAAGATTTAATTAAGGAAATTAAAAATAAGAAAGAAGTAATTTTAAATATCTTAAAAACAGGAATTATACTAAGAGGAGAATCTGTGTTTATTGAGGTGGTGAAAAATGTCAAACAATAAAGATAGGTTAAGTTGGTGTCTTGCAAGTGCAAAGAGAATGAGAAAGATTAAGCCAAATGATAAACTCTCTAAAGAGCATATTGAAAAAGCAAAACATAATTTAAAGGCAGCAGATTATAATGTTCAAGGACACTTTGATGATTGGGCAGTATCTCAATCTTACTATGCTATGTATCACGCACTTCTAGCGATTCTGTTTAAGAAAGGTTTTGAATCAAAGAATCATGAATGCACAATAAGCACAGTAGAATTTCTAATTGAAGCTAAAGAAGTTAATCTGAGAATGGAAGATATTTCTTTTATTAGAACAACTGAACAGATGACAACTAAAGATGCTAAATCATTAAGAGAAGAATTTCAGTATGGAACAAAAACAGATGTAAACAAAGTTCTACTTACTGAACTCCTACAAAAATCTAAAGCCATTGTAGAAAAGATAGAAGTTATGTTGAGTGAAATGTAAATTTTTCTATATCACGAGGAAAAAGCTGGGGGAATTAATACTCGCGATTAAGTGATCCTTGGGGGTTCATCTATTACCTTTTCCTTTTATTACCTATATATCCTATGATTGGAGGCAATATAGAAATAAAGATTATTATGAGGACAAAAATTGTTAAATTTTTCTCAATTATGGGAATTTCTCCAAAGAAAAAACCAGAAAATAAAAATATCGCAACCCATGCGATGCCCCCTATGATATTGTAGACTAAAAATCTAAAATAATTCATTTTTCCAACTCCTGCAATAAAGGGGGCAAATGTCCTTACAATTGGAACAAATCTTGCAAGTATTATTGTTTTATCTCCATGTCTCTCATAAAATTTTTTAGTTTTTTCTAAATATTCTTTTTTGAATAATCTGGATTTTGAAAATACTTTTTCTCCAAAAAAATTCCCGATACTATAATTTATTGTATCCCCAAGTATTGCTGCTAAGACCATTACAATAAAAATAGCAAAAATACCTATGTAGCCCTTCGCAGCAAAAGCACCAATAACAAATATTAAAGAATCTCCTGGAAGAAAAGGAGTTATAACCAAGCCTGTCTCGCAAAAGATTATCAAAAATAAAATAAAATAAGCCAAAATCCCGTAATCTTGAAGTATTAGCCCTATATATTTATCCACATGTAAAATAAAATCAATAGGATTTGTCATAAATTCTACAAGCGCCATTTAATAAATAAGCATCTAATATTTATAAATTAAGCCATTTAGGTTTATGTGAGCTTAACTATCTAAACTTGCAGGGTTTAAATTTTTGACAGATTGATTATATAGCATAAATAACTAGAAATTGAGTTAACAAGAGAAGAAAGAGGATTAGCTGGGAAAAATTTAAATATCTAATAATATGGGATATAATAAAGAATTTAGAATAAAATGGATTTAATAGCTTACCCTTATATGAGAATTATCACACCAGAAAACCTTGCAAAAATAGGGTTGCCTAAGAGATTAATAGAATATACCCTTAATGAAAGAGCATTTAGTTTTTATTATCAAGTAGGATTCCCCCAAAATAATATTAGAGTTATGGGTAATAAAGATGAACCTATAGGAGGTTTATTAAAAAGATTGGACAATAGTATCATAACTAGAAGAATTGAAGAAGTAGACAAAATTACTGTTGTAAGAAGATCTTTAGAATATAAAGAAATGTTTAAACCATGTGGAATAGAATTAGGAGATATTGAAGAATTGGATGATGAAGATTATAGGATATTTGTTAAGGGAATTAATAGATTAATGAGTAAACAATAAATAATCTGAGGTTTATCATCTTGCCGGCTTAATCACAGAGATTAACTTAGCTACATAAAAAGAATAACTTCTAATAGAAATTTTGTTACTTTTGTTATATAGGAAGCCCATTGAACCAAAACATATTTAACTATATTTTTCTTGGTAAAATAGGAGGTGAAACATGAATTTATTCAAAC
>Ga0209542_10012221_pt1 | contig 15071 bp, 16 predicted proteins | sample RifCSPhighO2_01_FD_184028 | JGI IMG/M metagenome (GOLD analysis project Ga0209542, IMG submission 184028) | Soil microbial communities from Rifle, Colorado - Rifle CSP2_plank highO2_0.1 (SPAdes) (version 2) | ecosystem: Environmental > Terrestrial > Deep subsurface > Rock core/Sediment ...
TATTTTAAATTCCGACAAACCGCAAAAATTAACTTTGGATGTTAAAGGTCCCAAAGAAGTCAAAGCCAAAGACATTGGTAAAGCGGCAGGAGTTGAGGTTGTTAACGGCGATTTGGTAATTGCCCACCTTGCCGATTCCAAATCAAAGCTTTCCGCGCAATTAGTAGTTGAAAAGGGGCAGGGGTATTCCCTGGCTTCCGACAGGCAAAGCAGTGAAATAGGCGTTATTCCAATTGACGCTAATTTTTCACCCGTTGATAAGGTGAATTACTTTGTTGAGCCGACGCGTGTCGGCAGACTTACCAATTTTGATAAGCTGACTGTTGAGGTAACAACCGACGGAACGATTAAACCTTCCGAGGCGCTGAAGCAGGCTGCCAAAATTCTGGTCGATCACTTTGCAGTTATCCTTCAGCCGCAGACTGGAACCAAAAAGAAAAAGGTAGAAGAAAAGAAGGCTGCGATAACAGACGATATTTTAAATGCTTCTTTGGAAGAGCTGGATTTGCCGGTAAGACTGACCAATAGTCTAAAGACAGGCAAAATCTCAACAATCGGTGATTTTCTCTCACGTGACCGCAAGGAAGTTTTGAAGATGAAAAACATGGGGCCGAAATCCGTGGCATTGGTTGAGGAAAAATTAAAAGAAAGAGGGGTTGAAAGAAAGTGAGGCACAGGGTTTTTGGCCGCAAATTGTCGCGGGATATAAATGCCAGGAAGGCACTGCTTTCTAATCTGGCAACCAGCCTTATTGTAAACGGCAAACTCGAAACAACGGTTGCCAAGGCAAAATTTGCCGGGCCTTATGTCGAAAAGCTGATTACCTCGGCCAAAAAGGACAGGCTTTTTGCAAACCGCAAACTGGCATCGGTCTTGAGTCCTGCGGCTTTTAAAAAATTGGTTAGCGAGATTGCACCTGGTTTTTCTGAAAGGCACGGCGGATACTTAAGGATTGTAAAGCAAATCTCAAGGCGCGGCGATAATGCGCAGATGGCAAGACTGGAGCTTTTGGAGTGGGATAAAACTAAATCAAAGGCAAGAGAAGTACAAAAAGTACGAAAGGTACGAAAAGTATCAAAAGTATCAAAGGCAAAGGTAATAAGATCAAAGGTCGCAACCAAACCCAAACAGAATCCGCGTAAATCGGCATCAAAATCGGCAAAATCTAAAAAATCATGAAAAATATAAAAACGACGGACATTAAAAGAAGCTGGCATTTAATAGACGCCGAAAAAAAAATTCTTGGGAGGCTTTCGGTAAACGTTGCCCAAATTCTGATGGGCAAAAATAAAAGCTACTACACACCGTATCTGGACACAGGCGATTTTGTAGTTGTAACAAACGCCCAAAAAGTTGCCCTTTCCGGCAAGAAAGAAAAGCAGAAAAAATATTACCACCATTCGCAGTTTCCGGGGGGTCTTAAGGTAAAAACCGCACAGCAGGTAAGGGAGCAAAAACCCGAAGAGGTAATCCGGCATTCTGTCCGCGGCATGCTGCCAAAAACAAAGCTTGGCAAATTAATGCTTAAAAAACTTTATGTTTTCAAAGACGATAAACATCCATACTCCGACAAATTTAAAGATGCCTAAAGTTGAAAGCCCAAAAACCGGCAATATTTTTCAGGCAGTCGGCCGCAGAAAAGAGGCTTCCGCCAGAGTCAGGCTTCAAAAGGGCAAAGGCCAGTTTGTGGTAAACGGAAGGCCGATTGCGCAGTATTTCCCAAATGAAGCGGTAAGGCTTGAAAAGCCTTTTAAAATTACCGAAACTCAGGGAATGTATTTTGCAACAATAAAAGTTGAAGGCTCCGGTAAAGCAGGACAGCTGGATGCCGTAATTCACGGGCTTTCGCGCGCGTTAATTTTAGCTAATCCCGAAACTCGGCCGGCATTAAAAAAAGCCGGGCTTTTGACACGTGATCCCAGAGTCAAAGAGCGCCGCAAATACGGCCGCGCCCAAAAGGCCCGCAAGGGGAAACAATCTCCAAAGAGATAGTCTCCAATTTCAGATTCTCTGATATAATATGTTCGTTTTTCCGGAGAGTGGCGCAGTTGGCTAGCGCACCAGGCTGGGGGTCTGGGGGTCGCGGGTTCGAGTCCCGCCTCTCCGACTTTCAAAAATCTCACGATATCGATTGTGGGGTTTTTGAATATTGAAGAAGCGGACGAGAAGTTTACCCTGAGGAGTGGAACGACGAATAGGAGTCCGCCCACCCCGACTCAGAAACAGTGAATGTTGACAAATTAGATAAATCAGCCTACAAATAAAGTATTCAGGCATATCTGAGTTCTGTGGCTGATATTAATACAAAAATTCCCCGTTCATACTTTTTAATACTTATTTTGTCAATTTTCGCTGCATACATAATCTCAATTTTTTTAAGAATATTTGTTGTTATCTACCAGGGCCATTATGGCGTAGCAGAGCTCGGACAAGCGAGAGAATACTTAGTAATTATCGCAATAACCGTATTTATAACCGCTGTTTTTGCTATCACCGCAGTGTATTTCAGAAATTTATTAAAATTTTTCTTCCTATTCTACTCAGCTATATCAATACTGGCTGGAATAATTCTAATTCTAATATTTTCGGCTTGTACTGGTTTGTGTCCTGGAGGTCTATTTATTGCTCCAATTGCAATAGTTATGTCTCAATTCCCTAATATTCTTATGATCCATTTTCTCCAAAATAAGCCCAAACTGTCCGTTGGTATCTTAAGTATTTGTTACTCAATGATATTGGTATTGGTACCATTGATGCTTTATGTGTATACGAGTAAAACATTGCCCGCAGTGTCAGAGCGAAATTTTAGTAATGATTTAGCAAATATCGGTTTTAGCGTTTTTGAGCCTAGTTACTTACCAGAAGGATTTACGCTCAGCAGATCGGATATAAGTGGCTCTTCATATAGTAGTCTTTATTGTCATAGTGAAAAAATTTCTAACAGCTTACCATGCTTCCGCATCATTCAATCAGGAAGCACATACGAGTTCCAAAAATATGAAAATGTTGGTGAGCCGGTCTTAATTAATAATTTGCAAGGTTATATGGATAAAACCGTTATAGACACTAGGGTAGTTTGGAGGTTGGGAAGCACGACAATAGAATTAAGAGTCGACAAACCTGCTCAAAATAAAATTAGTCTTGACGAAATTTTAAAAATTGCAGAATCAACAACTATCAAAATTTAATTTAAGCCTAATATTTGTCATTAATTGTTTTAAGTTAATAATGGAACAATGATGATTTAGCAGTTGTTTTTTTGAGGGAACTTGTAGTACAACCTTTTTCTAAAAATTGTAATTTTTCTTACCAAGCCCTCTTGTCGTATTTCTAAGAAGCAAAAAGAGCGTATATATTTTTAACAACTTGATAATAATCCTCATTAAGTATTTAATATGATTGATCACTATGATGATACGAATCATTGTAGTGGTTTGAAAATGCCACAGGTTTCTAAATACCCGCTTTCCAGAAGTACTCAATCCAGACTTTATCAACTATTTTGGGAATCAATTGCTGATTTAAAAAATGCAATCACAGCAGAGGAATTTTTTAATGATCTTCTAACCCCTACCGAAAAGATCATGCTTTCCAAAAGATTGGCAATTGCGGTTATGTTAATCAAGGGCTATGATTATTCTTCTATTAAATCTATTCTCAAGGTCAGTCCAACAACTATTGGTGCAATTTCTCTTTGGTTGAAATATCCTGGTAAAGGATATAGGAAAGCAGTTACCGAGTTAATAAAAAAGGAGAAATTTAAAAAATTAATTAACGATATTGACGAAGCGGGAGAAGCCATAATTCCTGCAAAAACTTTTGGTAGAGTTGTTGCCAGAGGTTTTCCCAAAGGCAAGTACAAACGTCCTTTCTAGTTTAACTCCAATGATACAAATCATTGGAAAGCATTTAAAACGTAACAAGTCTCAAAAAGCCAATCATAAGAAAGCTTATTAGATACTTGTTTTTTGGATAAGACTGTAGTACAACTAATTTCGGATAAATGGCCTCGGATGCTAAAAAGCAAGCAATTTTAACCGCAATTTCCCAAATCGAAAAAGCCTACGGTAAAGGTTCCATCATGAAAATGGGCGAATCGGTGGGCAGGTTTGAAGTTGATACAATTTCTACAGGTTCTATTCCGGTTGATCTGGCGCTTGGAGTCGGCGGACTTCCCCGCGGAAGAATCATTGAGATTTTTGGTCCCGAAGCATCGGGTAAAACCACCCTTGCGCTTTCCGTCATCGCCCAGGTCCAGAAACAGGGCGGGCAGGCGGCTTTGATTGATGTCGAGCATGCTTTGGACCCGACTTGGGCAAAAATTGTCGGCGTTAACCTTGACGACATTTTAATTTCCCAGCCCGATACCGGCGAGCAGGCTTTGGAAATTACAGAGACTTTGATCCGCTCCGGTGCAATCGATGTTGTTGTCGTTGATTCTGTGGCCGCTTTGGTGCCGCGGGCGGAAATCGAGGGTGAAATGGGCGATTCGATGATCGGCGTGCAGGCCCGTTTAATGTCGCAGGCTTTAAGAAAACTAACGGGGGCAATTTCCAAATCGAAAACCATTGCCATTTTTACAAATCAATTGCGGGAAAAAATCGGCATCATGTTCGGCAATCCGGAAGTGACCCCCGGCGGCAGGGCGCTTAAGTTTTATTCATCAATAAGGCTTGATATCCGGAAAATCGAAAACATCAAGGAAGGCGAAAAGGTGACAGGCACCAGACACAGGGTCAAAGTCGTCAAAAATAAACTTGCGCCGCCGTTTCGGGTTGCCGAGTTTGACATCATGGGCGAGGAAGGAATTTCCAAAGAAGGCGGGCTTTTGGATGTGGCGCTGGAACTTGGTTTAATCACCAAATCCGGTTCATTTTTCAGGTGGGGAACTAAAATGATCGGTCAGGGAAGGGAAAGCACCAAGGCATATTTTGCCGAACATAAAAAAGAATATGCCGCACTGGAAAAAGAAATCTGGGCCAAGGTCAAAAAAGGCATTCCGCAAAAACCCAAAAAAGAGGCAAACTCCGAATCAGAAGACGACGAAATTTTAGAAAGCGTAGCAGCAGTCTAGGCGCGTGCCCCAGATAACTTCAATCGAACCCCAAAAAAGAAGGCGAGGCCGGTTTAATATTTATGTTGACGGCAAATTTTCTTTTGCCGCGGACGAGAATCTGCTTGCTAAAAATATGCTTTCTGTCGGCAAAAGTTTGACAGCAGACCAGATAGAAAAACTTATTAAGGAAAACGAAGCGGGAAAACTGTTTGACGCATCTTTGAGGTTTTTATCATACAGGCAAAGGAGCGAAAAGGAAGTTTGCGATTTCCTTGCCAAAAAAATTGCCAGAATCGAAAATATTAAATTTGCAGAAGCCTCGCAAAGTCCGGTGATTTCACAAATCATAACTAGATTAAAAAAACGAAGCTTTTTAAACGACGAAGAGTTTGCAAATTGGTGGGTTAAGGCAAGAACAGGCTCTCAGCCAAAAGGGCCCTATGTAATAAGGAAGGAACTTTTAAACAAAGGAGTGGACAAAGAGATTATCGAAAAAGCGATTTCCAAAGTAACAAACCAAACGGAGCTTGGGCGCAATGTTATAGAAAAGAAAATCAAGACTTGGAAAAAACTGACAAACTTAGAGTTAAAGAAAAAAGTTTACGAGCACCTTGCGCGCCGAGGTTTTGACTCAAAAACGATAAATGAGGTGATTGCACAAATTGTTAAAAAAGTTTAAAATTAACAATCGGAAGTTATCTTAAGAAGATTGTTTTTCAAAATGAAAAACGAAATTAATTTTTCAAAAATTCAACATGCGGCCTAAGTTTTAGGTCCGTTTTCTTCTTTTCAAACTTCCCGAATTAAATAACAGGTTCGAATATATGGACGATCGTGACCAAAAAAGGAAAAGTTCTGGCAGATCCCCGCAAAGGGTGGTTGTTTCCGTGGGCAAACCCAGAGATTTTTCCGCCCCCTCTGCTTCTGCCCGCGAAATAATCCAGGACGCCCGCGATGAAGCTTTCAGAATTAAAAAATCTGCAGAAGAAGAGGCGGCAAAAATACGGCAGGAATCCTTGGCACTTGAAAAAAGGATTGCCGAAAAAGAAGACAATCTGGACATGCGCATAACTCAGGTTCAAAAACAGCAGCAGGCGCTCGACCGCACAAAAGAGGTATTTGAGATAAAAGAAGAGGAAACTAAAAAGACAAGAGAAGATCTTGTCAAAAAGCTCGAGAAAACATCATCCCTAACCCGCGAAGAAGCCAAAAAATTAATTTTAGAAAACGTAGAAAAAGAGCTTTCTGATGAGATTGCCAAAAAGATTAAAGAAGCCGAAGAGAAAATCCAGGCAGAGGCCGCAGAAAAATCCAAGGAAATTCTGGTTAACGCGATGATTGCAGGCGCCACCGATTGGGTTGCCGAGTACACGGTTTCTACGGTCAAGCTTGAATCCGATGATTTAAAAGGAAGAATTATAGGCAGGGAAGGCAGAAATATCAGGGCTTTTGAGTTGGCAACCGGAGTCGATGTGGAGCTGGACAGCGACATCGAGGGGGAAGTGCGTATTTCGTCTTTTGATCCGGTAAGAAGAGAAATTGCCAAACTTGCCCTGGAATGGCTGGTTAAAGATGCCAGAATTCAGCCGACAAGAATCGAGCAGTTGGTAGAAAAAGCCAAGAACCAGGTTTCAGACGATATGTCCGACGCCGGCAGAAAAGCGGCCTTTGAAGTTGGAGTCTACAACCTGCCGCAGGCGGCAACGGATGCTCTGGGAAGATTGAAATTCCGTTATTCTTACGGCCAGAACCAGCTGGCTGCCGCAATCGAAACTTCCAAAATTGCCAAAAAAATTGCCCAGGAAGTCGGAGCAGATGCAAACATATGTGCAACCGGGGGTTTGTTTCACGACATCGGCAAAACAGAAGTGGAAAAAGAGGGGACCCACGTCCAATTGGGTGTGGAGCTTACCAAAAAATGGAATTTCCCCAAAGAAATTATAGATTGCATTGCCCAGCACCATGAGGACGAACCGTTTTCATCTATCGAGTCGGTTGTAGTTCACCTTGCCGACGCGGTTTCCGGTGCAAGGCCCGGCGCCAGACACGAATCGGTCGAGGAATACATCAAAAGACTTTCGGAAATTGAAGATAAAGCCTCGACATTTGACGGAGTTGCCAAAGTTTATGCGATACAGGCTGGCAGGGAAATAAGGGTTATTGTTAACCCCGAAGTTTTGGATGACGCACAAATTGTAACTCTTGCCCACGACATCAGGCAGAAACTGGAGAAAGAATTAACCTACCCCGGGCAGATTACAATAACGGTAATTCGCGAAACCCGGGCTGTTGATATTGCAAAATAATTTGACCGGATTTAGGCTTTAGGATATAATCCCAAAAGCGCAAATGACAAAAAACGAGTTAGTAGAAAGAGTATCCAAAAAAGTAGGCCTTACCAAAAAATCGGCGCTTTCTTCGGTTAACGCGGTTTTTGGAAATATTCGGGATTCACTGGCAAAGGGCGACAAAGTCGTAATTTCCGGATTTGGTACTTTTAAGGTGAGGAATAGAAATACAAGAACCGGCCGCAATCCTCAAACCGGTTCCTCAATAAAAATCGCCGGTCACAAACTCCCCGGTTTTACTGCAGGCAAAACTTTAAAAAGATTGATTAAGTAAAATTACGCGGGTTTCTTGAGTTTTTTAATCCGATAAAGGAGGATTTGCAAAGCTAGAGCGGAATCATCTGCACCCCTAGGTCTACCTGAAGACGTCGACACAGATGGCTCACCAACTTCAACGTTAGTAGAGTATGATTCCGGTTCAATTTGTAGAGGTTCATAAACATCAATTTCTATATCACTATTGTTTACAGCGTATATTTCACCTCTAATTTGACTGAGATTCCGAGCAATATATTCATCAGAACTCAGGGTGATTGAAGTATCACCCGACAAGACTCTTTCTTTTTTATCTTGCTCCGGCATACAAAATATCTGTCAAGCTATAAACCTCTGGCTTACGCATGACAGATCTCCCTTTCAGCCCGAAATATACTCCGATCAAGGCTAAAAGTCAAGGAAAGTTTGGCTTGCCAAACTTAATGAAGACCCCGTAAAAATCGCAGCATGAACCGTGTATGAAGAAGAATCTTGCAGATTCTTGCGTTCCTTGCTTCACTACGGGTCTAAATACCCAAAAGGTGAATGCTAAGATTCAGCGGGGTCAATTAAATTTGGCTCGTGTTAAGATAATATACATGGAGCGTCGTGACAGTTTTATCGTCCATCAAATAAAAAGCTTTCGCTGGGCAATTGAGGGTATAATCTACAGTTATAAAAAAGGGACCCATTTTAAAATCCATATTATTTTTGCAATTCTCGTTATTGTTCTGGGACTGATCTATAAACTTTCTGTCTATGAGTGGCTGGCGATTATTCTGGTTTCTTCTGCCGTAATTTCTTCAGAAGCAATAAACACCGCAATTGAAGAGGCTTGCGATGTTTTGCACCCCGAACATCACCCCGGAGCAAGACTGGCCAAACATTGCGCAGCAGGAGGAGTTTTGATTCTCTCAATCGCTGCTATTATTGTTGGCTTCATTATTTTTCTCCCTAAGATTCTATAAACTTCCGATGGCTAAGAGCCCTCGGTATTGTCCTAAAAGTTTACATGAGCGAGCATGATGGTGCTTTGACTCGGAAGTATGTATTCGCTTCGGCATTCATCAGTAGAGTCAGACTCGACGGGATTCTGCGAGCGAATATAGCCGGAGTATTTCTGTGTTAAAATTGTTCTTTCCGGAAGATGAAAAGCCAAACATTTTTTATTAAAACTTTCGGCTGTCAGCAGAATGAAGCAGACAGCCAGAGAATTGCCAGTTATTACCTTGCACGCGGTTTTCGGCTGGCAAAGTCAATGAAATCAGCAGGCGAGATCGTAATTAATACCTGCATGATCAGGCAGTCGGCAGAAGACAGGGTGACAGGACTTGTCAAAAACATTGTCAAATCCGCCAGCCGGCGGCCCAAGATAGTTATCACCGGCTGTATGGTTGGGATGGCAGCCCGTGATGAAACAGGCGCTTATCTAAAAACTTTAAGAAGCAGGATGCCCGAAGTTGACGAGTTTTTGCCGCTTGAGGAAGTTGGTTTTGACTATCCTGCGTTAAGGAATGACGTATCGCATTCCTGGATACCGATCTCCAACGGATGCAATAATTTCTGTACCTTTTGTGTAGTACCTTTCACCCGCGGCAGGGAAGTCTCGCGCTCCTTTGAGGATATTATTTCGGAGATCAAAGATCTTGCCCGACAGGGCTGTAAAGAAGTGACCCTTCTTGGACAAAATGTTAATTCATACGGTGCGGATCTGGTCAAAAATTCAAAAGCGGGATATAAGCTGCCAAGCGGAAGAATGGTTAAACCGGTAATGGTAAAGCACCTGGGCCGGTATCGGATTCCTACTTTATTTCCTTATCTTTTGGAAGAGGTTTGCAAAATCGAAGGCATTAAAAAAGTGAAATTTATTTCTTCAAACCCGTGGGATTTTTCGGATAAACTGATTGATGTAATTGCAAAAAATCCAAAAATAGACCGCAATATTCATTTGCCTGTTCAGGCAGGCGATGATAATGTTTTAAAACGAATGAACAGATGGTATACGAGAAGCCAGTACATGAAGCTTGTTGAGAAAATTAGGAAGAAAATTAAAGGAGCCCAGATCTCTACAGACATCATTGTCGGTTTTCCGGGTGAGACAAAAAAGCAGTTTGAAAATACGGTTGACTTGGCGAAAAAAGTAAATTTTGCCTATGCATATGTTGCCAAATACTCAGCCCGCCCAAATACTGCCGCAACCAAAGCACTTTCTGATGATGTTGATTATGCCGAAAAAGAAAGACGCTTCCACGTTCTTGATAAGTTAATAAATCATACGGGGATAAATCGTTCTGCAGTGCACTGATATTTATCTCCAAGTCTCAAGCCACATAATTTTTTCCAGAACTTGAGGATTTATTGGAAATCCTGAGGTGATTGGGTAAAAGTAGAAAAACGCTGCGGCAAAAATTAAGATTGCCAAAATTGTTAAAAATTTAAACTTTGTCCCCCAAATGTCTTTCAAAAAAATCCCCAAAGCTATCGCCAAAAATGGCAAAGAAGGCAAATAGTGATATAAAAATAAGAGTCTCGGCGAAAAAATCCAGGGAACCCAAAAAATAAAATAGCCCATGAGAATTAAAGATAATTTGCCGTTGCGCTCGGAGATTAGTTTGCCAATTAAGTAGGAGATAGCAATAAGTCCGGTCCAAAAAATCAAGGGATTGCCTAAAGCGTAGATATAACCGTTTTTTGGTCCATAAGTTTCGAATGAAAAATAAACTCCTTTTATATCCAAAATCCACGGACACCATGATTTTGGTCCGTCAAGACCTTTAGGCGTGCAAAATAGTGCGGTTGTTCCATAAGGATGCTGCAGGTCGCTTCTGTTTTGATACCACCAGATTTGTTTGTGCAAGTCTATAAATTGCCTTGCGCTGTGGCCTTGGAGCCAAAATTGGCCATAGCTTGCAAGGTAAATAAAAAACGGAACAATCGCGATTGTCAGCAAAGGAATCAGGGATTTTTTATTTCTGAGCGTTTCGAAAAAAATAAAAGCTAGAACAATAATAAGCGCATAAACACCGGTCCACTTACTTGCAATTGCAAGACCTAGGGAGACAGACGCCAGAAAAATCCAAATAAATTTTTGTTTTTTTGAATAAAGAGCGGCAAAGATAAAGGCGCAAACCGAAAAAAATGCAATAAAAATATCGTTCATGGTGATTCTGCTCATCACAAGCGTTAAGTTCTCAAAAGCAAGAACAAGCCCTGCAAAAACACCCGCCTTTTTGCCAAACATCACTGTTGCCAAAATTGCCGTTGCCAAAATGAGAGCGGTTCCAAAGATTGCACTTGGAAGTCTCCATGCAACAGGTTTATCACCAAGGAGTTTTATCGAGGACGCTTGAATTAATTTAGCAAATGGCGGATGAAGCCAGTCATAGGCTGTACCTTCTTCGGGAGGCGAAGCAAATGGATCATAAGCTGCAGGGTTGTTCTGGGCAAAAGCCCTTGCGGTAACTACATGATAAACTTCATCAAAATAATACCTTGCAGGTTCGTTTATGCGAAAGAGACGGACTACTGCTGCAAAAATCGTAATAATTGCTAGAATTAGAATGAAGTTCCGTGGCATTATTTGCAGTATACATTGATAATATCTTTTAGAAAATGCGCAAAGACAAATTTTTTGTATTTTTAACTTTTTTTCTTTTTGGTTTTTTATTCTTACATTTTGCCAAAAATATGCTGGCTGTCCGGCCCGACGGTTGGTATGTCGGCCAAGTTAATCTTTATGGCGATTTAGTTTTTCACCTGGGATTTATTAATAAATTTTTGGAATCGGGGCAGGTATTTGCCCAAAATCCCGTTTATCCTGCGGAAAAACCAAATTATCCGATTTTTGCAGATTTTATAACCGCACAAATCGCGAAAATAACGGGTGTGGATTTTTCACTGTTTATTACAACTTTTGTGATTGGGATTCTTGTTATTTTTGTTGCAAGATTGTTTATTCGGATTTTTATAAAAAATGAAAAAATAGTTTTTCTGGCGCTTTTATTATTTTTTGTAAACGGCGGCTTGGGATTCCACTTTCTATTATCCGATTTCCAAAATTCCCAAAAAAGCATTTTTGATTTTTTTATCTCGCTTCCTAGAGAGTACACCGATATTAAAGACCAGGGTTATTGGTGGATTAACACTTACCTTGCCTATTTTTTGCCTCAAAGAGGTTTCCTTTTTGCGTTTCCCATAACCCTAACCGTTTTTGCACTTTTGTACCGCGGTTTTGTTAAAAAGAACTTACCATTTTTGATTCTGGCCGGACTCTTGGCAGGGATCCTGCCGCTGGTCCAGGCACACAGTCTTTTTGTGATCTTTATAATCAGTACTTTCTTTTTTGCGGCAACTGCTTTGCGCCTCAAAAAGGACAAGAAAAAAATTCCCGGATGGTTTTTATTTGCGGCAACGACAGCGCTGGTTGCTTTGCCCATGTTTAATTCGATTTCCCAAGACACCAACTTTTTAAAATTTGCCAAAGTTGATTACGGCTGGACCAGTGAAGAAAATATTGTTTGGTTTTGGCTAAAAAATCTTGGTCTGTTCGGACCGGTGCTTTTAATATCATTATTCTGGCTTTATAAAAAAAACCGTCACTTCTTCTTTCTATATATTCCGGCATCGGCAATCTTTGCACTTTCAAACGTTTTCGTTTTCCAGCCGTGGGAATTTGACAACAGCAAACTTTTAATTTATTGGTTTTTTGCATCTTGTATTGTCGTTGCCTATTTTCTGCATGATCAGTTCTTTTCGGAATCAACAATTAAAAAATTTATTGGTGCGATTTTTGTATTCTTTATGATTTTTTCAGGAGGACTGGATATTTTCAGGACTTTTACGAAAGTTACCTACTATCAAATTTTTACGGGTGAGGATTTAAAGGTTGCCCAGGCTGTTAAAAATTTAACAGCAAAAGATTCTGTTTTCACAACAGCGCCAGTTCACAATCACCCGATCTCGGCACTTTCCGGCCGCTCCACCCTTGTTGGTTTTCATGGATGGCTGTGGAGTCATGGAATTGATTATTTAGAGAGAGCTTCGGATGTCCAGCGTATATATCAGGGTGGTGAGGAGGCAGAGGATTTGATAAGAAAATACAAAATTAATTATGTTGCCTATGGTCCCCATGAGCGGGAGAATTTCAGCATAAACGTAAGTTATTTCCAGAAATATCCGAAAATCCCGCTTTCTTCAGATTGGATTGTGTATGATGTTAGTAATTTATGGACCGACGCAGACCGGTAAAACCGGCTTAGCTATTAAGTTAGCCGGAAAATATAACGGCGAGCTAATATCCGCCGATTCTCGTCAAATTTACAAAAAACTCGATATCGGAACCGGAAAGGTAAACTTCGAGTCAATTGTCGAAAAACACAAAGGATATTGGATTGTCGACGGCGTCAAAATCCATGGTTTTGACCTTGTCGATCCCGGACAAAATTTCTCGGTAGCTGATTTTGTAAAGTTTGCTTCGACTACGATGATACGTATCATCATACAAAAGAGGTTGCCCATAGTTGCGGGTGGAACCGGATTCTATATCAAATCACTACTTGGAGGGATTGGCTCGATCGGTGTTCCTTTTGATTTAAGACTCCGCCAAAAGCTTGAGAAATTATCAACCGTTAGACTTTATGAAAAGCTTTTTAAACTTGACAAAAACCGCGCCGAATCGATGAATGAGTCTGACCGTAAAAATCCGCGCCGCTTAATCCGTGCAATCGAAATAGCATTATCAAATCAAAAAGCCAAAACTACCCGTTACCAACTACCCGCTACCAACTACCTGATAATCGGCTTGACCGCGCCCAATGAGTTCTTATACAAAAAAGCAGATAAGTGGCTTGTTGAAAGAATTGATCACGGATTAATCGGCGAGGTAAAAAGCCTTCTCAAGGAAGGGATAGATCCCAAATGGCTGGAAGATCTGGGCCTTGAGTATCGCTGGATTACAAGGTATTTACTGGAAAAGATTTCATATGAAGAATCAATTACAAGACTGAGGGGGGATATTCATTCTTTTATCAGGCGTCAAAAGACCTGGTTCAAACAATTTAAGAATATTCAGTTTTTTGACATGTCTGACAAAAACTTTCAGCCTTCAATAGAAAAAACAGTAAAGCTTTGGTACACTAAAGAAAATGAAAGACGAAAAGTCATCACTTCGCATTGAAATTTCCTATAAAACAATTATTTTTACGGCACTTTTTGCCTTAGGCATCTGGTTTTTGGTTCTTATTAAAGAAATCATTATTTTAGTTTTTCTTTCGGTTTTAATCTTATCTGCACTTTTAAAACCTGTTGATTGGCTGGCCGCCAAAAAAGTCCCCCGGGTTTTGAGCGTTATTTTAGTTTACATTTTGGTAATTCTTGTAATCGGATTTGTCATCGGAACAATCGTTCCGCCTTTGGTTAAACAAACAAGTGAATTTGCGAGTAAAACCCCTCAAATCATAGATAACATTAATAACTATCTTATTTTTCATCAAATTCCGACACAAAATATATCCGGTGCGCTTGAGAGCCAGCTTAGCCAAATTGCCGAAAATTTCATTTCAATCACAACCGCTATCTTTTCAAGCATATTTTTGATTTTGACTTTATTTGTTTTGAGCTTCTACATGCTTTTGGAATGGAAAAAGTTGGTAAAACTGGTTACCTCCCCATTTTCCGGCAAGCAGGAAAAGCTGGTTGCCAATATCGTGACTAAGGTTGAATACGGCCTGGGAAGATGGGTTAGGGGACAACTTTTACTGTCGTTGATAGTAGGTGTGATGACGTACATTGGTCTTCGCCTATTAGGAATTCCTTTTGCTCTGCCGCTTTCTTTAATTGCCGGAATTTTGGAGATAGTGCCGATTGTCGGTCCGATAATTGCCTCAATTCCCGCAATCTTGGTAGGTTTGGCATCCGCGCCTATTTTGGGGCTTGCGGTAGCCGCGCTATTTTTAATAGTTCAGCAGATTGAAAATAATTTACTGGTGCCGATGGTCATGTCAAAAGTTGTCGGGCTACAGCCGCCTGTAATTATCATTGCTCTTCTTATCGGTGTCAAGCTTGCGGGGATCTTGGGTGCGTTTTTGGCAATCCCCTTGGTGGTGGTTGCTAAAATCATTGCCGGTGAGCTTCTCTCCGAAGATCAAAAATTTGAAGATGACATGGAAGAACAGTAGATCCTCCTCAATAGATAAACATCTTTGAAAAATTAGCCGATTTTTGATAGAATATAGCTTCACTTTCTGGGAAGAAGAACGGCTACCCTTCACCACCATTTGGTGAGGGGAGGAAAGTCCAGACAGCTGGAAGCAGGGTGCTCGGTGTAAGCCGGGACAGGTGACTGCTAGTCCCTAAAAGCTTTACCTACATGCGGTTTTTAGGGCTCGGAAGGAATTAACCTTTCGGGAGAGCAA
>Ga0209542_10012222_pt1 | contig 15071 bp, 14 predicted proteins | sample RifCSPhighO2_01_FD_184028 | JGI IMG/M metagenome (GOLD analysis project Ga0209542, IMG submission 184028) | Soil microbial communities from Rifle, Colorado - Rifle CSP2_plank highO2_0.1 (SPAdes) (version 2) | ecosystem: Environmental > Terrestrial > Deep subsurface > Rock core/Sediment ...
AAAGACCTAAAAAACAAACTTGCCGCTTGGAACAATTACTACAATAACCTGGAACACTGTTCGCTCAATGGAAAAACGCCCAATGAAATGTTAGAATCTTTAGTGCCAAAAGTCCTTAGCTAAAACAAATTTCAAGTTAAGTTCCTTGTGTTATATCAGAGAGTAAATTTATATACTCAAAACGAATTTCTCAAGCGCGATGGGGAGTTCATCTCCCCCGCGGCGGGCTTCGTGGTAGATTCTCACGAGTTCCGAAGAAAGATTTTTCAATTCCTCTTCCGTAAAATTTTTCGCGAAGGAAGCCGCCTTTTTAAACACGAACGGATTGAGATTTGCTTCGGATGCACTTTTTGATGAGGCGGCAAGGATCATTGATTTCACTTGCCAAAAAAGGATGCCGTGAAGTTCCTCTGCCGGAATCTCCTCCAAAAACCCCTTTTGCAATATTACCCAAGTATCCTTCTTACTCCTTCTTCCCAATGCGTCCGTGATGGCAAAACGATTGAACTCCTCTTTCTTTGCAACCTTTCCGCTAAACTCTTGTGCGGATCCCGCCTTCTTCGTAATCCTCTCCGAAATCGCCTTGGTGAGCTTCCCTTCTAAAACAACGAATATGTTTTGAGAATCCTTCATTTCCAAAAGATGTTTGGGTACGTATTCTTCCGCTTCTTCGTTTTGAAATACCATATTCAACACAATCACACTCGCCCCGCCAAAGAGTCCTCGGGAAAAAACAAGTTCCTCGAACCGCTCCTTGTTCCAGGACTCGGCGTCCATTTCAAAAAGGGTCGCATCGGGATGTTCCACAAAAAATCCGTCCAGAAACTCGTGGAGTTTTTCTCGTGTTTTTGTGGTATTTTCTCCGTAAAAAAGATGGATCATGAGAATTAATTTTCAATTTCTAATTTCTAATTTTTAATTTTTAATTTTTAAAAAATTTCCAATGTTTCAATAAAAACCATCATAGCTCTTTCAGACTCCCCCACGAATCGCCGGTGGAAATATTCACCTCAAGCGGTACGGAGAGTTTTGCAACGCCCTCCATTTCTCGTTTAATGATTTTTGCCGCTTCGGAAATTATACTCTCTTCGACTTCGTAAATGAGTTCGTCGTGAACTTGAAGGATAATGTGCGCTTTATTGAGAAGTCCTTCTTTTTCAAGCGCATCGTCAACTTTTTTCATCGCGATTCTGATGAGATCGGCGGCGGTTCCCTGGATGGGGGCATTCTGCGCCATGCGCTCGGCAGAAGCCCTGATGAATGGAAGAGATGATTTAATGCTTTCAAAATGGCGCCGTCTCCCGAAAAAAGTTTCGGTGTACCCCTTCTTCCGCGCATCATTCACCGTCTTTTCAAAATACGCCGCGATTTTTGGAAACTTCTCAAAATAATTGTTGTAAAACTCCTGCGCCTCTTCGCGTGTTCCGCCAAGGTTCCCCCGCAAGGCATTCACCCCCATTCCGTAGATGATGCCGAAGTTGATGACCTTCGCCTTGCGCCGCATATCTTTGGTCACTTCGTTTTCTTCCACGCCAAATACGAATGCCGCGACCCCCGCGTGTACATCTTTCCCTTCTCTGAAAAATTTACGCAAATGATCATCCCCTGAAAGCTCTGCCAAAACACGCATCTCTATCTGTGAATAATCTCCCGCGATAAGTTTATGCCCTGGTGGAGCAATGAAGGCGTTTCTGATCGCTTTACCAAATCCTTCGCTTGTCGGGATATTTTGAAGATTGGGGTTTGTTGAAGACATTCTGCCCGTGGTCGTGCCGGTTTGATTTAAATTAGCATGAAGCCTACCGTCCTTTCCCGTCATTTCCGGAATATTGTCTATATACGTGGAGAGAAGTTTTTGGAGTTCGCGGTACGCAAGGATGTGGTCGATGATAGGGTGCACGCCTTTCAGCTTCCCCAATTCAGACTCGCGCGTAGAGCGGGCACCACCAGCCGTTTTCTTAAGCCCTTTCACTGAGAGCTTCATATTGTCAAAGAGAACGACGCCAAGCTGTTTGGGTGAATTGATGTTGAATTTCTCACCAGCGCTTTCCCAAATTTTTTCTTCAAGCGAGGAAAGTTTTTTATGATAATCCTTTGAAAGTTCTTTCAGGTATGGAAGGTCAACGAGAACGCCGCGCTCTTCAGCACGTTTAATGATCGGAACGAGGGGAAGTTCTATGTCGTTATATAGTTTCTCAAGTCCTTGTTTCTTTACCTCCTTGAGAAGTTCCGGGAGAGATTCTTTGATGGTTTCCTTGCCGCTCCATTGCAAAATATCTTCGCGCTTGGGATTGGTAATATCCGAATTGATGAGCCAGAGCGCTATCTGCACCTTTTTAAAATCCCCCTCCGATATTGGTTCCTGCGCAAGAGAAAGTTGTGTGTTTTTTTCTCCTGCCTGCCCATTTGCGATATTTTCTTCCGTTTCCCCGCCCGCTTCTTTCGGGTTTAAGATTTCTTTTACTTTGTCCCGTAAACTCCTGAAATCAAGTTCATTAAAAAGGTCCTCTAATTTTTTCGGCTCAAATGACGCGCGCCATTCTTTTTTTGGCAAGGAAAATTCTATGGGTGCGTCGCGGCGGATAGTGGCGAGTGTTTTTGAAAAGAGCGCTTCCTCCTCCCCTTCTTCCAGAAGTTTTATGATGCGTTCCTTGATGCCCGCTTTTTCGAGAAGCGCAGAACCTTTTTTGAGTGTTGTATAGATATTCTCGATCGTGTGAAAATTGGTGATGAGTATTGTCGCTGTTTTTTCTCCGATGCCTTTGATGCCAATGATGTTGTCGGACGGATCTCCGCGGAGCCCTTTCCAATCGGGAAGAAATTTCGGCTCAAACCCGAATCGTTTTTTTACCTCATTCTCATCGTAAGTAATGGTGTCATTGATTCCCTTTTTGAGTGTGTACACTACCACCCGCTTGTCGTCCACAAGCTGAAGTGTATCCATATCGCCTGACGCAATGATAACGTTCAGCTCTTTGTTGTTCTTTAATTTTTCAACGACGGTTCCCAAAATGTCGTCCGCCTCAAATCCGGGTTTCTCGTATATCGGGATTCCGAACGCAGTGAATACGTCTTGCGAGCGCTTGATCTGGTGCACGAGTTCATCTTCCGCTTTTGGCCGTCCTTCCTTATATGCTTCGTATGCGGCATGACGAAATGTCGGTTCCGGTCTGTCATATGCCGCGATGATGTAATCGGGCTTGAGGTCGCGAATGATTTTCGTGAGCATGGTGGAAAGTCCGTAGAGAGCGCCCGTGGGCTCTCCTTTGCGCGAAGAAAAACCAGGGAGCGCGTGATACGCCCGATGAAGGATCGCGTGGGCATCAAGAAGCACGAGTGTCTTTTTTTCTTTGTCTTTTTTTTCCTTCATCGTTTTATTAAACTATATTTTGCAGTTTTTAAGAATTCAAAAGTAAAATATCAAAATGTAAAATTACAATGCAAAATTTAAAAGTATGAATTTTTTGATTTTTTATTTGTCATTTTGATTTTTGATATTTGAATTTTGAATTTACTTTTATTTCTCGCGTGCGCTCATCTATGAATTTAAAACTGATTTTATTCGTTCCTCTCGGTAGGGCACCTTTTACGTTCTCCGGCCACTCAATGAAGACCAGCGCTTTTGGATCGTTCTGTATATCACTCTGAAAAACGGTCTTCCATTCGCGCGCGGTGGAAAGTCGGTATGCATCTATGTGTACCAGTTTTGAAAACTTATTGCGTGCGGGCAACCCTGTCTGCGTGCCTCCCGCCCGCGCGTTGCGCGCAGGTGGGCGCACAGGCAGGCGATATATTTTTTCTATCACAAATGTCGGACTGGTGATAGTGTGCTTTACTCCGAGCGCTTTCGCAACCGCTTTTACAAATGCCGTTTTCCCCGAACCCAGATCTCCCGAAAGGCCGATCAAGGTAGCGCCCTTTTTCTTGGGAGAAAGTTGGGCGACATACCCTTTGGCGAGTGCTTCTGTTTCTTTGATGCTGTTAGATATAGTCATGTTGTTTCTCATTCTACACTGCAAAGAAGCCGCCACCAACCATACAGCAAAAAACAGGGTTTTTGCCCTGTTTTTTGCTGTATTTTATTCGCGACGTAGAGCGAGTGAAATGGGAATGTTTCTACATTTCCATTTCCGAGCCGAGGAGCTAATATATGCAAAGCATATAATCCCATCGCTCGGACATTGAGAAAATAAATTTTCTCATGATTCTCGCTCGGCATTATAGGTCAATACCGCGTGGCTCTGCCACGCTTTTGTACGAGCGACCTAAATTTCGCGAGCAGAGCGAGCTAGAAATTGGAAGTGCCGTAGAGGCCGAAGCGAGTTCCGAGTATTACCCCGTCGGCTTGCCTGCCGGGCATATATTTATGGTTGTTGATTACTTAATGATGCGCGGTTCTTCGTTTTCCTTCATTTCATTGAGACGCTTTTTTGCCTCCTTTCGTTTTTTGTATCTATCCACGAGGTGGTCGATAGCGATCATAATGAGAATAATAATGAGAACGATAATGAGCCATCCGATGAGCGAATTAGGAAGACACTGACTCAAAACACCTCCTGCCGCGGCTGTGCCGTTGGTTGTTTTTGTTTCAGTCGGTTTTGTACCATTCGCCGGCTTCGCCGTTCCTCCGCCCACAACTCCACCTGATCCGGTTCTAAATGAAAGTATTATGCCTTCCGCCTTACCGCGTTCGTTCTCAATCACCGCACGATAATAGTAGGTCGTATTCGAAGAAAGTGATGGAAGTTCTTGAGAATAATTTATCGACGCGGCGCTTCCAATATTTTGAACGAGTGTTTTGTTTCCGAGTGCATTTGTCTTTCCCCATTCAAACCATCCTTGTGTGGCGACCGTTGCACTAGGAAACGCAGTTCCTGCGAGAACCGCACTTTGTTCGCTCACCACCTTTGGCTGCAGGGTGATCACGATCGGTTTTGCGCTGGTGCTTACCGGTGTTGTGGGAAGATAATTAAGGCCACCCGTTCTGAAACTATAGACACTGCCGGACACCACCCCATTCGCGTTCTGCGCAACGGCTTTGTAATAATAAATGGTGTCGGGCGTAAGGTCGGAAATTGAATAACTAAAATTACCGGCCGTTGTTCCTTGATTTGCTTTGGGGGTTTGTTTGCCGAGAGATTGGGTTGTGCCCCATTCAAACCAGCGCATCGTGTCGGTGCTTCCTTGAGGATTCACGGCGCCGTTCAATACCGCCGACACTCCGGTAACATCGGTTGCGGTTCTTGTTTCTATGGTTGGAGTTTGTTGTGAAAGAAATTGTTTTTGTCCGGTAGTGAAATTAATAGTTTCGCCAAAAACTTTTTCGCCTGTAGTTTTAGAGATTGCCACCGCTCTAAAGTAATACGTTCTTCCAGGAAGAAGGCCTATAACGGTTGCGCGAAACGTAGTGTTCCCAGTGTATGCAGAAGCACTTGTTTGGGTCTCTGTAATGCCACTACCACCCCATTCAAAATACGCATTACTTCTTCCATCTGGATTAGAAACAAATCCGTTGAGTATCGCTGATCGCTCCCCAATTGATGTCGCGGCGTCCGTCCTCACAGAAATACTATCTGCATATGCGACAGATGAAAAAGACACTCCGAGAATAAGCGCGGTTGCGAAAAAAATCATACCGATAATGTTTTTATATACATTACTCATATATTTATTGGGCTATATTATGTCCTAAACTATCAACCACATTGTATCATATAAATAGATTTTTGTCAACTGTTTTTACCAGAAAACACTGGGGCGAGAAAAGAAAGAAAAACGGCTTGAATCGATTTCGATTCAAGCCGTTGGAATAAAATAAGCTATCCTTTAATACAGCCTGTACTTTCCGGAATGCCTGTGGTACTGGGGGTACCGACTTTTGTCGTACCCTTGATACTTTAAACGGTAGCACCACTTTTCCGCATTTGCGGAGTTCGGGTTGATCCCATTTCTGCGCAAATACGCAGCACTGCACCCACCAGTGGAATATCCGCCGCTGCGCATGGTTTCATGAAAGACTTCGGGGGAATTCGCTTCAGCCGCGTAATCGGCATCAGCAAGCGCTTGTCTGAATTCAGCTTCGCAGTCGTGCGGAACGCGAACGCCATTTTTTTGATAAACAGCATATTTCGCCTCACACTTCCTGCGTTGTTGTTCAGCAAATGCAAGATTACTTTCGGCCGTTGCCGCTGCTTGGGTAGCACCGGAATCGTTGCCGCTTCCCGTTTTACTGTAAATCAAGCTGTCGATCTTTTCAGCACGTTCATTGTCTTTGCGGCTCGCAGAGTCGCTCAGAACACCGATTCCCGCGCCGAGCAACGCGCCAATGCGCGCGCCCTTGTTCCCGGCAACCGCGCCTCCGATAAGACCTCCGGCAACTGTGCCGGTAATCGTGTCGTGTCCAGCTCCAGTCGTTGCACAGCCTGTTGCGAGAATCGCAACGATTAACAAAGCAATAACTTTGAAGAGATTTTTCATGACACCCTCCTTCGGGTTGGTCAGGTTGTTAAAGGGATATTTTCTATCACAATTATAGCGCATTTTAGACATTTTGTCAAGCTTTTTATGGCATTGGTTTTGCCCCTTTACTGAGGCATTTTTTCGGGTTTTGCTAGCCCCCACACCTATCGTGATGTTGGCTTTTGTGAAACTGTGGGACAAACAAGAAGTGTTCCATGCGCCAACTAAGGAATATTTATTTGCAAAGTTTTTTAAACCCATATTCATGACATCACGATAGGTGTGGGGGTAAATTGTTTTTTGATTTCATACGCGGTACTATGTTGGTACATGATCCAGTTTGACGAAACCAAGCAGAACAAAAAACTCGAAGAGCTCCGCCACCATGAAGAAGAGCAGCTTATGTCTATGCTCTCTGGAAAATACGGTATTCCGTATATCGACCTTTCGACGATTACTATAAGCAATGAGGCGCTTGCGCTTGTTCCCGAGGAACATGCACGTACTCATGGCATCGGAATTTTTAAAAAAACGGGCAAGGACATTATTGATATCGTCATCTCCTCCCCTACTAATGAAAAAACGACTGCGGCTTTGGGTGAACTTGAGGGGCGTGGGTACAGAATAAATCTCCATCTTGGTTCACGCGCAAGTTTGGAAAAAGTGTGGGAACGATATAAAGATATTTCCCTCGCGCAAAAAACAGAAGCGGGAGTTTTTGATATTTCTCACGCGGGAGTTGAAGAACTTGCGGATAAATTAAAAACGGCCGAAGATATCAAAAAACTTATCTCGGATATCACCACACAAAAAGGACTTCATCAGGTTTCAAAAATTTTTGAGATCGTGTTGGGTGGCGCGATCGCAACTGGTTCTTCCGACATACACCTGGAACCTCAGGAGGAATCAGTGCGTTTACGTTATCGTCTTGATGGAATCCTTCAGGATATTGCGCTCATTGATCACCATGTTCACAAACTTCTTCTTTCTCGCTTGAAACTTCTTTCTGGACTTAAGTTAAATATTTCAGGCGACACGCAGGATGGTCGTTTTAGTATCAAACTTAAAGGTATTGATATTGAGATTCGTACATCCATTCTTCCCAGCTCGTATGGCGAGGGAGTGGTACTTCGTATTTTGAATCCAGATTCGATTTCTGTACCGCTTGAAAGTCTCGGTATAGAAGAAGAGCTTTTGAAGATCATCCATAGAGAGATCGAGAAGCCGAACGGCATGATACTTACCACGGGACCCACTGGTTCGGGAAAGACGACATCGCTCTACGCATTTCTTCGCAAAGTATATACACCGGAAATAAAAATCATCACTATTGAGGATCCAGTCGAGTACCATCTGCAGGGAATCACACAAACGCAAGTGGACCCGAAAAGTAACTACACATTCCTTTCCGGCCTTCGTGCCGCCTTGCGACAAGACCCCGATGTTATTATGGTGGGTGAAATCCGTGATGGAGAAACCGCAAAGATTGCCATTAACTCCGCACTTACCGGACACTTGGTGCTTTCAACACTTCACACCAACAACGCTGCCGGTGTTATTCCGCGTATGATAGACCTTGGGGTAAATCCAAAAGTTATAAGTTCCGCCCTGACACTTTCTATCGCGCAACGCCTTGTCCGTAAGCTTTGCGAGCATTGCAAGAAGGAAGATGCGCCGAATGAGCGGGAAAAGAAGCTTTTGACACAGATTCTCGCGCTTGCGGAAAAGAAAAAAAATGCGAGTTATCCTTTGACGAATGTATGGCGAGCGGTAGGATGTGATAAGTGTCATTCGACCGGATATAAGGGACGCATAGGCGTGTATGAAGCGATTCTGATGGACGAGAATGTTGAAAAGATTATGGAAAAAAACCCTAATGAGCGCGATATTGTCGCGGCGTCAAAAGGGCAAGGAATTTTGGATATGCGAGAAGACGGCGCGGTAAAGATCTCACGCGGTATTACCTCATTTGACGAGGTAGAACGGGTCGTTGATATGGAGAAAGGGCTTTAATCGTCTCACTACGAGGTCAAGCACATAAACCTCTGAGCAATTCTTTTAGCGTGACGCTAAAAGTGAGGCATGTCTCAAAGGATAATCTCAGTGGGCACTGCTACAAGGCAGGAACCAAGATGTCCTCGACACATACCATGGAAACATTGGCTGTTCAATTGCTTAGAGGTTTATAGGCTGGACCCCGTGTATAATTGTTTTAGAAACAAGGAGAGTGTTTTGGGGAATGTAGTCCCAAAAAGTATATACTAAGTTTTCAAAATCGAAGCTTGTGAAAATGTAGCATAAAAAGAAAATTATGTCAAGTGAATCTAAGAACAGCAATGGTGATGGGTATTTGGACCAGACACTGCGCCCCTCTCAGTGGGATGATTATGTAGGACAAAACCACATAAAACACAACCTTAAAATCCTTCTTAGTGCTGCCAAAGAGCGCGGTCATCCGCCGGAACACCTCCTTTTTTATGGTCCTCCGGGTTTGGGAAAAACAACCCTTGCACACCTAATTGCGCACGAAACAGGAAAGCAAATGAAAACAACATCCGGTCCTGCTATTGAGAAAGTGGGTGACCTTGCGTCCATTCTTACCAACTTGTCACCCGGAGATATTCTTTTTATCGATGAGGTGCACCGTTTAAATAAACTTATTGAGGAGGTTCTTTATCCCGCAATGGAGTCTGGTTCACTTGATATCATTATTGGAAAAGGACCTTCCGCGCGCACTATTCAGCTTGAACTTCCGCCATTCACACTCATTGCCGCAACCACGCGTATTGCGCTTCTCTCTTCCCCGCTTCGCTCTCGTTTTTCCGGCGGAACGTTCCGTTTGGAATTTTATAATGACGAAGAGATACACAGAATCATTAAACGTTCCGCTCACATTCTTGGAGTTCCTATTAAAGAAGACGCGGCGCTTGAAATTGCAAAACGAAGCAGGTTTACGCCCCGTACAGCAAACTATCTTTTGAAACGCTCTCGGGATTTCGCGCAAGTGCATAAAGGAGAACTTGATCGACAAACCGTGCGCAAGGCACTTGAACTTCTTCAAATTGATGAGGCTGGGCTTACCGCATCAGACAGAAAAATCCTCGAGACCATAGTTCAAAAATTTAGCGGCGGCCCCGTCGGTCTTTCCACGGTTGCGGCGGCAATTTCCGAAGAAGAGTCCACAGTGGAAGAGGTTCATGAGCCGTATTTGATGCAGTTGGGACTTCTTGAGCGCACGCCCCGCGGACGAATGGCGACCAAAAAAACATATGAGCATTTGGGCCTTGATATCCCGGAAGAAAATCAAGAGCGACTTTTGTAAAATCTTTAGTAAATAACCAATAAAAAGAAACCCCGCATAATTGCGGGGTTTTGATTCAATATAAAATGAATCAGCCAAAAACAAAGAACAAATCTTAAATCATCAACAACTACCATCACTGACACGTTTCCCACAAACAAATGTTGTCTTTGCCTTTGACCATGCGAAGTAAAAAATTTAAATATATGCTATACTCATTATCATGCAAAAAAACATTTTCGCCATAATCATTTCAATAATTGTTCTTGGCACCGTCATTTTTGGGGGTGCTTATACGCTACAGAATCAAAAGCAATCACCTATTCCCAACACCACTCCTGTTTCTTCTGGGTCGCAGACAAGCAACTCGCTTGTGGAGATTAATTATACCTCTCTTGAAAAAGACCGGATCTATACGGATGAAGAAGGAAAATACGCAAATTTGAATGAAACGGGGAAGAAGTTATTGAGGGCGGTGCTAACACCACCTGAGTGTGTGAGTAATCCGAATGGAAATTATTGCGATGATTATGAATGGACTACTACGAATAGTTCCATTGTGGCACTGAAAGATGGCGTGCTTCTGTTAGATGTTCCAAATGGAAAAGGTGGAGCATATTATAATGTATACGACCTAAACCAAAAAGAAATGCTTGCTGATTCTGCGTCACATTTCGGCACAAAAATAAGGGATGATAAGTTCGTTGTTTATGTCAGTACTAATTATGTGAATACTAACAATAGTTGGGTTATAAAAAATCAAAATCTTTCTTATTACCGACCTGGTATGGCTAAATTTGCTCCCATCCCGTTATCAGATATACCGTCCACGGAATCGTACTGGTATAATGGTGACATGGGCAGTGAAGTTTTAGAAATATCTTTAAAAAACAGCGTGCTAAATATTGCTATTTTTAACGAATGGAAAGGAGAGATTGGCATAACCATACCCAAAAAGCTCCGCGAAGTTACTTTCGCTCTTAATACTCTTCCCTAAAACTCTCGTCATTGAATAAAAAAGTTCCGCGTCATCACGACGCGGGACTTGAAAGAACTACTTAATTTTCAACAACTACCACCATTGGCACGTTTGCCATAGACAAACGCTGTCTTTAGTATGTTATACTGATTGCGTGCGTAAAAATACTTTAATTATAACTGTAGTTATTCTCATCGTTATCGGAGTTGTCTTTGGTCTATACTCTTGGTGGGAGAAAGAGGGGTCGCTTGCCCCTGCAAGTAACCCACAACAAATCATAAATCTGAATTCACCAAACATTGTAACAAATTTTCCTGATGCAGAAACAAATAACTGGAAAACATATCATAGTGAAAAATATGGATATGAAATTAAACACCAGGATAATTTTGAGGCAAAAGAATACTTATCCCCGAACCAAGCACCCTCAGATACGTGTGATTCTTTTAGAAGTTACGACAAGAAATTTACACAAAAAGGGCTAGAACTGCAAACAAACGAGGGTATAAAAGATGTGATTTTAAGTTTCACTATCTATATAAACCCCACACCAAAATGTGAAGAATCTTTTTTAGTGCGTCATTCTGAAATAAGTGGCACAGAACTTCCAAGTGAATATCTATCTTCAGAAAAAATTGTGGTTGATGACAACACATTCATTAAAAAAACATATTTAGGCTATCGTATTGAATCAGATTATGAAACTTCAGAATATTTACCTTATAAATTTTCAATATGGTATCTTACGTTGAGTGAAAAGACGTACGTCTTTTTTTATAGCCACAGATTAACAGACGAAAGTTTTGAATTAGAAAGTGAGTTCAAAAAAATTCTTTCTACATTCAAAATTATTAATTAAAAAAAGCCCCTCACAACGTGAGGGGCTTTTACAGATTTCAACAAATAAATACTACTTATCAACAACTACCACCATTGACATGTTTCCCATAGACAAACGTTGTCTTTGCCATCAACTCTGTAAGGATCAGTATTCCATTCCCCTTTCCAGCCATAAGGATCAACTGGACGTCCATAGAATGTTCCGTCATTTTTCCGCACCTCAAAATGAAGATGGGGACCAACATACACTGGCGAGGTTTGTCCGGAATAACCAATGACCTGACCCTTGCTTATTACACTACCAACAGTAAGATTTCCCACTTGTTGCGAAAGGTGCATATACCAAGTGGAATATCCGCTACCATGCGTTATCCTGATCCTCCCGTAGTCAGTGCATAACCCTGGAAAGGAAGTGCACTGAATTTCAGTAACAGTACCAGCTGCCGCCGCGTACACCAGAGTTCCTGTAGGAACAGGATAATCAAACCCTGGATGGCTGTTGTATGAGAGATAATACACCCCTCCACAACTCGTGGCGCCGACGTAATTACCGTTCACAATAAATGGCTGTTGACTGGTTTGACTTACGCACTTTGGATCACTTGGGTATCCTAGATAATCAGCGATTTCCCCTGTGTAGGCACGTACTATTGCTGGCTCATTAAAGTCATACGGCGTTACCATCTGATGATCAAACACCGAAGTAATCGGCGCCGTATACGGCGTCCAGTTGGGGTTACTGTACTGAAGCGGAAACTGCAGATTCGCCCCATCATAGGTAATGACTAACTTCGGTCTATATGGCGCATACGAATAATCAGAACTCCGAAATTGCGTGAACTGATTATTGTTTCCACTTGCTCTGAACCTGAAGCCGTAGTTGGGATAGGTGCCATTTTTCCAGCCATTGTAGATTCCCGTGAAGGTGATGACGTACCAATATCCCAATGTTGGCGTAGAAAGAGTGCCGACCTGTGTTCCATTAAGAACGGTGTTGTACCACCCCGTGTTCTCATTCCAATCAGTAGTCATGAGGTCAATGGGCATTCCCACAAGCGTGGAAGAATCTCCACGCGAGAAGGGAACCATCCATAGTTCAGCCGAAGTGGCAGTTTGAGGAAGTCCCGTGAGATCAAACTTAATGAGAAAGTGATACCAATCACTATATCCGCCGGTTTGAAGCTTATTATCATCGACACCATAATCGCTGCCGTAGTCCCATGTGTCCGTGATCCACACATCAGTTCCCGGAGTTGGTCCCGGCTGGTATATGGCTTGGTCTGCATAGACATTTGCAGATAATGTAAAAGTAAGGCACAGCAGAAGCACTACGAATAATCGTTTCATGAGTTATCACCTTTTGACGTTGTTGAAATGTGAAAGAACAAAAAATGCAGAATGCCTATTGTGAAATAGAACATTCTGCGCACCGATTACGAATATATCACGGGGGGGGTAATTAAAACAATGGGGATAACTTTTTGTTTTGCTTTGTTTTACTTGCACGCAAGAAAAAAATATTTGATTTTTTTACTAAAACCTATAAACTAGCAGCTATATAAAGTACGGTATGGCTCCCCAGTACTAAATTTTGCGAGAGCAAATGATTTATGTTTTCACATTTCTGTTTTTGAGTATAAAATGGTGACGAACCGCTTCGCCCAACAAGGGATGTGCCTATTCGGCACTCGCGGTTCGTTAATTAGCACCGGCAAAATTAGTACGGGGTGCTCATTTTTGTAATTACTCACTAGCATTCGTAAACAAAAATGGCAGGTCATAATAAATGGACACAAATTAAACGCCAAAAAGGGGCGACTGATGCGAAAAAAAGTAAGCTTTTTGGAAAACTCGCGCGCTTGATCACGCTTGAGTCCAAAAAGGCGGGCGGTAATACAAGCGCGCCGGCGCTTCGCGCGGTCATAGAGAACGCGCGAGCAATCAATATGCCGAACGAAAATATCGAGCGCGCAATAAAGCGCGGGACGGGTGTGGATGCGGGAGAAATGGAGCGAGTGCTCTATGAAGGATATGGCCCCGGTGGCTCTGCAATTATCATTGAGGGTCTTACCGACAATAAAAACAGAACTTCGGCGGAAATACGACACTTGCTTTCAAAACACGGTGCAAGTTTGGCGGCGCAAGGCGCGGCGCTGTGGGCATTCCTGCCGCGGCAGAAAACTGAAAAAACATCCGAAGGGTTCGTCCCCAAAATCACTGTTTCCCTTTCACCGGAAGAAAACGTATCACTTGAAAAAATTCTTGACGAACTCCAAGATAATGACGATGTGCAGGAGGTTTACACGAACAGTGGATAAGTTTTTAAGGTAAAAGTTTAAAAAGTTTTCAAATGTGCTATAAATACACAGACGAGCTCTATAAACTTATTGAACTTACAAACCTTACTAACTTTAAACTATTCTTATGCGCGTACTTGCGATAGACCCGGGATTTGAGCGTATCGGTATCGCGGTGCTTGAAAGAGGTGTTCCGCGGGAGACCCTTGTATACTCTGCGTGCTTCACCACCTCTTCAAAACTTCCATTTGAGGAGCGGTTGGTTCTTATTGGGAAAGAGATTAATCGTGTGATCGATCTACACCACCCCGATGCGCTCGCCGTTGAAACACTTTTCTTTAATAACAACCAAAAAACGGCGATGCGTGTCGCGGAAGCGCGCGGCGTTATTATACATACTGGGGTTTCTCGTCGTCTTGCGTTTTACGAATACACTCCGCTTCAAATCAAGATAGCGGTAGCAGGATACGGGAAAGCATCAAAAAACCAAGTTGCTTCTATGGTGAAAAAACTTCTTACTATTTCAAATACCGCTATGCATGATGACGAAACCGATGCGATTGCACTCGGTATAACATGCCTTGCCTCGGAGAGGGTGCGAAAGGGTTCATAGGGGGCACGTAAAATCCTTTGTTCACAACCTTTTTTCTGAAACCATCCTGATACCGTATTTTTCAACAGGTTATCCACACTGTCACGGAGTACATATTGTCACCCCCAACATATTTTGATACAAATACAGGTAACCTATATACGCGCTTTGCTTTTCGGGGTGAGTATCGGGTGAATTGATTTGTTTTTAATATTTTGTGGGTCGTATTAGATCTTGAATTACGAAATAAGTTTGTAATTCAAGGGATTAGAAGAAAATTTTAATTTTGTTTACATATGAATGATGATGCTCTTATAGATGATGAGGACGAACTTGAAGAAGATACCGACGACGAGCTTGACGACAAAGATGGACCGGATGATGATGATTTACTTCTTGAAGATGAGGACGTAGAAGGCGACATTGCCGATATGGATGACCACGACGACCTCTAAATAAAAAACCCTCCGTTTAAACGGAGGGTTTTTTATTCGCGACGTAGAGCGAGTGAAATGGGAATGTTTCTACATTTCCATTTCCGAGCCGAGGAGCTAATATATGCAAAGCATATAATCCCATCGCTCGGACATTGAGAAAATAAAT
>Ga0209542_10012223_pt1 | contig 15071 bp, 13 predicted proteins | sample RifCSPhighO2_01_FD_184028 | JGI IMG/M metagenome (GOLD analysis project Ga0209542, IMG submission 184028) | Soil microbial communities from Rifle, Colorado - Rifle CSP2_plank highO2_0.1 (SPAdes) (version 2) | ecosystem: Environmental > Terrestrial > Deep subsurface > Rock core/Sediment ...
TGTCGATGCCGTTGAGAATAGCGGAAACCGCGGCTTTGGCGCCGGGAGTCGCAATGGTCGTATGGGCGGTGCGGTAAGCCTCAAACAGTCCGAGGCAATATTGCGCACTGGCGCGGTATTGCTCTACACGGTCTTCGACTACCTTGCCGTTAAGAACTACGGCGCGGCGGTAGTTCCAGATTGCGTGGTCGATAGGGTCGGTCGGTGCGTCGCCGAGCTCGGCGATTGGGTCGTGGTCTTCGTCAATGTCGGGTTCGACAGCGGTACTAACTGCTACCGCTTCGATTGCCTGGTGGTCAGCGAGCCTCTTGGCTTCAAAAGCCGCGAGTGCGGCTTCATAAACTGCCTTGAGCTGACTGTAAGTTTCCACCAGGGCTTTTGAGTAATCGCCGACGATGTTGAAGATAACCAGGTAGTTGGCCCAGATCGCGGCGCTGAGCACCCAAGCTGCGAAGTCATTGCCTTTGACGAGTTGGTTGGTCAGGGCCAGCGAACTGCGGAAAAACAGCAGTTGCAGGGTAAAGACAACCAGGAAAACGAGGCAGGCGATTCCCACAATCCAGACCTTCACGTCCAGGGGGCGGAAGTGGATCGGGTTGCCTTTGCTGTCGAATGCGCCGTTGGGAAAATGGCGGCGGAAGTTGTTCCTGTCCATCCACCACTTGGCCATTATCGAATTGCAGATCGCGGCGATGTCAGTGACAGCCGCAATCATTAAGACGACTAGGACTGAGGTGGCGATGCCGCGGGCGCGAGTGCCGGTGGCGCGGAAGAACTCCGTGCCCAGGACAATCTCGGCCAAAGCATACAGAATTCCGAAGACTCCCATGATCACAAACATCTTGGTCGTGTTGGGGAGATCGAGGAAGCCGTTCGTGTGGCCGGTGACTTGGATCAAAAACGCGTCGAGCGCGGCCTTGGCTTCGTTGAGGCGTTGTTCCAGGTACGGCACCCTCGGGGAGCTATCGGGTTGGGGTTCGGCGGTGGCTGCTTCGGGGCGATCGACTCCATCTTCCAAGTCCAGCCTGCGCCGGATTTCGGTTTTGAGGGAATTCTCGAGGTCGCCCTTGGCAATGGTGTTTTGCTGGTCGCGGTGCGCGATCAGCTGCTGTAGCTCGGCGGTAAACTGCTTGAGTCCCGCGAGTAGGGTGTTGGCCGCGTCGCGAACTATGGTTGCCGATCCGTCTTCGAACGTCCTCCAAGCCGTTTTCACAAGCGCGATGCCGTGGGCAGCACACTTGGGAAAGTTTGGATCTTCGGGGTTAAAGGCCGCGACCGGGGTGCCGATGTTATGCTTTGCGGCCTCAACTTCTTCAATAAGCCCGCTCGTGTCAAGAGCAGGCGTCGTTTCCGTCGCCAAATCGGCGACGGGTACTTCTGGATGCATTTCTTGATAAGGTTGCATCAAACCCTCCTGTCTTTCGGAATGTTACTACAGATACTGAGGAAAAAACGCCAGTATAATATCACCCCCACCTAGCCTACCTCTTCTAGTGGGAGGAATGTTAGGCAAATGTTAGGCAGGAGAATGGCGAGTTTTACACAGTATCCGGGTACACTCCTATGTTAAAGAACGAAGTAATATTATACCACTAATGGTAATTTTTGTCAATAGATAACCAAAAGAGTAATAAATAAAAAAGCTTAAAAATAAGCCAAAATCTACTATTTTAGCTATAAAAACACAAGTTTTGGATTAGGCCTTGACAAAGTATTGATTATCTGCTATAATTACAGGTCAAAATTAAAAATCAGATCTAACCTCTAATTTCTGCGTTCTTTGCTGGGTTTAGGAAGCCTAAACAATATTTAGGGCTTAGCCATAAATTCAGCAAAGAGTTCGGAAACTTTCCGGCTCTAAATTGTTCTTTATAACAGCATCTATAAGGAGGATGCATTAATACCCTAAACTACTTTTAAGAATTGGGTTGTCCTTGGTAAATAGTTTTTCGAAAATTGGAAGATTATTTCCCAAGGACGCCCATTCTAGATATGTGGCGCACTTGGAATCTGACTCCGGAGAAGACAATGTCATTTCGCAACATCGTTCGGATCACGATGCTGGCCACAGTTGCCAGCTTGACCATCAACGCACAACCCAAGCCCGTCGCACCCCCGGCCGCTGCACCGACCAACATCGAAGTTCGGCTCAGCCCGTCTGTCACTTCTTCGTCAGACAAGAAGATCACGCGGACTCTTACTGCGAGCTCGCGGGAATACGATCTTTCCAAGTTGGACGAGACGGACTTCGCTTTTATGAAGCCGGGCACCACGGACGCGGAGACCGACCTCACGGTCGTAACGGTTGACTGCAAGAAGCCTGGCTGTACGATCACTGTCGCTGTCGCCGCTGGGTTTGCCGGCAAGGCCGAGCTCCACATCGCCGCCCAGGGCAAGTCGGCGGAACTCACGGTGAAGGACAAGGCAACGGTAGAGGCCGAACAGGCTAAAGCCAATGCGTCGTTCGCCGCCGGTGAAGTCAAAAAGCTCCAACCGCAGATCATCGCGGTTGCAGGCGGCTTGGAACGGCTGGAAGGCCGGGTCAAGAAGCTTGAGGAGCCAAAGGCGGCAGTTCCGACCGGCGTCACCATTGAACAGGCGACGGAGATCGCCAAGGCCGAAGCAGAGAAGGCCGTTAAGGCACTCGACCCGCGGTTCGTCGCGATCGAGACCGACGTTAAGTTGGCCTTTTCGGACCTCCAGACGGTGAAGGCCGACCAGCTTACACTGGCCCAGATCCTCGCGCAGGTGGGATCCAGCACCGTCGTCAAGTCCGTCGGGATGCTCGGTCGCGAGAAGAAGGGGCCGCTGAATGAGGCCGTCGCGACCCAAGCCTTTACTCTCCAGCAGATCCTGGAGGGCAAGGCGCCCCGTCAGTAGGTCGCTGCAAGTAGCAAGTAGTTTGAAGGGTTTTTCCCGGAGAGCCGGCACACGCCAACCAGCGTTGTGTCCGGCTCTTCTTCTTTTATGCCTAATTTTTTTTGAAAGGATATTTATGATATAATTTTGTGTATGAGAAGACGCGAACAAGATCAAATCCATGCGGTTGAAGATGAAGAGCCTAATGTAGAAGCAGAACAGGGGCATGAACCCGGCGAAGCCCGGGAAACCAGGGGAAGCTTGACTAACCGCCAGCTTTTGGAAACATCAGTCCAGGAGCTGGAAAAATCCGTTGGTGCTTTTGCTGAAGGCAGTCCGGACAGGCTAATGGCCGAGCACGCGCTCGCTTCTTTGAAGTACGCGTTAAAGACAGAGGGCAAAAAAGGCGCCCCTGAAGGCAAATACCGTTTGGAAATTGAAGGGCAAGACGGCCAGCCCGCGTTTGAGCAGGATGAAGGCGCGCCAGTGGATGAACTGATTAATGTTTTAAAAAAGCGGGCGGAAAATATCCGCAAGGAAACCACCGTCCTTAAAGTTTCTGAGCTTAACAGCAAGGTTGCGGCTTTGGAATACCAGCGTGAAAAGGAATCGACCCTTTACAATAAATTGGAGGTGGCCAAGGAGTTAGATGCTACCAAGAGCGAACATCTTAAGGTAAAAAAAGAGTTGGACAAGGGTTTCCCAACGGCCAAGCGCCTCGATGAGCTCACAAAAGAGCTTTCTGAAAGGAGCCACGCTTATTTTGAAGCCCACCTTTCAGAAAAGTCCCCGGATAAGGATTTGTGGACCAAGAAGGAGCGCGAACAGTTTGATGCGCGGGTAAGGCATGAAGCCAAATTGGTTTCCGGAGATTACCGGAAAACCGGCAGCCCGGAAGGCGACTATTTTGCCGCGGAGCAAATAATGAAGCATAGGCGTGAACTGGATTTGTCAGAGCCGGCAGTGGAGGCAGCCGAGCCTGAGCCCGTGGCTGTGCCAGCCGGGGCTGAAGCTAGGACAAGCGTGGAGTCCGGCCCTTTGCCGGAATTGACTTTTGAAATTGCTAAAGTAAAAGCCGACTTTCTTGTTGCCGCGGCATCAGATGCCCAAAAAAGCGATGCCGAAGTTCTGGAAGCGGCAAGGGGAGTTGGGGATTTAGATAAAAAGTACCATGTAGGCGAAGAAGTTAACGACCAAATTATAGAATATTTAGAAGCAGTATCTCTGCCTGCCCGGGGCAGGATTGAAGCGGCTTTGGATAAAATTTACGATGAACGGGTAGTTCAGGCTGCGGAAGAATCAATAGCGCGGAGTGAAACCCCGGACACGGCGCACGCGGCCATGCGCGCCAGGGAGGCGCAAGAGGAGGCGGAATTAGAAGGCGATGAAGACGATGAAGAAGTTCCGGAACCGGATGCGAATGAAACCGCGGGAAGCGCCGAGCCTGATTTGTCCCAAGTTATAGAATCTAACAATCCGGAGCCGGCTCCTCAAGAGGAGGCCCCTAGCGAACCTTCAAGCGCAGAGGCAGACGACGATGGGGACACTGAACCGGAACAGGCTGGCCAGGCACCGCAAGCACAGCGGGCCGCAGGGCCATCGCGCATGGAGCGCGCTAGGGCAGCCCTAAAGGCAACAGCTGAAAAGGCTAAGAAAGCTTTTAACCGGGCGGGATCCGCGTTAAAGCGTCCGGAGAAGGTTGGTGCCGCTCTTCAAACAAAGGCCGAAGCGAGACCGGAAGCGGGAGAAGAGAAGCCTCAATCCAAACGGGCACAAAGCGAAAGCCGCGCAAACGAGCTTAGGGAGAGTTTGGCAGCAGAGACAAACCAACGGGTGTTTTTTGAAAAAATCCCGGGGCAAGCAAATGCCGAGCAGCAAGCCCGGGTAATAAATGAATTTAGGAAAGCTTTGGGGATGTTGCCTGATTCACCGGGTAACCCGGTAAGGGAAATGGCCTTGAACAAGGTTAACAGAAGCAGGGAGGATAAAAGACAAGGCTTAATATTAGCCTTCCCGTCTAACAATGGGCTATGCAGGTTTGATAAGCAAGACCGCCTGCTTTTGCCCCCCAATGTCTCGGCCGAAAATATTAAGAAACTATTATTGGAAAAATTTGGCCCCATACAAAGGCCTAACCGACCAAATAAGGGAGCCAGGCAGGAGAATCGTAGGCCTATTGCAGCGTAGACAAATGAAAAAGCCCGGGATTGATCCCTGGCTTTTTGTTTTACGGGTCTTATGCTATTATTTTAGTACATTGCCTGGTCTTTTATTCATAACCTTATAATTGACAGGGCTTTAGAATCACGATAAATTATATTTATCAGCGGCGCGAGGCAAGCAAACCTTCTCTAAATTATCAATTATGTCGAAACATAAACCTAATATGGCTGAAGTTAAACCTAAAATCCAAAGCTACGCCCGAATCAAAGTTTTAGGCATTGGCGGATCCGGCACCAGCGCGGTCAACCGCATGACGGAACTCGGGATTAAAGGTGTAGAGTTTATTGCCATCAATACCGATTCCCAGGCTTTGCATAACAACCAGGCGGACCAAAAGGTGCATATAGGCAAAGGCGCGACCAAGGGCCTAGGGAGCGGCATGAACCCGGAACTCGGGCGCCAGGCGGCAGAGGAATCTATAGAGGAGTTGGAAGAGGTGATTGGCAATTCGGACATGGTGTTTATTACCTGCGGGCTTGGCGGCGGAACGGGCACAGGCGCGGCTCCCATTGTGGCGGAACTCGCCAAAAACAAAGGCATCTTAACTGTGGCAGTAGTAACCCGGCCGTTTACTTTTGAGGGCAGTAAGAGGAAAGAAGTGGCTGAAGCCGGATATGATAACTTGAAAGACAAAGTGGACGCGATTATCGCTATTCAGAACGACAGGATTTTGCAGATTATAGATAAAAAAACTTCTTTGATCGACGCGTTTAAAACTGTGGATGAAGTTTTAAGGCAAGGTATTTCCGGTATTTCCGACCTTATTACCACGCACGGCATTGTTAACGCGGATTTCGCGGACGTAAAGGCCATAATGCAGGACGCGGGCACGGCCATGATGGGCATCGGCAGGGCCTCGGGCGAAAATAGGGCCCAGGAAGCGGCTAAATTAGCCATCAACAGCCCGCTACTTGATATGTCACTTGACGGGGCTAAGGGCGTTTTGTTTAACATTACCGGCGGCAGGGATTTGGGTATGTTTGAAATCGACGAAGCCGCCAAAGTCATTACCAAAAATATTGACCCTGACGCCAAAGTTAAGTTCGGCGCTGTGGTGGACGACTCCTTTGGCGATGAAATCAGGATTACGGTCATAGCCACGGGCTTTGACGGCGCTTCGAGGAATTCTCCGCTTAGCCAGGTGTTTGAAGAGCCCAAGAAAAGCTTTAGCCCGCCGGCGTTTTTTTCTTCCCAAGGCCAGCAAAGCGCGCCTGTCCAACACGAAGCCAGGAAGCCGCTTTTTAACCCACAGCCGGCCCAGCCTAAGCCTTCTCCATCCCAAGCCGCATATACTCCTCCGGCCAAGCAGGAAGAGGATGATGAGCTTGAAATTCCCGCTTTTATCCGGAAAAAGATGAAGTAAGATCATAAATATACAAATATCACTAATTACACAAAAAAATTTCCGCCTCTTGCGGAAATTTTTATTTTGTGCTATAATATAGTAAGTGAAGAGTTTGAAAGGTCGGTCGGGCAAAATTACCCGAAACTCTATACTTTTTCTGAAACAAAAAGAAATTCAGAAAAACAAAAAATACAAATTAATAGGGGGGATATCAAAATTGGCTTTTTGAATTCAGAAGCGAATTTTGACTGTATTTACTATTATGGACAAATTTTTAGTTCAAGACACGCCGGCTAAGGTTATGGGTTTATTGGGTGCAAGCTTGTTTTCCATGGCGTTGCTGTTTTCAGTTTCAGCAAGCAACGCCAGTTTCGAGGGAATGGAATACTCTTTGCCCGATCCGTTCGCTCCGGCAAAAGTGGTAAGCGTCATAGACTCAGTAGCCGCAAGCTATTCAAGCGCTCTGACAAGCTTCATTGCCCCGGCCCGCGAGGCTGTGGCAATCCATACGGCGGAAATAGGATGGATATACGAACAAGCTGCCGCGCCCGTAAGCCAGGCCTTGGGTTTAAATTCCGAACCCCAAGCCCGGGTGGCAGGAGCATTCACCCAAAACCAATCGTCGTTTACGGTTGGGGGCTCCTATGAATCATTTAGCGTTGATGATATTTACGCTGTGCTCATAGGCGAGTAGTATTTAAGGCCAAGATTTAAAACAACCTCATGGTGTCCCGGGGTTGTTTTTTAATTTTAATGATAGAATAGAATAAAAAGTATTAATAGATTCAGATAAATCGGATTAATCGGAAGAATCAGATAAATCTGATTGAATAGCTTGGTTTTGTTTCCGACCTGTCCGATCAATCTTATTTTCTGGCCAATCTGGATCAAAAATATTTGACAAATTTTTAGACATAAATTTTTAAAAAAAAATTAAAATAAAAAAGTGGATAAACTGCCCCGGTTTTTTAAATCCCTTTGATTTTAGGCACTTGTCGCTGAATACTAGATATAGTATTATCTTTAAGCGTGGAAGCACCACATATAGAATCAAGAAGTAAGAAGCAGGAATTAAGGGATAGGTAGTTTTGATTCTTATTTCATACTTCAATGAAATGCCCAAATTGCCAAAACGAAGACACTAAGGTCTTAGACAGCCGCCCCGTGGAAGAGGGCAGCGCTATTCGGCGCCGCAGGGAATGCGACAAGTGCGACTTCCGCTTCTCCACTTACGAAGAAATAGAAATCCTGGATTTGCAGGTTGTAAAGAAAGACGGGTCTAAGGAGCCGTTTTCCAAGGAAAAGCTGGAACGGTCAGTGCGCTTGCCTATGGACAAGCGCCCGCACAAGGAAGACAGCTTAAGGAAATTGGTTTCCGCCGTTGAAATAGATGTCCAGCGCAAGGCCAAGGACGGGGAAATCAAAAGCGCGGACATAGGAGACATAGTCATGAAGAAGCTGAAAAAAATGGACAAGGTGGCGTACATCCGCTTTGCCGCGGTCTACCGGGAATTTGAGGATGTGGAAGAGTTTAAAGAAGAGCTTAAGAAATTATAATTGAACAAAAATAAATAAAATTAAGTAAAATTGAACATAATTTATTGAGATTACAATCGTGTCAATCTTGATCAATTATGGTCAATCTTAGTCAATAAATTTATGCAACTTAAAGAAAATCTCCAAACCAGAACCAGGAACGCTCTCTCCGAACTCGGAGAAAAAATATTTTTGGACCGCTACGCGGTTAAGGACGTAAGGCGCGAAACTTTTGCCGTGGGCGACACGGTGGTGGTTTTGGTCAATCCCAAAACCGGACAGAGGGAGATTGGCACCATCCAGTCCATAGACCGGGCAGAGCGGACGACCCAGGTGGTCTTGCGCGACGGCACGGTGGAGATGCGCGCCATTGAACACGTGGACAAGCCGCTGGAGACCGTGCCGGAGCAGATGTTCGAACGCATCGCCCGCCACATTGCCAGCGTGGAGAGGACAGAGGAAAAACAGAAAGAGTGGGAAACTAAATTCCGCGAAATGATGGATGACTGGAAGTACGTGCCGGCCGGCCGAATTTTTACCGGCGCGGGCACGGGGCAGAACCTGACTTTTTATAATTGCTACGTAATCCCGAGCCCCAAAGATTCCCGCCACGGCATTTTTGAAACCCTTTCGCAAATGGCGGAAATAATGTCCAGGGGCGGGGGAGTCGGCATTAACGTTTCTTCCCTGCGGCCCAGGTACGCTTATGTCAAAGGCGTTAATGGCCGCTCAAGCGGCAGTGTTTCCTGGGCATCACTTTATAGTTTTGTGACCGGGTTGATTGAACAGGGCGGGTCCAGGAGGGGCGCGCTTATGCTGATTTTAAATGTGTGGCACCCGGATGTGATTGATTTCATTAATTCCAAAAAAGAAGCGGGTAAAATCACCAATGCCAATATTTCCGTAGGCATCACCGATGATTTTATGGAAGCCGTAAAGCAGGACAAGCCGTGGGATTTGGTGTTTCCGGACCCGAGCGACCAGTTGTATGAACAGCACTGGGACGGCAATATGACCAAGTGGAAGGAATTGGGCGGCAAAGTCATTAAGCATAAAACCGTGCGCGCGGCAGATATTTGGGATAACATTATAAGTTCGGCCTGGACTTCGGCTGAGCCGGGCATGTATTTTATAGACCGCGCGAATTATTTTTCCAATTCCCATTATTTTGCGCCGCTGCCCTGCACCAACCCGTGCGGCGAACAGCCGTTGCCGGCTTGGGGCGTGTGCAACTTGGGCCACGTGAATTTGGCCAAGCATATAGACAAAGACAGCAGTGAAGTCCTGTGGGATAAATTAAAAGCCACGGTGCAGTACGCGGTGCGCTTCCAGGACAATGTAATTGACGCCACGCCTTACTTTTTTGAGCAGAACAAAAACCAGCAGATGTCCGAGCGCCGCGTCGGCATGGGCACCATCGGCCTTGCGGAAATGCTAATTTACAAAGGCCTCAAATACGGCAGTCCAGAATGCGTGGAATTTTTAGACAAGTTGTACCAGTTTATTTCCGTGACCGCTTACGAAACTTCCATAGAGCTCGCGCGGGAAAAGGGCGCGTTTTCCAAATTCAATGCCGAAAAATATTTGGAAAGCGGTTTTATGAAGCAGATGCCGGAATATATCCGAGAACTGGTTAGGCAATACGGCATTAGGAACGTAACTATTTTAACCCAGGCGCCGACCGGCACTATAGGCACAATGGTGGGCACATCGACCGGCATTGAACCGTTCTTCTCTTGGACATACTTTAGGAAGAGCCGTTTAGGGGTACACGAGGAAAAAATCAAGCTCGCGGCTGACTGGCTCGACAAGCACCCGGGCGAGGAACTGCCGGAATATTTTGCCACAGCCATGAGCCTCGCGCCCGAAGAGCACGTGAGGGTGCAGGCCGCGGTGCAGAGGTGGACAGATTCCGCCATCTCCAAGACTGTTAACGCGCCAAGCGACTATACCGTAGAGCAAACCAAGCAGCTTTACACGCTTATGTACGACTTGGGCTGTAAGGGCGGGACTATTTACAGGGACGGCAGCCGCGACGAGCAGATTTTAGCCACGGATTCCAAAAATTTGGGCAAGGACGCGCATGAGCAGGTGGAAGCCAAAAAATCAGGCCTCTCGACTTCGCTCGAGGTTTCGCCCTCTTCGAGGGCTCAAGAAGTTATGTCCGTTTCCGGCGGCAATGTGCAAATCAAGCTTGCCCCCAGGGAGCGCCCAGCGGCCATGGTGGGTATGACTTATAAAATGAATACGGCTTATGGCAATTTGTATGTTACGGTCAACGAAGACGCGCACGGGCCGTTTGAGGTGTTTGCCCAAATGGGCAAGGCCGGCGGCTTCTTTAGCGCCCAGACCGAGGCCATTACCCGCATGATTTCTTTGGCTTTGCGCTCTAACGTGGCCGTGGAGCAGATTATTGCCCAGCTTAAAGGCATTCGGGGGCCGGATGTGTCCTTTAATGAAGAAGGTATGATTTTCTCCCTGCCCGATGCCATTGCCAAAATTTTGGAAAAACATATTAAGCGGAACCAGCAGCAATTGGCTTTGGACTTGCCTGCTGGCGCGTCAAGTTCAGATAAACCCGCAGCCTTGCCGGACGCTGTGGCTAAAGTATCCGAAACCGCAATAATGGAAACGGTGACAGAAGAGAAAATCAAGACCAACGGCGAAGTGTCCTACAAGACCACACAAAAAATTTCCATAGCCAACCTGGGCAACGCGCCCGTCTGCCCCTCCTGCGCCAATATGCTGGTCATGGCCGAAGGCTGTATGAAGTGCGATATGTGCGGGTATAGCAAATGCGGGTAAAATTATTTCTTAAAGAAAGGAAAAATATGCCAGAAAATAATAAGTTAAGATATGATTCTTATACGGAGAGTCCTAAAGGGCATTTAAATAACATCACCTTCACTGCCAGCGTAAAAAAATTGGGTGACGTGTATGCGGAAGCAACTCCTATTACGGCTCTAACTTCCCACGGTGATTTTGTCGGTGGGATTGCTGGGGTTACAGCAATGGGAAGACAACTCGGAGTCGATGTGGGATTCTCGGAGGAGAATCCGGGAATAATGTTAAAGTCGTTTGACGGTATCCTTAATAAAGGTCGTGGAAAGAAGGCTTGGGGATGGCAGATTGCCATAAATGGTAAAAAATTACGTAGAGGTTTGAATTTGGCTAAGATCCGAAATGGAGATCATTTGGAAATTTTTTGGGGTAATTTAACAACTTTGCCTTATTAGACTTCATCGAGTCTAGGCTTTGCACTTTTAAGCCGTCTGATAAAAGACGGCTTAAATAGTAAATGTTTAATTCTATGTCTCTTGCGGACAAAATAAAACATGTAAGGGGTTCAATTGTTGCTATTGCATTTAACCCACAGGTTGATAGGCCAGAAAAATTAAAAATTGTGGCCAGTGGTTTTTGCATTTCCAATAACGGAAAAATTTTGACAGTAGCACACCTTTTAGGACAATTAAACGATAAACAAAAAGATACTCTTAAAGCCTTGGTTATGTTTTCCGATGATGGTACCATACAGAGTTATGAACTCTTGCCTTTAAAATTACTGAAAGAAAATAAAAAAACTGACCTAGCATTATTCCAATTGGAAAATTACGAAAAAACACTTTTAAAAAAATTGGAATTAGGAAACTCTGATTCGGTAGAAGTTGGTCATGATGTTTATTTTATTGGGTTTCCCTATGCGACAGAATTAATGAAAGAGGGTTTTGGAGTAAGCTTAATCGTAAATAAGGGCATTGTCAGCAGCTTAAAACATGATGGTACAGATTCATCCCATGGGCGTAACTGGGTTTTTGTTGATTCTATAAGCAATCCAGGGAATAGTGGATGTCCTTTAATAGATGTTGAGAGTAATAAAGTTATCGGAGTTATGTCTATCTCTTTTAGGACTCGCTCTCAAACAGTGCCACAATTAGATATAAGGGAACCAATGCACATTGCGGGTGCTAAGCCGATAAATTTAGTGAAAGAGTTAATAGGAACAAAGGAATAAGTTCAAACAGGCGGCAGGCTTCAAAGCCGCCGCCTTAAAAAATTAATGCCTTCAAAAAAACAAAAAATTAAAATGCCCGAAAAGTTTAGCGATGAGCCCAAGGGGCTGGTCATCTGTTATCTTGGCGCGGGGAAGGGAAAGACTACGGCGGCGATGGGGATGGCTATACGCGCGGCGGGAGTGGGTATGAATGTTTTTATTTTGCAGTTTGTAAAAGCCAAGGGCGCGTCATCGGATAACATCAAGGACGGGGAGTGGCCGGTTTCGAGCGAAATAGAGTTTTTAAATAATATCAGCTACCCGTCAAAAGTCGGCACAATCGAAAATGAGCAGCTGGGCTTGGGTTTTGTAGGGATTTTGGGCGACAAGAAAGAAAAAGCTATCCACATTAAAGCCGCGCTCGATGGTTTGGAAAGGGCTCGCGAGATAATCACTTCCGGCGAATACCAGGTCGTTATTTTAGATGAGATAATATCAGCTCTGGAAAGCAAATTAATAGAGGAACGGGATATTGTGGATTTGATTAAGCTAAAAGGCCCTTTTCAGCATTTAGTCTTGACCGGGCACAATAAATATCTTAGTATTTTAAAACAGTGTGATTTGGTGACGGAAATGAAAATGGTAAAGCATCCTTATTACAAAGGGGTTTTGGCGCAGAGAGGCATTGATTATTGACAAAAATGACAAAATTTAAAAAATTGACAAAAATATTTAAGACAATCTTTATTGCGTCGGCAATAGTATTTTTGGCAGCCGGGTGCAGCCAGAAGCAGGCGGGGACCAATGAAGATATTAAAATCGTTGAAAGTGACAGGGAACTGGTCCAGGTATCGCATCAGGTGGAAAGCCTGGACAGGGGGGACCAGTTGTTTAATTTTTACGCGGATGAAGGTAAGAACGCGCTGGATTTATTAAAAAGCGGACACACGATTGAGACCAAGACTTTTTCCGGAGTAGGGGAATATGTAACATCCATAGACGGCAAAAAAGAAGATTCCGGAAAGAATTTTTGGGCCCTGTACGTAAACGGCGTACAGTCTAAGGTCGGCGCGAGCGATTACAAGCCAAAAGATAAGGATAAGATCGTTTGGAAATTAGAATTAATTAGCAATTAATTTTCTACTAAATACTAAAAACACTAAAATACGAAAGCGATAGTTGTAAGATTTAGTAGTTTAGTACCCTTTCGTATTTAGTAGAGAAAATTTTATGCTTTTATATTTCGTTATTGTTTTAGCTGTCGTATCAAGATTCATTCCGCATATGCCGAATTTCGCGCCGATTACGGCGCTGGCGATTTTTGCCGCGGCTTATTTGCCGTGGAAAAAGGCTTTTGGAATTACTTTTGCCGCGCGCCTGATTAGCGACATATTTATTGGCTTTGTTTCCTGGCCTATGATGGCGGCTATTTACGCTTCGCATTTGGTTGGGATATTGTTCGGGATTTATATAAAGCACGCTAAAAATCATCGGTGGATGAAAATCATCGGTTCTTCGGTAATGGCGTCCGCAATATTCTTTTTAGTCACCAACTTCGCGTTTCTATACTCTAGCTATCCACATAACTTTTCCGGCATCACAGAAGCTTATATTAATGGCCTGCCGTTTTTGCGCGGAACATTAATGGGCGATATGTTTTATTCAGTCGCCCTGTTCGGCGGATATTCACTGGTCCAATATTATGCAAATAAGCATTACGGCGCATCCAAACTCCAAAAATCCGCGGGTTGAAAAAGATTTATTCGGGGACTTGCATGTTTACGTCAAAGATCCGCCCCTGGAAAACCGGGCGAACGGCGCGGTGATTGAGGCGCTTGCCCGGCATTTTAAAGTAAAAAAATACCAAATCGCTCTTTTGCGCGGCTCCAAATCGAAACAAAAAGTTTTTAATATCAGTATTTAAAAATCAAAATAGCACGAATTGTGCGGCCGCACAATTCGTGCTATGATGTTTATCATGAGCGTTAGAAGCGAAAGCATCACCAATTTAATTTTAGAGATTTTGGGCGATTTGGGTCGAATGGCGCCAAGACCTTTTGACGGCAAATCCGGCTGGTCAAAAAGGCTTCGGAATTTTCATAAACCCCAATTTGAAAGGGCTGTCCGCCATTTGGACGATAGGGGATTAATAAAAATTATCAGCAAGAACAGCCAAAGGTTTATTCAGATCACCAAAGCCGGACAGATACAAACTCTGTTGAAAAAGGCTAAAACCGCCAAAACTTCGAAAAACCCGGCTTGGGATAACAAATGGCGATTGGTGATTTTTGATATTCCTGAAGACAGCAAGGCAAAGCGCAATTTGCTTAGGTTTTTGCTGCGGAGACAGGGTTTCCATAAATTGCAAGCAAGTGTTTACATTAACCCGTATCCATTGAATAGGGAAGCCATTGCTTATTTAAATGAAAGCGGCTTGATTGACTATATTAGGATTTTGAGAGTTGATGAAATAGATAACGATATTAAGCTTAAAAAAGTTTTTAGTTTAAAATGATTTAGCACAAAAGGAGCGGCCGCTCCTTTTGTGCTATTAACTTAATATGAGCAGGAGCAAGGTTTTTATTGGCATCAGCTTGTCGTTTGCTTTGGGAATTTTTTTGGCTTCCCGGTTTTTTATTGACCTCCGCTGGGTTTACATTTTAGCGGGTTTTTTTGCCGTAGTTTTCGCGGTTGCTTTTTTTAAGGCATCCCAAACTATTTATTTGGCAGCGCTGTTTGTGTTTTTTATTTGCGCCGGCGCGGCGCGGTTTATTCAGACTGTACAGGGTAATCAATTCACGGAATTTTTCGAGCAAAAGGTGAAATGGGAGGGCTATGTTATGGAGGACCCGGATGTGAGGGCGGACAAGCAGATGATTACCATTAGGCCTAAAGATTTTGATCAGCGAATTCTGGTTACCACCACAAAAGCCCAAGCTTACTTTTACGGCGATTGGGTGGTGTTTGAGGGCAAGCTCAAAGAGCCTAAAGCATTTGAAGATTTTGATTATCCCGGTTATTTGGAGAGGTTTGAGGTTTACGCGGTTATGTCTTATCCAAAAGTTTTAATACTAAAGAATGGGCAGGGGAATGGGGTAAAAAGTTTTTTTCTCAACG
>Ga0209542_10012224_pt1 | contig 15070 bp, 10 predicted proteins | sample RifCSPhighO2_01_FD_184028 | JGI IMG/M metagenome (GOLD analysis project Ga0209542, IMG submission 184028) | Soil microbial communities from Rifle, Colorado - Rifle CSP2_plank highO2_0.1 (SPAdes) (version 2) | ecosystem: Environmental > Terrestrial > Deep subsurface > Rock core/Sediment ...
AAAAGTTCGGCATTAGCCTGAAGATAAGTTTGAATTTGAGAGGGTGTGAAGCCAGGGTGAGTTGACAATACCATTGCTGCAGCTCCAGCAACATGTGGCGTTGCCATTGAGGTTCCCGAAAGTGTCGAATAAGTCCCGTTTTTATAAGTTGAATAAATCGAATTCCCCGGCGCCGCGAGATCAACCTCTGGGCCTCTTGAGGACCATGACGGCTGCCCGTCAGATGAATTTGTTGCCGCTACCGCAATTGATTCCGGATATTTTGCCGGATAAATAACAGTGTTGTCTCCCGGCCCCGAATTTCCGGCTGCTGCAACCAGGATTATTCCTGAATTGCGAGCCGCAATAACCGCGTCATGAAAAGCCTGGACATCAGATGAGGTACCAAGGCTCATATTGATAACATTTATCCCGTTGTTTATTGACCACTGAATTCCTTCAATTATGTCTGACACATAGCCCGAGCCGTTGCTGTTTAAGACCTTTACCGCATAAAGGTCTATTTGGTATCCCACGCCTACTACCCCAATCGAGTTATTAACGGCCGCAATAATTCCCGCCACATGACTTCCATGACCATTATCATCATCCGCTGTCCTCCATGAATAAATCGTATTTATTCCTCCCTTAATATTTACGCCAAGATCGGGATGGTCAAGATCAATTCCCGTGTCGACCACCGCAACCCTAACATTATCCGCCGTTGTAGTCCCCCATGATAAATCCGCATCTATCCTGTCTACTCCCCAAGGTAGAACTTGGGTGGAACCCGGTGTGGGGGTTGGAGTAGGTGTATTTGTAGGTGTAGGGGTTGGTCCGTTCGTAGGAGTAGGAGTGGGGGTTTTTGTTGGAGTGGGAGTAGTGCACCTGTGCCACCATTTGTGGCAAAGAGCATATGCAATCGCATCTTCCTCAACCCGCAAAACACTCGGATCTGCCTTTAAACTTTCAATTTTCGCTTGCGTTGCGAGTACTACTTGAGAATTTACAAGCGAAAGTCTTTTAATTCTTGTCGCAGTAACTTGCGAAATTATTCTGTCCTGAAGCGCTTGAGATGCCTCTTTCTTAAATGTTACTATTACCCTTTTGGGAAGAACCTGCGCGCTTATCTCTCTGGCAAAGAAAACGAACAAAAGGGTAAAAAATGGAAGAAACAGGAACAATGCCAGCTTTTGCCTCATATATTTATTTAAACACCTCTTGAAGACTCAAGTCAAATTAAAGCAGAAATAGGCGGAAAGAATAAACTCTTTCCTTGAATGTAAGTCCTTTTGCAAAAAGTTCGGCAAAATACTCTCTTTTTTTAATAATCCTTATCGCAAAATATACGAATGAAAAAAGCAGGAATAGTAAAAGTAAGATTCTCTCTTGTGTTGTTGAAGCAACCCTGGGGGTAAGGTTCTTTGCGCCCAGGACGGTTGACGCATCCTGATCTCCATTGCCCCCTGTTCCTAAAGCGAGTCCCGCAACCTGCCCTATAATGAAATCACTTTGGGCAGAAGCCACCAAATCCTTTTTGTCTTCTCCTGTTGTTCCTTTAACAACTGCCACTGCAATATAAGTTCCGGGAGGCGCGTTTTCAGAAAGAACAAGTCCGGTTGTAAGCCGCGCCTTTTTTTTAGCACCGATTTCACCAAGGTCAAATGCCGCTCCGCCAACATCTTCGTTGTCATAGACAAGATAAAGATAAAGCCTTGAGTCATAGACTTTCCCCGTTCCCGGGTTTTTGACATCTACAAAGAAGGTAACCGTATCCCCGGGATTTACATGAGTCCCGACATTTGTACTAAGGGTTGCTTCGAGAGCCCCCCCGTCTTCCCGGGCATAATTGCTATTGTCCGCCTCACTTTCCGCGTCATCGGCGGAATCATCGATTGAAACATCAGGCGGGGTCGGGGTTGGTGTAATAAATGAATTTGCTCCTCCTATATTACCTGTCCAGTCCCCGAAAATATTCAGGAATCCAAAAAATCCGATTGAATTAATAAAGTTAGTATTAACAAAGTTTGCGAGCGTCACAACGGATACCGCGTTTCCCGTATTAATTGATGCGTTTTCGCCCGAAACTGAATTCTTACCGGTATTGGCAGTCGATGAAATATTGTTATTGACTGTCGCGGAATTATATATCGACACATCAGACAAACAGCTCTGACATCCGTCCCCCACGCCTCCGCTTAGAAAAGTAAGCGCTAAATTTCCTCCGCTAAGAGGCCCGAATATATTGCTCCACCCCAAAAAATTTCCATCCCAATTGCCAAAAATCTTAATTGTCAAGTTAAGAAGAAGCAACCCAAAAATATTTGTGTTAAGAAAGTTCGTGAGATTAACAACGCTTGCCGCCTCCCCTGTTTCAATTTTTCCCTCCTCCGAATATATGATCCCGTTTTCACCCGTATTTGCTTCCGAATCAATATTGTTGTTTACGGTTGCCTGATTTTCCGTCGAAATCGACATTCCGCAATTATTGCAAGATTCAAGAGCGGAAAACTCGGGCAAAATAATATTTCCCGTGAGTTTTCCGAAAATATTAATTGTTATAAAGTAAAGAGTTGAGCCTTCAATCGTAAAATTAACCTGATTGAGAAGGGAAACGATTGATATCGCGTTGCCTGTATTAATGGTCGCTTCCATTGACCCCTCAATTGTGTTTGCCCCCGTATCCGCGATTGAAACGACATCATTTGAAAGAAAAGCATAATTTTGAGCATCCGTTGCCAAAACATTTACCGTGGGGTCAAGGCTTTGCTCTTCAACCACTATGTTTTTGGCGATTTCAAAGGGGTCTGACAAATTAATATCCCCGTTTTCATTGACGAACAAATTTATTGTGGTATGAATTACTTTTGAATTGATAATATTTGTGTTAACCAGATTTTCCCCTTCTGTAACTGCCGCGGCATCACCTGTATCAATTGCCGAATTTGAACCGCCGGTGTCTTCAGAAGTAGTCGTAGCTTCAGGGTCCGACCCTGAGGCTGTCTCATCCGCGGGCGTTGGCGTGGGCTCTGCGGATTGCGTAGCCACATTTTCTCCCGTATTTGCATCCGAATTTACATTATTATTAAGCTCTGCGCTGTTTGTCGCCTCAATAGTTGTGGGATCCGGTGTTGGGGTGGGGGTCGGCTCTTCCAAAGTTGTCGAATCTGTTCCATTCGTCGTATTAGTCTCATCCGTAGGCGTTAGCGTTGGATCAACCGTTTGCTCTTGAACATCAGTTGGGGTGGGTGTTGGCGCTATGTCTTCTGCCAAAGCCACAACCGGACCCATCACTCTTGTAAAAACCACCAGTAAAATTACCGCAATTGATAAATATTTTTTAATTTTCCTTGTTAACATAGTTAATACTAGTTTTAGTTATTCGACTTCAGCCCCGATTTAATCGGGGCCAAAAGCTTATAGCTAAAAGCTATGTTTGTTCCCGAGCCCCGATTTAATCGGGGCCCAAAGAACAAAAGGAAGACTTATATTAGAACGGTGAGCTTCCTCCTACAACATTGGTGTTGACAACATTTGTCACAACACCTGCTGCTCCGGCGTTTCCGGTATTAATTGATCCACCATCAACATCCTCGTGAGCACCAATCAAGTTGAATCCTGTATTGGCTTTGGTCCAGACGTTGTTGGTAACGTCTGTTTCTTTGTTCTTGATGAACACGATATTGAAATCCCCGTCAAGACAACCACAAAGATCAATAATGTTGGTGTTTACCATGTTGGACACAACGGATGCCGCACCTGCGTTTCCGGTATTAATTGATCCACCATCAACGTCATCGTGAGCTAGAATTGCGTTAAATCCTGTATTGGCTTTGGTCCAGACGTTGTTGGTAACATTGGTATCCCAGTTTTTTACGACCACGAGATTTAATCCTCCATCACCATCTCCATCTTCATGAAAAACGGCTAGTGCTGGCATTGCAGATGCGAGCATTACGCCCGCTGCTGCTGCTGTTATTGCTATTTTTTTAAAATTCATTTTTTTCACCTCCCTTCGCTAGAAATTCTTGACGAGCTTTGTGAGTCTTAGAATTTCTTGCGTCCGCCAAAATTCGCTCCTCGAGCCGCGCTACGAATAGTAGGTAAGGCGAGAGGTAAGAATTGGCGGACAACTCCAACTCTTTTGCTCGTTTTTAATAAACTCTGCCGAAATAGTGATTCGGCCGCGCGGATTATATATAAATCAGCTTACGAACCAGAATCTACGGCAAAGCCCACTAAAAAACCGAACGATTACAAAAAACGCGTTCGGTTTCAAAAACAGACAATAATAAATTCTCTTTTACCCCGCTTACGCGGTGGTCCTGCCTCACCATATTTCTCAAATGAGCAATTAAAAAAGGCACCCCTCCTCTCGTTTTATACGAGAATCGAGTGCCTCAGTTTACTGCCAGCAAACTCTAATTTTCTATACCAAATTTATAAATCTTTTCACGCGCAAAGTCAATAACCTATAATGTTTTGACTTGTCCATTGGAAAGCATTGGCTTCTTTATGTTTTTTTCAGTTATCTGGGTTACAAAATGATCCTGTATTACTATTTCCACAGTCCCCCAGCCATTTATATTCTGTATAGAAGAGGTAAGTTCCTCAAGGAGTTTTTTAGTAATTTTTTTTGTACAGTAATCGTCTGCCATTTAAATTGCCTGCCCGGGGCAGAAAAGTTGCTCTCAATATAATACGCGTGGAACAAATTGTCAAGTAGTACTTTGCTAAACTAAAAAAGCTTTCCTACCACCGCGGGTATTTGACAAAATAAAAAAATATAATATAATGTCTCAATTAACTGCCTCAAAGGCAGTTTTTGTATTTAAAAATGACAAATAAATATTTAAAAAGTGTAAAAGATGCCAATGTTAAGAATAAAACTGTTTTTTTAAGGGCGGATTTAGATGTTCCTATAAAAAGCGGAGAAATTTTGGATACGACAAGGTTAAAAGCTTGGCATCCAACTCTTGAGTATTTGCTGAAAAACCAAGCGCAGGTATTTATTGCGGGACATCTTGGAAGACCGAAAAATGAGGATGAAAAATTTTCTTTAGAACCTGTTGCTGAGTGGATTAAAAAAGCCCTTGAGCTTCATAACGAATTGAAGGTTATTGATATAAACGGGTTTAAGGCTTGGGAGATAACCGGAAATGTATTTTTACTTGAAAATTTAAGATTTTATAAAGACGAAAAGAAAAATGATAAAAAATTCTCAAAAAAATTGGCGTCTTTGGCAGAAATTTATATAAATGATGCTTTTGCATCTTCCCATAGATCTCACGCTTCGATAGTCGGAATTACCGAATATCTGCCTCATTTTGCAGGTTTCAGATTGCAAAAAGAAGTAGAAGTGTTATCGGGCATTTTAGAAAATCCCAAAAGACCGCTTGTTGTAATAATTGGAGGAGCAAAAATGAAAACAAAGATTCCTCTAGTTGAGAATATGCATCATCTTGCAGATCACATTTTAGTTGGAGGAAGAATTGCTGAGAATGATAAAGCTTTATTAAAAGTTGCGCATGAAAAAATTACAGGAAGGAAATCCTCTTTTTTAGTTGCAGACTTAACTGAAGATAATAAAGACATAACTGAAAAAAGCGTTGAAAATTTTCTTCAAGTTATAGAAAATGCCCAAACAGTTGTTTGGAACGGGCCAATGGGGGTAACAGAGAAAGAAGATTCCTCCGAAGGCACACGAAATCTCGCTTTAGGGATTTTAAAATCAAATGTTTATAGCGTAGTAGGTGGAGGAGATTCTCTGTCTTACCTTAGAAAAAGAAACCTTCTCTCTAAATTTTCCTTTGTCTCTGTAGGAGGCGGAGCGATGCTTGAGTTTCTAAGTGGTAATAAACTTCCCGGATTAGAAGCATTAGTGGAGTCATAACCCCTTTCCCTGAGTGATTACTGATGCGTGACTACTACCTGATAGATAACGACTTCACCGTAGTTGTTATCATTGCAAAGCAAAAATCCTTCCCTGCTGCAATTCGACTGAGTGTAAGCACCTGCCTTAAAATAAGCGTCTGAATATTTTTTGTTAAGCGTGTACACGGGAGCGGTACTGTTGTTATAATAGACTTCGGTCTTACCGTTGCTTACCACAAATTTTACCGTGAATCTCTTCCCCAACATGTATTTGGAGTCAAGCTTACGTTTATTTTTGCCGTTGACATTCACATATAAATTAGGGTATTCAAGCCGGATAACAATGATGTCATTGTCTGCATCATGAATTTGACCGACAACGACATGCTTCTTTTTTTTAGGCACTGCAGTGATTGCTTGATCAAGAAACATAGTGTGAGTACCCGCACTTGTTGACCAACTCACCTTTGCTGTACCATTATTTATCATTTCTCGAAGTTCTGAGCGGGGGTAATCTGAACGGCCAGTTGTCACAGCATTTACAGGAGCTCTAAAACGCACCCCGCGGCCTTCTGGCATAGCTATAAACCAAGGGTCAACGCTGTAGGTAGAAAGTTGCGGTTGTTTTATTTCTGTTGGATTCTCACTTGGGCCAATAGGAAGTGTTATTTTCCAATTGGAGAGATCGAGTATTTGTGAGGGGTAAGTTGATCTGGAAGGCGATAGCGTAGGAGAAGTATTGATCACGGTTGTATGAGTCGCGGCAGGAGCCGGCTTTTCTTGAGTTTCCATCTTATTGCTTATTTTTAAAAAAACAAGGTAGGATCCCAGTACAAAAAATAGCAAAATGGATGCCTTTGCCGCAAATCCCAAGGGGGTCTCGTGCTTGCGAAATATTTTTAAATAGTGTTTCATGCTGGTCTCTATTAAAAATATGAAAGAAATGTTGTGACCTCGCGTATCTGCCATGGTGTAGAGTATAGAATAAGATAGTAAGCACTGTCAAACCGCGTCTGTACGCGGTCAAACACCCGTCAATTTTGGTGGTCGATGAGAGTTTTTGATTTGCGGGCTACAATATCTTTTCTATTTCTATAAAGCACATTGCTTGCTGTTGGATTAGAAAGACCAGAGTTGGTCTTTGTGTAAATTCCATAAGAGGTATTGTAGAGAATTTTATTCTCGGACACGATATTGTTTCCTGCTTTTTCAAGGAAATAAACACCAATACGATTGTTTTCCAGAGTATTACGGCTTATAATGTTTTCTTTCGTCTTAATATAGATTGCGCTATCATTGCCCAAGGCTATGTTTTCCTGAATGATATTTTTATCAGCGTCTTCATATAGATATATTCCATACAGCCGGCTCCCGGTTATTCTATTGTACTCAATGATATTTTCGCGTGACTCAACCGTTACGCGGATGCCGTGCTTGTTATTTCTTATAATATTATTTCTCACAATATTATTGCTTGCGCGCCAAAGAGCTATGCCATTCATGTTGCCCTCAAAGATATTATTTTCAATGATGTTGTTGTCTGATTTCTCATGGAGCATGATACCATGAAGCTTATTGTTGTAGGAATAATTGTTACGGATGGTGTTATACATGCAGCGTTTGGAGAAAATAATTCCGTGAGCGCCGTTATTGTAGGCTACATTGTTCTCGACTAAAAACCCGTTTGAGTCATCGTGGGGATCTAGACCATAACGGACATTATCATAAAGCTTGTTTCCACGCCACACCATGCCTGTTGCTCCAAAAGTATAGGCGCCAAAATAGTTATTGTGAAAACGGCTATTAATAACTTCTCCAGTTAACAAGGTATTCAAAAGCTTTCCCTTGCTCATTTTCCAGGCAATACCGTACGGAGAAGCATTTAAGTCAGGGGTACGAGCGTAGCCAAGATATCCAATGTCAGCGCTGTATAAATCCATACGCGAATTATCTTTTACCATGATATAACTTCTTCCATCCTTAATCTCGCGATCAAAATCATTTTGCTTCTCATCCCAAGAGGTAATTTTTACTCCATTTATATAAATGGCAGCATTGAATGCCTGGAGGAAAACAAAGCCTTTTTTGCTGCTTGCCATCTTGATCCACGTCGCTTCATTTTTATCAAGGTTCAGCGTGACTCCTGAGCGAAGGGAAAGATTTGATTTTAGATACCAAACTCCGGGCTTAACTTCTTCCAGACGCTCTTTGCCAACACTGTTTTTTATGTCAGCAAGAGTTAAGATTATACCTCTCCCACTAACAGTTATTGTATTTGAGGTTGAGTCGTATGTTATTCCTAAGTTATCTTTATAAATCCTTTGGTAATTGAATCGCTGGGGGGAGAGTACCATGTCTTTTCCGGGAATACTTAAGATAAATCCAGGTTCCAGGGTATTCCAATTAGTAATTCTACTGGCGTTTGCATGCAAAAGATTGTCAATTGTTACATCATATTTCTGTGCAACGGAAGCAAGCGTATCTCCATCACGCATAACATATTTTTTCACTAGTAACTCTTTTTGTTTTACCACTTGTGCACCCAGTACGCTTGTTTGGTTGGCAAGCGCGATAGTAGAGGTCGTTGGGAGCATTGCCGCAACGAGCTTCCTGTGTTCTTCCTGTGGGATGAAAAAAGTGTATTGTTTAAACAAAAATACACCTACGCTCAAAAGAAGAATTATACCAAGTGTCCCGGCGTATGCTGGAGCGAGTTTAAAAAATGTAAAGCTTTGGAGTCTCTCTTTATCCCAGCGCGTTATCCAACCCTGATTATTGAGTGTAAAAATTGCGTAAACTTTAATTACTGCTGTCAAAAAAGAATAGACTATAAATATCGGAAGAATTACGATATCCCCCGGCCGCCTTCTAAGGTGAGGGGACATTTTGATCAAACGACTTACAGACCACCATAGTAGAATAAGAAGCGCGAGTTGCCATACGCCGGTAAGAAGCGCTACGAAAAAATAGATAGGGCTAAGAATAACAACAATTGCTTGTGCAATTTTATCAAGCTGGAAAAAAACGAGCGCTTTATGTTTAAATACCCAGCCCTCTTTTAGCGCTCGCAGATCCGCCCTAAGACTGTTTCTTGTCCAACGAAGTCTTTGTTTAAAGTAAGAGGAGAGGTCGCGCATTCCAGGCGTATACACATGTGAATTGCTTTGGTATCTTACTTTCCAACCATGGGCCAAAACCAAGTAAGTAAGTCTTTTATCATCGCCACTGATTACCAGTTGCCCCATAAATGTTTCGTTTACCAAATCGGGAAGCATGGGAAGAATAACTTTCCTTCTGTAGAATGCTGTTCTTCCTGATAAACAAATCAGCGCATCCCCCGAGGCTCCCAAGAATGCCATATCATCGCAGTAGCGCAGATCAAGTTGTGTGTCAAAAATTCTTTGCGCGAGCGTTTTAGGATTAAACACACTCTGGTATGTTCCAACGCCGGCAACCTTGTTATCGACAAACGGAGGCAATCCATTTTTAATAACATCGCTTGCCCAAATGGTGTCGGAATCAACAAGCGCGAGAATTTCACTTTTCGCTTTTTTAATGCCTTTAGCCAACGCCGGACGCTTTCCCTGAGCTTTTGTAATAATGAGTATAGCTCTCTTATTCGCCCTTGCAAACATTTTAAAAACTTTTATGCAGGCCAGATCAGTATAGTCAATGACCGCAATGATTTCTGACGGCTTGTTTTTCTTCCAGGAGTAAAGAGCTTGTTTAAAAACGCCGGGGTCTTCATTATAGACAGGAGTGATGATAGTAACTGCTCCTTTGTATTGGCTCTCTGTGGGTCTGTACCTTAGTGCTATTAGTTCCTTTAGTAGCCACACGCTCCATCGCCAAAGTCCAATGATACCAAGTGGGATAATAAATGCGTGAAGATCGGCATACTGCCAAATGAAATACAAAATGTCTCTTTGCATGCTAGATGTGCTATGGACATTTTATCTTAAAGAGTGTATTCTGTTTCATGATTATTTTTCACTCCAGACTTACGAGCCAAGGTATCGTTAACATTCACAACAGATCTTAATAAACTAGCATCAAAACCATTACTTTGTGCCCAATCTAGGAATGCTTCTGTGTCTTTTGGCAAACAACTGCCATCAAATGGTCCTAAGTTGGCAATGCCATATTTAGGATTCCACATCCCCTCACAGGAAATTGCAGCATACTTAAAGATTTTGTCAGCGTCAACATCTATCTGGCCCGCAATTTTTCGCATTTCATTGTAGAAGGTAATTTTTGCCGCATTAAAGAGATTATGGACATATTTTTGCATTTCTGCTTCGCGAATTTCACATCTAAAGATTGAGCAATTAAATTTCCCTTCATATACTGAGTTTAATAAGTCTCCGGATTTTTTATCATACTCGCCAATTAAAATTATCCAGGGGGCAAATGTATCATCATAGGCTGTCTTTTCCCGCAGATACTCAGGGTTCATGCAGGCACCAAAGTCACGCCCTACCTTTTTACCGGAGTATTTCTCGATTGTTTTTATAACAAGATTCTCTGTTGTCCCAGGAACAACAGTGCTTTTTACTACAACAAGATGGTATTTTTTCGTTTTGGCTATTCGTTTTCCAAGATCAATGGCGGCCGCCTCCATTGGCGTAAGATCTATTTTGCCGTCTCTTGTCGGAGTAGGAACGCAAAGTATCGAGATATCAAAGTCGTATCCGCCATCCATCAATTCATCGCGTTCATATGCAGTGTATCCTTCTTCTCTAAGTTTTTCTATTTTAGATAAATTACCTCCAAGAAAGGCAACTTCATAGCCTTTTGCGGCAAAGACTTTCCCTGTTGCTTGTCCAACAACTCCAGGACCAATAATACAAATAGTAGGGTTATTCATTTCTTATGGGCAGCACATCTTGGGGCAGCAAGAAGTGAGTTTAGCGTATTGTATAGGGTTAAACATAAAAAATCAAGCAGGTTTTAAAGCTCTACTCCCATTACATCCTTGCGATTTCTATAGAATTCGTTATTACCCAACACATTGTGAAACGCGCCGGCTATTTTTGTATAGATTCCATATACCATACTTCGTTTAATTTGATTATCTCTCAGTGTATTATTTGCTGCCTTGCCTTGAAAGGAAATTCCAATATTGTTATACGCGAGGTTATTTTTGCTGATTTCATTTGCGTCTGATCTGACATATATTGCTACATCATTACGCTCAAGGGTGTTTTCGCGAATAAGATTGCTATTTGCCTTATCATAGAAATAAACTCCATATAGTTTGCTCCCTGAAATATAATTGTTCTGTATTGCATTATTATTAGAGCTTACATTTGCTCTTACTCCATATCTGTTGTTTTTTATTGTATTGTTGCGAATAATATTGTTGCTTGAGGCAAAAAGCGCAACGCCGCTTGTGTTACCCTCTAGGATATTGTTTTCAATGATATTAAAGTCTGATTTTTCATGGAGCATGATACCATGAAGCTTATTGTTGTACGAATAATTGTTACGGATGGTATTGTACATACAGCGCTTTGAGAAAATAATTCCATGGCTGCCGTTGCCATAGAGAGTATTGTTTTCAACCAGAAACCCATTCGAGTCATCATGAGGATCCAGCCCATAGACGATGTTCTCATAAAATTCATTCCCCCGCCAAGTCATTCCCGTCGCGCCAAAAGTAAAAGCACCAAAATAGTTATGGTGAAATTTATTGTTAATTACCTCACCGGTTAAAAGAACTTTTTTGAGTTTGTCCTTAGCTAATTTCCATGAAACACCGTATGGTGAGACGGCAAGATCCGGACTTGTGGCATAACCCAAATACGCAAGCTCTGAATTATAAATATCCATTCTTGAATTATCTTTTGCCATAATGAAGCTTCGCCCGTCTTTGAGTTCCTTGTCATAATCGTTTGAGTCTTCATCCCATGAAGTTATTTTTACGCCGTTGATAATAATATCGCCGGAGAGTGATCTAAGCATGACAAATCTATTTTTGTTGCTTTCTAATTTGAACCATTCTACTTCACGCTTGTCAAGCTCAAGCGTCACACCATAATAAAGAAAAATTGTGGCTTTTGCGTACCAGACTTTTGGCGCAACTTCTTCTAAATACTCTCCTCCGCCATTGTCTCTGATATCTTTTAATGTAACTTTCCTTCCTCTCCCCCTAACCAGAAGCGTGTTGGTTTTTTCATCATACCGGATCGTTGAGAGATTAGAAGATGTTGGCCTGACAAATCTTTCTTCAGGTCTTAACTCTGTGTCCTTTCCCGGTATTGTCAAGATTAGCCCTTGCGCAATATTTCTATTTGGGGTTTTAGCGGAGTTTGCATAAAATAATTGATCTTCATCAACGCCAAATTTATTGGCAATATCTTTGAATGTTTCGTTTGTTTTTGGTTGGTATCGATATGTTCGAAGTTGTTTTTCCGCAGTTGAAGTTCCCAAAACAAACCCGCTCGCAAGAGTTTTGTTGTCAACGCGGTGCAATGCATTTGCCAATAATTGTTTTTGCTCAAAAAGCGGTATAAAGTATGCGTGTTGTTTATATTGATAGACACCGTACGTCAGGAAAAGAATAACGGCGACTGTGGCAAAGTAAGCAGGAATTGCCTGAATAAATTTCAACTGTGGAAGTCTTGCCTTATCCCAACGAGTTATCCAGCTCTGCGTATTTAGGGTAAACAATGCATAAATCCTTAGTATGCCCGCGAAAAAGGAGTATAAAATAAACCCGGGTACAATTACGATATTGTGCGGTTTATGAGATAAATGTGCCGGATAAATTTTAATGGTACGCGAGAAAGCCCACCACAAGATAATTACTGCTGCTGATATCCAAAGGCCGCTATATAAAGATACGAACAGGAAAATAGGACTCAGTATAATTACGAACGATTGGAGTACTTTATCTATCTGGAAGAAAAATAAAGCCGGATGATGGCGTGGCCATCCATCAAGCATTGCGCCCAGATCTGCCCTAAGACTATTTCTTGACCAACGAATCCGTTGTTTAAGATAAGAGCTTAAATCCTTCATGCCGGGCGTGTAGACATGTGAATTATTTTGATATGCTACTTTCCACCCCGCCGCAAGAACCAGATAAGTCAGCCTTTTGTCGTCTCCGCTGATAACAGCTTTTCCCAGGAAAGTCTCATTTACCAACTTAGGCAACATAGGAAGAATAACTTCTCGTCTGTAGAAAGCTGTTCTCCCAGACAGGCACACAAGCGCATCTCCAGCTGCCGCTAAAAACGGATACTCATGGCGGTAGCGTAAATCCAGCTGTATATCAAAGATTTTCTGCGCAAATGTTTTGGGGTTAAGAACGCTTTGGTAAGTGGCAACTCCCGCAACGCGCCTGTCATGAAAAGGAGGCAATCCATTTCTTATTACAGCTGCCCCCCAAATTGTGTCAGAATCTACAAGCGCAACAATTTCACTTTCTGCTTTTTGAATGCCTGTGGCTAATGCTTCACGCTTTCCCGGTATATCGGTGATGATAAGGATAGCTTTAGGAAAACTGTTTGAGAATTCCTTAAAGATTTTAATGCACGCTTTATCCGTGTAATCAATAACTGCAATTATTTCATCTGGCTTATTTTCTTTCCATGATTCCAAAGCCATTTTAAATATTTGTGGGTTTTCATTGTAAACTGGAGTAACTATAGAAACGCGCGCTTGGTATGGTTTTGTTTTTGGACGATAATTTAACCCAATAGTTTCTTTCATCATCCAAACAAGCCAACGCCATACGCCAATTATTCCTAAAGGAACTAAGAATGTATATCTATCTAAGTACTGCCCAAAATAGAAAAGGGCGTCTTGAGAAACAAACTGAATGATATTAAATGTCGGATTTATCATAAATTATTTGTGCACTTTCCTTTGAGACAGAAGTTCAAGTGAATAAATTTTATGTTGCAAGTATCGATTTTTGCGGATAATAACAGCAAGTATAAATATTATAATGTCGAGTTCTAAAAAATACTTGCAAAAAAATTCATTTGTCAAGCATTGTCCATTAATTTTCAGAAAAAGGATGTACATTGCAACTGGAATTACTAAAGAGTAGATTTGTTTTAAAAATGGAAATCTGTTAGCAAGGTAGAAGAAGAGTATCAATAGGATTACTTCTCCCGCCAATAACTGCCAGTCTATACATGTGGGGCACTCAGCTCCCTTAGTTAATGCAACTTCCCGAACAGGAGTTTTTCCCTCAACTGTCGGCTTCGGAACTCCGGATGCGCTTGCTCCTAAAACTTGTTTGTAGATTGAGAGATTAGGGGTTTTTGAGAGAGTTTTGTTTGTTCCTAGTACTGTTCCTGCTGGTGTCCCCGGAACAGCCGAGAGTTTATTTGAGAACTTACCCGGTTTACAATCATTTACGCCGCGGACTCTAAAATAGTATTTTACTCCATTTGTTAGTTCGGAAACGGTGAAAGAGGTACTTTCGCGTCCTCCAATATTAGGAGCCCCATACTCGATCCCGTTTGGGGATGTACCGTATGCAACTAGGTAGTAAGTCACAGGATCCTGTGCTTCTGTCCATGTTAAAGTTACGCTCCTTTCGTGAGGCACGGCTGATGTAAGTACCGGCGCACCGCCCGGCCTTGGAGCAGTACAATGATTAGCTTCAACCTCTCCCAACGTGTGCGGTATGAAGAAAAAATATGAAAGTAATAAAATAAATACGAGAAAAAATCTCCTGCCCATAAATCCTATAGTTCGTTATCATTGTATCATAACTAGTGTAGAATATCCAGTCCCCTCGGCCTAAAATATAGATAGGATCTTTTCGAAGAACTTTGAGATGGTTTGGAAAATCTTTTGAACTATATTACCTGCGGCAGATTTTGTTTCTTTAAATTCTGCTTCGTCTGTTGATGCTTCTGTTGAAACTGACGAGGAAGCCTCCGCATTCGAATTTGCATCGCTTTTTACTTCAAGAGAATGTGTTCCTGGCTCATTCGTTTCCAAAACTTTTTTCTCGCCGTTTGCCTCAAGTTCTATTTTTGTATAAACATCGCCGCCGTTGACTTCATTTCTAACCGAACTTTGCGCGCTAGCGTTGCCTGTCGTGATTGTTTCGGCAAATTGTTGCGAAGGCAAACTTAAAATAAGGGCGGGTAATATAGGAAGTATTAAAGCAAGTTTATTTTTTGAAGTTTTTCCTGCCATAGAAAAGTCCTAAGGAAGCGAATGCTACGCCAAGAACTTGCTCTATTGTAGC
>Ga0209542_10012225_pt1 | contig 15070 bp, 16 predicted proteins | sample RifCSPhighO2_01_FD_184028 | JGI IMG/M metagenome (GOLD analysis project Ga0209542, IMG submission 184028) | Soil microbial communities from Rifle, Colorado - Rifle CSP2_plank highO2_0.1 (SPAdes) (version 2) | ecosystem: Environmental > Terrestrial > Deep subsurface > Rock core/Sediment ...
CTGAAATAACTTTAGAAAAAGCCACGGGAAACGTCGCTGAATTAAAACAAGCGATTGATGCCGACCCCCAAGCGCGCCAGTTGATTCAAACGGCAAAGAAACTCGAGGGAGTGGCGCGTCACGCTTCAACTCACGCTTGTGGCATTGTTATCACTAAAAATCCCATTATTGATTATATGCCGCTTCAGTGGGCTCATTCTTCAAAAGGCGGTGAGGAAGCGCTTGTAACCCAATACGAAATGCGTTCGGTTGAGGCGCTGGGTCTTTTAAAAATGGATATTTTGGGACTTAGAAATTTAACAATCATTGAAAAAGCGCTGAATCTTATTGAAAAAAACTATGGGACAAAGTTGGATATTTATAGTATTCCGATTGATGATCGCGAAGTTTTCGAATTGCTTCAGCGTGCCGACACGATCGGAGTTTTCCAGCTTGAATCAAATGGCATGCGCCGATATCTTAAAGAATTAAAACCGACGGAACTTGAAGATATTATTGTTATGGTCGCGGCTTTTCGGCCTGGACCGATGGAATTTATTCCATCGTACATAGCGAGAAAAAACGGAAAAGAGAAAGTAACTTATCTGCATCCGGGACTTGAACCAATTTTAAAAAGTACGAATGGAGTCGCAATTTACCAGGAGCAGGTATTGCGTATCGCCAATCAGTTGGCCGGTTTTACATTATCGGAAGCCGACATTTTAAGAAAAGCTGTCGGTAAAAAAATTAAAAAACTTCTTGATGAGCAGTCAGAAAAATTCATAAAAGGACTAATCAGTAACGGAATAAATAATGCAACGGCAGAAAAAATTTGGCATTTTATCGAGCCATTTGCCCGCTATGGCTTTAACCGCTCCCACGCCGCCTGTTACGCTTTAATCTCTTACCAAACAGCCTATCTTAAAACTAAATATCCGGCCGAATTTATGACCGCGCTTTTAAATGCCGAGAGTTTTGATCTTGATCGCGTGGCAGTTATTATTAACGAAGCTAAGAGAATGGGAATAGAAATTTTGCCGCCAAGCGTCAACGAAAGTTTGGAAGATTTTACGTTAATCAAAGATGAAGGTAAAATAAAGATAAGATTCGGCCTTTCGGCAATTAAAAACTTAAGCGCTAACGCAATAGAAAGTATTATTAGAGAAAGAGAAATAAGCGGCGCATTTCTAAATATTCCTGATTTTATAGAAAGAATATTAGCAAAAGACCTGAATAAAAAATCACTTGAGGCGCTCATAAAATGCGGGGCGCTTGACACCCTTGAAGAAAGACGGAAGCTTCTTCTAAATATAGAAGAACTTTTAAAATATTCAAAAGGCCTTGGTAAAAAAAATAATTCATCGCAAATAGGGCTTTTTGATTCTTATTCAAATTTGGCGCCTTTAAAATTAATTTCGGCAACCCCGGCAGTAAAAAAAGAGAAATTGGCATGGGAAAAAGAATTACTTGGACTTTACACTTCGGAACATCCGACCAGCGAATACAAAGAATTGATGGAAAAAAAGTCGCTTTTAATTGGAAAAGTTAAACCTTCTTTAATAGGCCAGAAAATCGCCGTTGGTGGATTAATTTCCGGAATCCAGAAACACGTCACTAAAAACGGCCGGTTAATGCTCTTTACAAAACTTGAAGATTGGGCTAATAAAATAGAAGTGGTCGTATTCCCCGATCTATTAGAAAAAAACCCGGAAATTTGGACTGAAGATAACATACTTATGGTTCAGGGGCGGGTTGATAATTACGGCGGTAATTTAAAAATAGTTTGCGACAGCGTGCAAGAATTAGAATTAAAATCTTAATTGGAATATGAAAAATTCACAAAAATTAATGAATCACCAAGAATTGGGCACTCAATTGGACTTATATTCATTTCATGAAATCGCTCCGGGAGCGCCTTTTTGGCATCCGAAAGGAATGATAATTTTTAGAGAGCTTGAAAAACTTATTCGCGAGACGCTTGATAAAGCCGATTATCAGGAAATTTCCACCCCGATAATGGTAAGAAAAGATTTGTTTGAAAAATCAGGGCATTTTAAATTTTATAAAGACCTGATGTTTACCGCAAAAAATGACAACCAAATTTTTGTAATAAAACCGATGAACTGCCCCGAAAGCACAATTATTTATTCCTCACAAGTAAGAAGCTGGCGGGATTTGCCGCTACGATTTTCTGAAATTGGCCGGCTCCATCGAAAAGAACTTTCCGGCGTTTTAAACGGTTTATTCCGCGTACGCCAAATTACTATGGATGATGCTCATATTTATGTTCATCAAAATCAAATGATTGATGAAATTGACCGGTTAATTATATTGATAAACAATTTTTATAAAATTTTTGGGTTCAAAACCAGCTATTATCTCGCTACCCGCCCCGATGAAGCAATGGGCGCCAAATCGCTTTGGGACAAAGCCGAAGACGCGCTGGCACAAGCACTGAAACAAAATAAAATAAAGTACGAACTTCAGCCGAAAGAAGGCGCCTTTTACGGTCCTAAAATAGAAGTTCATGTGAAAGATTCTTTAAACCGTTCTTGGCAGCTCGGTACCATACAGGTTGATTTCAACATGGCGGAAAAGTTCAATTTGAGTTTTGTAAACCAAGAAGGAAAAAAAGAAAAACCGGTTGTTATCCATCGCGCCGTTTTCGGTTCATTTGAAAGATTTATCGGAATTCTTGTTGAAAATTACCAAGGGGCTTTTCCCGTTTGGCTGTCCCCTATTCAAGTTAAAGTATTGAATCTTACCGATCGCAATAAAAAATACGCTAAAAAAGTTGCCACCGAATTAATAGAGAGTAATGTCCGAACTGAAATAGATGACGCTAATGAAACTATTGGCAAAAAAATAAGAAATGCTGAAGTTGAAAAAATTTCTTATATTTTAGTCATCGGCGATAAAGAAGAAAAAAACGGCACCGTCTCCGTGCGAGAGCGCGGTAAGGGCGATTTAGGCGCTCAAAAACTTGAAAAATTCAAATCTAAAATACTTTTTGAAATTGAGGAAAAAATCTAAACTTCCAAAAATAATCGTAATTGTCGGGCCGACGGCGTCAGGAAAATCAGCGTTGGCTATAAAAATTGCTAAGAAATTCAACGGCGAAATTATTTCGGCTGATTCCCGCCAGATTTATCGGGGTATGGATATTGGAACGGCAAAGCCCAAAGTTCAAGGAACTTCGGGAATTTCCAATTTCCAATTTATAATTTCCAAAAAAATATCCCACTATCTAATAGATATAAAAAATCCGGATGAAAATTATACAGTTGCCGAATACAAACAAGACGCTATAAAAGCGATAAATAAAATCCTAAAAAAGAAAAAACTCCCTATTCTTGTTGGAGGCACCGGCCTTTATATTAAATCAGTAATAGATAATCTTAATATTCCAGAAGTCGCTCCGGATCAGAAGTTACGAAAAAAATTAGAAAAAGAAATTGAAAAATACGGACTGAAATATGTTTTTGAAAAATTAATTAAACTTGACCCTGAAGCCGCTTATATCGTTGATCCAAATAATCCACGCCGCATTATAAGAGCGCTTGAAGTGGCTATTAAAACCAAAAAACCATTTTCTGTCCAGCGAAAAGCTGGCAAACCGCTTTTTGATTTTCTAGAAATTGGGATTAACTGGCCTAAAAATATTTTGAATAAAAGAATAAATAAAAGAGTTGATTTGATGATTGAAGAAGGACTTGTCAGTGAAGTTAAAAATTTGATTAAAAAATATGGATCAAAACAGCAAAGCTTTGACGCCATTGGCTACCGCGAAATTATTAATTATTTAAACAAAAAAACTACGCTTAATGAAGCGAAAAATTTAATCAAAAAAAATACGAGACATTACGCCAAACGTCAGATGACCTGGTTTAGAAAAAACAAAAGAATCCACTGGATCCGAAATGAAAAAGAAACTGAAAAATTAGTTAAAAATTTTTTATTTTAGAAGTTTTTTTAAAATATCAGAAACAGTTTCTGGGTTGGCTCGGCCACGGGTTTCTTTCATCATTTGGCCGACTAAAAATTGCAGTGAAGCACTTTTCCCTTTTTTATAATCCAAAACTGCGGTTTTATTTTCACTAATGATTTTTTCCGCGACCCTTTCAATTTCGCCCAAATCTTCTACCTGGACTAAATCTTTTTCTCTAATCACTTGCGACGGATCTTTGCCGGTCGCCCACATTTCTTTCAAAACATCTTTGCCGGCACGCGAATTAATGATATTACGATGAAGCAATCCGCACCATTCGGCAAAATTTTCAGCATCAATTCTTATATCATTAATTTTAGCCGACGCTTCATTAAGAAATCCAAGCAAATCGCTTAAAATATAGTTAGCGGCTAAATTAATCAACAGTTGCTTTTCTTTTTCTAATATATGAGGTTTTGAATCTAAACCCTGCGCCAATAAACTGTCTTTATCCAGGCCTTCTTTATCCCAATTCATGAATTCGCTTACGACATTTTCAAAATAATTCGCCAGTTTTTCATTGTTAACCAGAATATTTGTTTGACCATCTGGCAATCTGTAATTATTCTTAAATCTTGTCCTTTTTTGCGACGGCAATTCCGGCATCGCCGCTTTAATTTCTTCAACAGCATTCAAGTCAATTCGCAAAGGCGGCAAATCAGGCTCCGGAAAATAACGATAATCATGAGATTCTTCCTTGATTCTTTGGGAAAAAGTTTGCCCGCCTGCAACGCTGTGCGTAGCATTGCGGGCAGGTCCTTTCTCTTCGTTCCAACCGCGAGTTTCCTGTATAATTTTTTTTCCACCATCAAGTAATTCCGACTGCCTTTTAATTTCATAATCAATCGCGTCGCGAACAGCTTTAAAAGAATTTAGATTCTTTATTTCAACTTTAGTGCCCAAAATAGAGCTTGGAGCTTGGAGCTTGCCTGCCCGCCGAAGCTTCAGCGCAGGCGGGGAGCTTGGTGGTCGAATCGATATATTCGCTTCGACTCGGAGTTGCCCCTTTTCCATATTGGCATCGGAAACGCCTAAATACCGCAATATTAATTGAAGTTCCTGCGCAAAAGCCGACGCTTCTTCTCCAGAATACAAATCCGGTTCGGTAACAAGTTCCATTAAAGGCACGCCGGCGCGATTAAAATCAACCAATGAATGGCCGATGTGGCCAAAATGAATAAGCCGCCCGGTGTCTTCTTCCAAATGCACACGCGTTATTCTGATCTTTTTGTCATAGCCTGGAATAATCAATTCGCCGCCCAAGCAAATTGGTTCGTCATATTGTGAAATCTGATAACCCTTTGGTAGATCGGGATAAAAATAATTTTTCCTGTCCCATTTGGTAATTTCTGAAATTGTACTTCCCAACGCCAAGCCCACTTTTATAACATGATTTATCGCTTCTTTATTTATAGTAGGCAGTGTTCCCGGCTGGCCGGTGCAAATCGGACAAATATTAACATTCGGATGCCGCTCATCCGGATCATTTTTGGACGCGCAAAACATTTTTGTCCGAGTTTTCAACTCTGAGTGTATTTCTAACCCTATGACTGGTTCATACTTGTTCATGACTCTAAAATATCATAAATTACCAAATAAAAAAAGCCCAAAAATGGGCTTATCTTTTTAATATTTCTAAGATATCATTGAAAATTTCTTCCTTGCAGCGATTGCCGTCAATATGAATTACTGTTCCGATATTTTCAAAATATCTTATCACTTCTTCAACATCGGTTTTATACCAATCAAATATTTTATCCACCGCTTTTTGGGTGGTATTTTCGGCTCTGATTTTAAGAGAATCGCCGCATTTCGGACAAACCGGCCTTTCAACCAGCTTTTCCTCGCAAAAAGAAATTTCACAATCATCACAGCTACGCCTTAGTAAAATTCTTTCTTTCGCCAATTCCTCGCTAATATCTATAACAATCATTAATGGTTTCCGATTAAGAAGTTCCAACATATCCATAAGCGCTTGAGCTTCGCCTAATTTTTTAGGCGTTCCGCTAAAAACTATCGGCTCAAACTTTTCAAGTTTAATTAAACTTTGGGTAAACAAAAACTTGATAATCACTTCCGGCGCCAAATTGCCTTTGCTTAAGCTTTCGGCTAAAACCGGAAATCTAGATGACAGTTGCCTTAATTCATAACCACTGCCAAAAAACTTGAAACCGCATAAATCCTGAAGCATCCGTCCTTGGGTGTCTTTTCCGGCACCGGGCCGGCCTTGAATAATAAACGTTTTACCTTCCAACCGTTCGCTATAAAAAGGTTTCGGGCGATCGTTAATATTCGGGTTAAACTTTCTGATTTTTACAATTAAATCGTAAATTGCCGATCGTCCTCTTTTAAAAATCTCAATATGCTCTGTTATGAAATTAATGACCTGTCGCTCGGTATTAAAAATCAAACTGGGATTATCGGACAACATTTTTATCATAAAGGTGGAATTATTATCCAGCAAACCTTCAGAGTGAGGACCAATTATGACTAATTTAGGGATAGTTTTAAGCCACATGACAACAGTTTCGCTGGTGGTGCCGCCGGATGCCTCCGGCGCCGGTCTCGAAACCACAAAGTCAGCTTTTCTAACAGCTTTTAAGCTATGCGCTAAAAGTAATTCTTTTTTAGAATAATCAGAAAATCTGCCTTGATTACGCAGTTTTTTCATTTCTGGTCCGTAAGTAGCTTGCGGCCGACCGCAAGATTTCAAAATCTCAAAAGTATCACCTATTATGGCGAAATTGTTTTTTCTAAGAAAACCATCAAGCTTATTTTTGGTGTGAAAAGCCGCCGCCGGATCGCGCTCAATCGGCCCAGAACGATAGCAGGTTACCATGACAAATTCTTCCTTTCGGGATATTTCTTATAAACGAATTCAAAAAATTCTTCCTTGCTTTTGAAAAATTCGGTGTTAAAATAAGTGATAAATGGACTGGCTTCGCTGCCCAAATAAATAACCCACTCGTCTTTTGTTTTGGTATGGCTTTCGTGATTTTCGTGATTAACACCCGGCGAAGGAACAATGCCGGGCCACAGCGTTACGCCCATGTCGCATTGATTGACAAACCAATATAAATCGCGATGAACAACGTGATTATTTATAGTTAGCATTTCTTCGTCGTCAAATTTATCAACCGGTATTACTCCAACAACTTCAACCGCCAAGGGACTAAAAACGGTAAAGGGCTTATCTAATTCTTTAATAAACTCATCAATCATTACTCTTTTTTCCGGCTCCCGAAAGTGAGAAATCGGCATCTTTACGTAAACCGTTTCCATCTCCGGATGGAAAATTAATTTATAAAGAGTTGAAATCGGTTGGCCGGTCGGCAAAGCAAAAAACAGCTTATCGGCAAAATCGGCAAATCCTGAAGTAACTTCAACTTCAACGTTTTGCCAATACAGAATTTTAGTATAAGTAAGTTTTCCTCTCCACTCTCCCCTTTGGCCCAAGCGGTGGGCAATATTTCTAAAATCATCAATAAAAGTTATATACATATCGGGCGAAAACTTTTTAAGAAATCTATCATATGTTCTGTAAAATCTCTCTTTCCAAAACATAAAAGCATGTATGGAAATGACTACCGCGTCGTAACTTTCAGAATTCGCAGAAATGTCGGACAAAATGCCGGCAAAAACAGCCGAGCGATTCATTTGAAGCAAATCCTTATCGGCATTTAAAAAATTCTTTTTCTTAAGCTTTATGCCGCAGCTATGGGCATGTTTTAACATCATTTCGCCGACATTAAAAACTTTTACTTTTTTCCCTCGATTTTTACAATAATCTTCCCATTCTTTAAGATATTTCTTTTCACCAACACCAGAAATACCCGTAGTCAGAATGAGTTTCATTATTTTTCCTCTTTTTAAAGAACAAAAAAGTTTTAAGGACTTTAACATAATAATTAAAAAATGGCAACAAAAATTCCCCCGCAACTGCGGGGGGAAAATTAAATAAAATTACACTTTTTTGTATTCGGTATCCAGAGTAAAAGTGCCGTCTTTAAGCGCAACAATTTTATAATCGCTGAAAATATTAGGAGCAATGAAATATAGGCACAAAAACATTTTTACAGCCAAATTTCTAATTTCCACTTCCGCGTGCTCAGAAGAACGCAACTCGTCAATAAAGCGCCATGACCGCAAGTTAGCCGTAAAATAGATATGGGTTTCCGTTTCATTCGGAAGGCAAGCGCGCGCCGCTTGATTTTGAGCCTTGCGTTTTTCGGTAGCACTCATCTCCTTAAATTCAGGATGGCTTGCCGTAAAATAATTATTCAATACCTGCCGCCGCTCTTCATACTCCGCTTCGGACATTTCAATCCATCTTTCAAACATATTGTGCAATGGCAGATAATTTTGATATTCCGGCCGCTCTACAAATCTCAAAACTTTGCCGTCAACGTATCGCTGGGATAATTGCGACGGACCGTCAACAACGCGGTGTCTTACGAGTTCATGGGTTAAAGAACGGCTAACGCCATAAATAAACAAGGTGACATTCGGATGTTCAATAACGCTTCCGTGTTTTTGCTCTTTTATGTTTCTAAGATATCTTTTACAATCCTCTTCGGTATTTTTAGTGCGACCTGGGCCATAACTGGCATAGCAGGCCTGCCCGGCCATTTTAATAATGGCTTCGGTTTCATTTAACCAATGCGGATCATCGGCGTACTGTTCAAAAGCGTATTCATCGTCAAAACCGGAAAGAAAAGGCCTTAGCGCCTCCGTTTCAACGGTTACGGTTTTAGCGCTTACCACTAATCCCGGCTCTTGTAAATATTTGACGCCTTTTTGAGAAGTCCTATAAACATTCGGCGTAAATCTTGGCCATTTTCGGCCAAAATCATCAACATAAAAATCCCCTCCCAAACTTTCAAATAATTCTTCCGCTCTCATTTCTACCCCCTGTAGTCCGTTTTTATTAACAATTTATATATAGCAACAAGTGCCTCCAGACAAACAGCATCCGCATCCTTGCTGGCATCAATAATAATCCATTTGCCGTCAGGATCGTTTTCCGCTTGTTCAAGATATCCGTTCCGAACGCAATGATGGAAATTTATCGCCTCAAGCTCAAAACGGGTTTCCGGTTTCTTGCGCTTCAAACCGATTTCCGGATCGATATCAAGAAGAATTATCAGATCAAAATCAACATTTTGCCTTGCCTTGGCATCTCTGATAAGAATATCGGTAAGGTCAAGTCCCCGACCATAATGCTGATAAGCGATGGTTGACGGCGACGAGCGATCGCAAAGGACAATATCTCTATTTAGAAGAGCGGGAATGATTATTTCGGAAAAATGCTCTGCTCTGCCGTCAATAAAAATTGCCAGTTCTTCTTTGGGCGTTAAAGGATGGTCCGGATTAAGTAAAATATCGCGAGCATATCCACTTGGTTCTTTAGTTTCAACTACGTTACAATCTTTTTTTCGTAAAATTTCGCCAAGCGCTTTTATCAATGTGGATTTACCGGACCCCTCGCATCCTTCAAAAAGAATCAGTTTTCCCGGATATTCATGCGACATCCGTTCCCTCCTTTATTATGGTTTGATTTTCAGTTTTTCAACAATAAATTGCCGGACTTGCGACCTTAAATCTTCAAATGTTCCATAATTATCAATTTTGAAATCAGCTAATTTAGCGATATCCGGAATTTCTACTTCAGTGATTGCTTTTTCTTCCTGCAAAAATTTCTCAAAAGAATCGCCTTCGCCGCTATAACTTGTCCGGCCGGATTGCGTACTGCGCAATTTTGCGCGCTCATAACGAACTTCTACGGGCGCGGTAACGTAAACTAAAAAATTATTCGGCAAGGTTCTTAAAACAGGAACGTCGGCATCTTTCCAGCGAATGCCATCGAGCGTGATAATGTCGGCTTGGCTTTCAAAAACCCTCGCTTTAACCGAGTTTGCCAGAACATCAAAACCATAAGCTCCGCGCAGAGCGGGAGAACATTTCTGAAGATTCTCGCGCGTTACAGGCAGGCGGCAGGCCTTAACAACCTCGACCAAAGTATCCGAGAAGCGATGATGAGCAAAAGAATATTTATTGCCAAGCTCTTCTTCCAAAAATTTGCAAATTGTTTCTTTGCCGCCGCACTTTTCACCGACCAAACCAATTGTTGCGATTAAAGTTTTCATATTATTTTTCCTCTTCTAATTGAAATCTTACCAAAACACCGCCTTCTTTTAAAAGTTCCAAGATATTAACAGCGTTAGGTTGTTTCTCATATTGCTCAAAAGAATCCACCACAAGCTCGTTAATTCCCGATTGAATAACATCAACCGCGCAATTGAGACATGGCAAAACAGGTGGGTATGCATAAAGATACATAGTTTTATCCTGCGTGGCTCTGCCGAGTCGCGCGGCAATATCAATGGCGCTGCGTTCAGCATGCCCGCAGGGACAAATCCAAGTACCTTCGCCGGGACCAAAACCATAATATCGTCTTAAACATTCGTTTTTACCTTCGGGATGTCTTTCACTGGGATGGCGCGTGCCAAGCGGCGGGCCGTTAAAACCGCCGGAAACTTCAAAACGATAATCGGCAACAACAACCGCGCCTACGCCTCGAGTCGGACAACGAGTTAATGTGCTTCTTAATTTTGCTGTATCCATCCAGATTCTATCCCAGCGAGATGACGGCTTAAATCTGCGGCAGATAACAATACGGTCTTCTTTAATTTCATACATAACTCCAACCTTTTGAAATTCCATTACACACTCCTTTTTTAAATTTTTAAGCAACGAGTTTTAAAACTCTAACTTAATTACTTTATAATTTCAATCCCCATGCTTCTTGCGGTTCCCATGATGATTTTTTCCGCCGCCGCTAAATTGTTGGCGTTTAAATCAACGAATTTTTTTTCGGCGATTTCCCGAACTTGAGCCATTGTAACTTTTCCAACCTTATCTTTTTTTGGATTGCCGCTTCCCTTTTCAATTCCGGCCGCTTTTTTTAGAAGCGCAGCCGCCGGCGATGTTTTAAATTTCATTTCGTAGGTCCGATCTTCAAAAACGGTAATTTCTACCGGAACAATGTCGCCGACCATATCTTTAGTCGCAGTATTAAATTTGCTGACGAACTCGCCAATATTAAGGCCGTGCGAGCCCAAAGCCGGACCAACCGGCGGCGCCGGCGTCGCCGCCCCCGCCGGAATTTGCAGTTTAATAATTGTCTTAATTTTCTTTGCCATATTTTTCTAAAAATTAATATTTTTAGCTAAAAATATGAGCTATCCCGCCGAATCCGCCAGCTGACGGAGAAAGCGGATGCCCACAATATTATAGCTTTTTTAACAAAAATTTCACTAATAGTCAAATTTTTTTTATTAATTATATTATCATAAATGACACCTCTAAGCCTATTGGTATTACCATATTTTAGTAAACCTAAATAAGAATGGATTGTTGCTGACGTGGGCAATTTTTTGATTCTATTCATCATTCGTCTTTTTGTAGTCGTTCTTAAAACTCGATGATTAGAAAAATTTACCCATCCTAAAAAATCAACGCCTGAAGCAAGGGTTTTAATTAAAACCTTTTGAGGATGTAAATTCAATTTTAATTTCTCAGAAAGAAAATTTCTGATAGGCGAAATAAGATTTTTAAGTTCTTTCCGATTATCTGATAAAATCACAAAATCATCGGCATATCTAATATAATATTTCATCTTTAATTTATGCTTCACAAATTGATCAAATTCATTCATGTAGATATTTACAAAAAGCTGAGAAGTAAGATTGCCGAGAGGCAAACCAATATCTGATTTTACAGAAAAACTTTCAATAATTTCTTGTAAAAGCCAAATAATCTGCTTATCCGGAATGTACGAATTTAAGATATTCAATAAAATTTTATGATCAATGCTCGCAAAGAATTTTCTGATATCGCATTTTAAAATCCAGCAGGTTTTTGTATTATTGTGGCTAACAATATAAGAAAACGCGCGAAATCTATTAAGCGCCTTATGTGTTCCCTTCTTAATTCGGCAGGAATAAGAATCGGGAATGAATGTTTTATCAAAAAATGGATAAAGAATCCTATAAATTGCGTGGTGTAAAAGTCGATCTCTAACGCTTGCTTTGTGGATGCTCCTTGGTTTAGGATCAGAGATATTGAAAGCGTGATATCCGCCGTGCTTGTATCTATAGTTAACTAAAATAGAATGAAGCGAAATAATATTATCCAATAGACAAAGAGAGAACTCCTGAATATCTCTTTTGCTTCCCTTGCCTTTTACAAATTCCTTCCACGCCTCTAATAAATTATCAACACTAATAATATTTTATAGCTATGACACAATTGGATTTTCATAATAATTTTTCTTTTAAGCCCCCCCCCCAGACCTTTGCCTATTATTCAAAGATTGGTTTCGGTATATAAGTTGTGGCTTGAGTTTCAAAATAATATTCCTAAAAAATTGCGCCATACGCTCGGCGAAAAAATAGACTCTTGTTTTCTTAACACCATAGAATTATTGCTTATAGCAACCTATTTAGGTAAAGAGCAAAAATCTCCTTATTTGCAGAAAGCCGGGAATAAACTGGATATTCTTAAATTTTTCTTACAAATCGCCTGGGAAATAAAAGCGATTGATAACAAGAAATATATCTTACTTTCCGAACAACTAAACGAAATCGGAAAAATGATTGGAGGATGGAATAAAGGACTACAAAAACAAAACCCCGCACAGGGCGGGGAATGAAGCGAGTTTCGGACTGCCAGGAAGCGGTAGTTGTCGTTCCACCTGTTCTCAAACCAGTTGAGGTTGAGGTTGCGCTTGCTCGTGTTGCTCCAGAGGCAGGGGACGTTCCGGTTGTCGAGGCGCTGCCAGATTTGTACAGAATACCATCTGTGCCATTGTCCTTTGAATATTCTCGGGACTGTATCGTATTTGGGACCTATAAGTCCGCCAGTATTCTGCACCAAGTAGCTTCATTTTTTTAGAGATTTATAAATTACGCTAAAAGAAGGCGTACCCGCTTCTACTCTGAATTAATAAATCCCGGAATTCGACCGTTCAAAGCCTTAGCCGTGAACTAAATCAGTCTACTATCCATGAACACTATATCATCAAAAAAGTTTTTTCCAAATATTGGTTTCATTTAAAAATTAAAAATAAAAAAATGGAAACGCCCTGCCGAGACAAGCTCGGCAGGGCGCAAAGTTCTCAAGGGACTAGGTGCAAGGACTGCGCCAAGATCCCAAGAGTCAAAGGACTGAAGCTACTTGCGGACTGCCAGGAAGCGGCAGCGGTCGCTCCACCCGGACTCAAACCAGGAGAGGCCGAGGTAGCGCTTGCCCGCGCCGCTCCAGAGGCAGGGGACGAACCGGCCGTCGAGGCGCCGCCAGACGGAGCCGAGAGCCACGATCGGGAACTGCCGCTGCAGTTCCGGGTACTTAGCTCCGAAGGCTAGCAACTCCTCGATGGTGGCCGAACGCAGGCCGCGCCTGTCGAGCTCGCGGAGCACGTCATCGGACTCGATGTAGCGTTCGAAGTGGACGAGCTCAAGCGCATCCTTCGTTCCCTCCTCGTCCTTGATCGGGAAGTGATCAGACGTGATGTCCGAGTTCACCCAGTCGTACTGGCCAGCCCTGATCATCGCCGCGAGAGAGAGATCATGGTTGACGGTAACCACATACGGGACCTTTGTGCCGTCCGGCAGGAGTGCGGCACGGAGCGCCTTCTGGAGAGCTGCTCGGTTCTCGATCCATCCCTGGGCGGTGATGGAATCGATATCTCGAGGCAACTGCTGGATGACGGCTGAGGCCAGTTCCGCGAAGTGGCCGACTTCGATCGAGGCATTACCGTTGGACATGGCTTTTCCTCCCCTTCCGCTTTTCAGCGGATTTTGGCTTACCCTTTGATCCCCGCACCATGCGGGAATTTAAGAGCTTACCGTTGGTTACAGCTTCCAGCCTATTTCAGCTTAAAATAAGCTAAAAGCTATAACCAATACGCAAGTAAACATATGTTTAAGAGCTATTTTATATTTTTATTATACCAAAATTATCTAAATCTGTCAATAGCAGCTTTTTTTGATATTTATAACTTCTTAATCTGAAGCGAATCAAGTTCCACCGCCGTCTCGCGTCCGAACATTGAAATTAAAACTTTAACTTTTCCCCGCTCTTCATCAATCGCGCTTACTTTGCCATCAAAATCTTTAAACGGCCCGTCAACAATTTTTACCGGATCGCCGACTGAAAATTCAATTTTATATTTTGATTCGCCGGCTCCCACCATTCGTTTTTGAAGTTCCTTGATTTCATCGGAAGAAACCGGAATAGGCACCGTGCCGGCGCCGATAAAACCGGTTACATTCGGCGTGTTTCTGACCACATACCAAGAAGCGTCGGTAACGATCATTTCCACCAAAACATATCCCGGATAAATTTTTTCTTCAATAGTGCGCCGTTTGCCGTTTTTGATTTTAATCTTTTTTTCCTTTGGAACCAAAACATTAAAAATTTTATCAGCCATATCCAGGGATTCAATTCTCTGCTTTAAGTTTCGCGCCACCGCGTCTTCATACCCCGAATAAGTATGGAGCACGTACCAATTTCTTCCTTTTGAGATTTGCTTGGGCATTTATTTAAATAAGAAGATATTAAATAAATAGGTAAAAATAAAGTCCAGAGCGCCCAAAAACGCCGCTACCGCCAGAGAAACGCCGATAACCACTATCGTGTAATTAATGGTATCACTTTTGGTGGGCCACTTTACTTTAGCCATTTCCACCCTCACTTCTTTAAAATATTGTTTTATTTTCTCAAACATTGGAATTATGCGGGCGCAAGCCCGGCCAATTTTAAAAAGCCCGTGGGCTTTTTCATTAGCCCTATAATAACAATTAAAAATATTTATGTCAATAATCACCACCATCGCCGCTGGGACCACCAGGACCGCCGTCTCCCGCATCTCCACTGGGACCACCACTAGGTCCCGCGTCTGGCTCACCTGTGACAGCGCCAGCGGCGGCGGCAGCAGCATCGGCGGCAGCGGCAGCGGCAGCATCGGCACTGGTAGGTCCCGCGTCGGGCTCACCTGTGACTGCGCCAGCCGCAGCGGCAGCAGCATCGGCGGCGGCAGCG
>Ga0209542_10012226_pt1 | contig 15069 bp, 17 predicted proteins | sample RifCSPhighO2_01_FD_184028 | JGI IMG/M metagenome (GOLD analysis project Ga0209542, IMG submission 184028) | Soil microbial communities from Rifle, Colorado - Rifle CSP2_plank highO2_0.1 (SPAdes) (version 2) | ecosystem: Environmental > Terrestrial > Deep subsurface > Rock core/Sediment ...
AGATAGCTATCATATCTCTTTCTTGAGCAGTTAATTTTGTATGATGGTTTCCCATAACCCTGTATTCTATCTCAACAGGTGTTCGGATTCCATTTAGAACTTAGACGTTTGTGGATGTATACACTCTAAGTGTATAATTGAAATATGATTGAGCGTAGAATTCCCAATGCCATTGAGAGCGCGGTTGTATTACGAACGCACAGAGATATTCCGGGTCAAATTGCCCGTGAAAGAGTTATTGTTATTCCCGAGAATAGTATTGCAGATTTTGAGACGCGCCAATTGCCAAATCTAGGCGACTTTCGTATCCGTTATAACCCAAAAGGGGAATTATTCATCGGTTCGTTTCGTGAAACAGGTATTGAGCTCGAACTTCCCGAATCTGCCACTACTTACCAATTGGGATTTGACCGGGCTAAGGTTGCCAAAGCCCGATGGTCTAGACTTCCCGATGTTGAAACAGCAATACGTTATACAGATCATATTGCTGAGAATTACGATAAAAAAGAGGGCATCGAAACACTATCTATTCTAACTGTTCACAGAGTGCTGCGTGATGTTTCGAAGGAACTTCAAAACCCTCCCGAAACAAGAGTTCCTCTTAGTGAATTAGAAGAGCGAGTAATAGAAATTTTAGTACGTGAAGGGTGTGACAGGGCACAACTTCAGGATAAATTATATATAGCGCACGAAATGGTAAACGCGGTACAAAGAGATAAACTTGGAAGAGAGAATCCAAGTAGGACGCGTTTGATGCTGACAAATTTACAACCAAGATTTACAAAGATGTTACTTGGAAACGAGCAGAAACTGAATAAATATCGCTATATCGGAGAGTATCTATATAGAGAACGTGAAAGAGAACGGTTTGAGCTTTCAGAATTGAGTATTGCAATTAAAAATATCAGTGATATGGGGAAAAGAAATGTTGAGTTGCATCATTTATTGACAGCTGCCCGCAATAATGCATTTAGAAGAATTGACCCTAAAAATATCCATGTAGCGCCTTATGTTCAGGTTGCAGCTGAAGCCCGATATCTGATGTATGCAAGAAATACCGACCAAGATGTAGAAAAACTGACAATATACGTAGGGCATGCTAGAGCCAAAGAGCTTAGTGGATTATCTTCGTTTTATAATCTAACTTATGATGAACAAAGGCAGAGGCTTTTGGAGATTGCGGAGTCCATTGATACTTCTTTGGCATACGCCGATACACAATTGTCGTAGGATGTTTAAATCTACAGTAGCTCTATTTCTAACTCTACAAAATTCCGACGACATTTTGCAGTAGACACCCCAAGGGTGGATTTGTATTGACACCCTAGGATTTTAGCACATACATCTCATCTGACACGCGAAAGATCTTCGCTACCTAAAAAGCTTTGATACCTAACTCCTTTTTCCTAAGCTCCTAGTTTTGCCGCGATTTGTGCAAGCTTATCCTCAATCCTATTTAATGCTTCCATTATTTTGTCGTGAGGATCATCCACCGGCCCGCCTTGACCCGGCGAGACAGGCCCGCCCATTGGTCCTCCCATTGATGGCGGTGGCGGCGGCATTCCCCCTCCCGGCATTCCTGGATTTACTGGATCCATAAATTAATCACCCCCATTCTAACATTTAACAATTTACAATTTACCATTGACCATTTTTATCAATTTTTATCTATTATATAAAATTTTCGTCCCGACCTCAGCAAGTTATTCCTCCCTTTTTTTCTCCACATTATAAAATCTTATTCTATCTCCTCTAAAAAGCAGATCTATCTCTCCCATTGGCCCGTTTCTATGTTTTGCAATTAAAAGTTTAGTCGGAATTACATTACCCAAAATCTCCTCTGTTCTATATAAAAACATAACAACATCTGCATCCTGTTCTATTGCTCCGCTTTCCCGTAAATCTGCTAATTGTGGTTTTTTCTCTCCTCTATGCTCAACCGCACGAGATAACTGAGAAACTGCAACAACCGGAATCTTAAGTTCTCGGGCCAAATTTTTTAAAGACTGCGAAACAATAGAAACCTCCTGAACTCTATTATCATAATGTTTTCCCGGATCAACCAGCTGAAGATAATCTACTATTAACAAGCCTATCTGATGCTCGAGCTGAAGCCTTCTCGCTCTGGTCCTTATTTCTGCAACGGAAATTCCGGGAGTATCGTCTATGAAGATCGGTGCTTCTGCCAAAAGCCCCATTGCTTCTGATAATTTTGCAAAATCCGGCTCCGATAATTTTCCGGTTTTAAGCCTCCATGCATCAACATCTGCCTGTCCTACTAAAAGTCTGTCGACCATCTCTTCCTGACTCATTTCCAAGGAAAATATTCCAACCGGGATTTTTTCTACAACCGCAACATACTGAGAAATATTTACTATCATTGCTGTTTTTCCCTGCCCCGGACGCGCTGCCAAAATAAGTAAATTGGATGCTTGCATTCCCGAAAGAGTGGTATCCAAATCTACGAAGCCCGTCTTAACTCCCCTAAGTCCTGCTCCTTTTTTGTGAAGCTCATCAATTCTGTCAAAACTTTCTGCAAGCATTTCTTTAAGAGGTAAAAAACCTCTCATTCCGTGCCCCTGGGAAATAGAAAAAATAAAAGATTCTGCTTTATCCAGAAGTTCCGAAACATCCTTATCTTCCATAAAACCCATTTCGGTTATCTGCCCTCCCAGCATTATCATTGATCTTTTTGTTGAGTTTTCTTTTATTATTTGGGCATAATGCTGTGCGTTCGCTGCAGTCGGAACAACATCAAGAAGAGAAGTTAGATAAGAAGTATCCACTTTATCTTTAATTTTATTTTTTTTAAGCTGAGTGGTGAGAGTCAATATGTCGACTGGCTTTCTTTCCTCGTATAAAGAAAGCATGGCGGAATAAATTATTCCGTTGATATCGTTATAAAAATCCGACGGTTTTACTAATTCGGAAACAATACTTACAGCATCTTTATCTATAAGCATCGCGCCTAAGACACTTTGTTCTGCTTCCTCATTATGTGGGGGAACCTTAATTCCTGCCATAATTTAATTAAATCCTAAAGCCAAAATAGTGCTTAGAATTTAGAATTTTAACTCAATATTATTACCTGCATCTCCGCGGGCAGTTTGTCTGCCGACATAGAAAACTTTTGCGACTTACTGGCTTTTTTGCCAAGCATCTTTAATGCCCCTTCGGATTTTTCTCCGTACAATAAAACTGCACTAGGCGAAAATCCTGTTACCATAGTCTCTTTAAATTCGCAGTCAACATTCAAAATTAAAATATTGTAATCTCCGGCTTCCTGAGTTTTAGAAAGGCCGCTTGTACGTGCAGTCAGAACACCTACATTATCTACGTTTAATGAGTATAGAAAATTTTCGTCCGATTTAGTTACTAAAATTCTCACTCCTGCGACTTCATATTCCCCTGCACCTTTAATTATTACTCTATAATCCGTCACCCTCAAAATACCCTGGTCGTTTTTTGAATCTTTCAAGAGGAGAACTGCATCTGCGGCCACTTTTGAAATTTCGACTCCCGGGTCGATTACAAAGCTTGAATTTTTACCTCTTATTCTTAGGGACTGCTTGTCTAATATAGTAACGTCCACAAACATCATCCTATCACAAAACCATTTTTCTTGACAAGAGGATTTTTTTATCTTATCATTCTTTTTATCTAAAATGAGTAAAGAAAAAGTAGTTCTCTCTTTTATTGCCGTAGTTTTGGGAATCTTGGTAACAGGCGTTGCCTTTTATCTGTATCAGGCAACTAAGACAATCCCTGCTTCAAAAATTAAAACGATTAAAATACTCTCTCCCAGTCCTACGCCAAAGCCCTCTATTTTTTTAACAATTAAAGATCCCGAGGATGAAAAAGTCGTTGGGAAAAAAGTTGTTACAGTATCGGGCACAACCCGAAAAGACGCTACTATTGTTGTACTATCCCCCGTTGATGAGGACGTTGTAAAGCCGGCGGGAACAGGGGATTTTTCTACAACCATAAATATAGATAATGGGCAAAATAATATTGAAATTACTGCTATTTCTCCAAACGGAGAAGAAACAAGGGTAACAAGAACGGTTACCTTTTCAACCGAGGAGTTTTAAAAATATGAAAAAGATTCTTAATATCTTAATATCCAGTATCTTAATATCTTGTTTTTCAATATATCTTTATATTTCAATACCCAACTCGTATGCTGCCCGGAGTCCTACTCCAACAGAAAGCTTGACTCAACAGCAGATAAACGCGCTTACAAATAAAATTGCTTCCCGAGTTGCACAGCTTAAGCTGGTTGAGAAAAGAGGTGTAATTGGAAAAGTAACAGATGTTTCAAACACACAGATAACATTAAGCGATATGAGTGGAAACACACGATTTGTGGATGTTGATGAGTTTACAAAATTTAAGTCCGATTCAAAATCTTTTGGAATATCCGACATAGAAAAAGGGCAAAAAATTGGAGCTTTAGGCTTATACAATAAACAGTCGAGAAGAATTCTTGCAAGATTTGTAGAAGTCTTGCAAATTCCGGATTTTATTCATGGCGCTGTTTCCCAAGTAGATAGCAAGAATTTTTCTATAGAAGTTGCTTTAGAAAATGGAAAACGGATAAATATAGAAGTTGAAAATTCTACAAAGACTTTATCATTTGACAGAGAAAAATCAGAACTCGTAAGATCGGGATTCTCAAAAATTACAGAAGGAGAAAATATCATTATTATCGGGTTCCCAAGCAAGACCGACTCAAATACGATTAATGCTTCGAAAATAATCCTTCTTCCAAATGTCTCAAAGAATCCAAAAATAAAAATTCAAACCCCAACTCCCACTCCGACACCAACCCCCGGAAAGACAATACAAACCTCAACTCCTACCCCAAAAAAGCCAAGTGCTTACTGATGACTAACAAAACATTAAAACTTAAACATATTTTAAAAGAAGGTCTGGATGCGATTTTAATTTCTTCGGTTTCAAATATTGTCTACTTAACAGGTTACTGCGGGTTTTCTTATTTTGAAAGAGAAGCATTTTTGGTAATCACGGCTCAACCCCAGGGGTTGACGTATAAAACCCCTGGGGTTTTAGGATATATTCTAACCGATGGAAGGTACAGTGAGGCAGTAACAGATATTCTACCGAGCCTGCCGAAGTATGAATTGATTGAAACCTCTTCGAAAAATACTATTGAGAAAGTTTTTGAAAATTTAGCAAAGAAAATTAAAAAACTTGGAATTGAAGAAAATGACATCAGCTTATCGGAAAGCAAAAAATTTAAGAAATATTTTAAATTAATCTCCATAAAAGATCTTAGGGACCTAAGAGTTGTAAAAGATGAAAATGAAATTAAAAAAATAAAAAAGGCCTGTAAAATCGGCGATGAGGCTTTTGATTTTATTTTGAAAAAACTCAAGCTTGGAATCACCGAAAAACAAATTGCCTTTGAACTTGAATTTTTTATAAAGAGAAATGGTGCGAATATTTCTTTCCCGCCGATTGTTGCTTTTGGCACAAACTCTTCGATTCCTCATCATCAACCAACGAACAATGAACTCATAACCCATAACCCCGTACTTTTCGATTTTGGCGTAAAAGTAGATAATTACTGCTCCGATATGACCCGGACTGTTTTTTTCGGAAAGGCAGATAATAAATTTAAAAAAATCTATAACACTGTTTTAACCGCGCAACAAAAAGCAATTGAAAAACTCTTCCACCTCGGAGGTGGTCCTGAGCAAAGTCGAAGGAACTCCTCCGAGGTAAACTCACGCGGAATAAAAGCAACTGATGTCGACGCCGTTGCCCGCAAATATATTATCGATCAAGGTTTTCCCGCCATCCCTCACTCCTTAGGTCATGGAATAGGAATTGAAGTTCATGAACCTCCAAGACTTTCCCCAAAATCAAAAGACATTTTAAAAGAAGGCATGGTTTTTTCAATTGAACCGGGAATCTATATTCCCGGTTTCGGCGGAGTAAGAATTGAGGACATTATTGTTCTTGAAGAAAACGGACCTCGTCTTCTCACCCATTCCCCAAAACATCTTATTGAAATTTAATCAAATAAGATTGACAAATCAATACTTTTCTTATAAAATCTGCGGCATGATACCAGAGATAGAAAGACCAATTGAAAACCAACAAAACAAAATAGGACAAGTACTTAGGAGATATGTCGGCTCCGAAGAATTTTCCCAGCGTGCAAGGACATACAATACACTTAATGCTTATACAGGTAATCTCTCGCTCTTTTTTTCTTTTTGTCAAAATCGCGCGATTTCTTCAATTAAAGAACTTAAACCTGACAATATCAGTGCTTGGTTTGAGGAATTAAAAGAAAGAGGTGATTCTCCCCCAACACGTGCTAGAAGGCGTGCAAGCCTTGCTGGTTTTTTATGCTGGGGGATAGACAATGAATTAGTACAAAAAGATGTATTAAGCCCACCTATGCCAAACTGGCGGGAAAGCTATATCAGAAGGTCAACCAAAAGCCTAAAAAAAGAACAGATAGATGCTTTACTTAAAGAAGCAAAGAAGCAAAATAGTCTAAGGGACGCTGCTTTTATTTTGATTGCTGTACAAACTGGTGTCTTTGTTGAAAAAATTGTTGATCTGGATCGATGCGATGTTGTCCAAAGAGACGGTCAAATGGGAATTAGATTCTATGATGAAAAAGAAGATGAATATGATACGAAGCAAGTCGATAAAACAGCGCAAGAAGTGATTGGCAAATACCTTAACGAAAGAGACGTCGATCCAGATCAACCCTTATTTCCAGGTGAAAGACATAATGAACAAATTACCCGTCAGGGACTTTGGTTTATTTTAAAAAAATATAGAGCTCATATTGGAGTTCCTGAATTAAGCCCAATTATGCTTCGCAATACTTATTTTGAAAATTTGGCAAGACAAAAAAGAGAATCCGCGCAAGAATAAAAACTACCCCTCCCCATTCCCCAAAAGAGCTAATTGAGATATAATACAGTAATGAATCAGATAAAACCCAGAACCCTAAAAGGTTTTAGGGACTTTTTGCCAAGCGAAGCAAAGAAAAGACAATGGCTGATCGAAAAATTAAGATCGGTGTTTGAGTCTTATGGCTTTGAACCGCTTGAGACTCCGGCTTTGGAATATGCGGAATTACTCAAAGGCAAATACGGAGAAGAAGAAAAACTGATTTATGAATTTGAGACAAAAGGCAAAGACAAAGTAGCTTTAAGATATGATCAGACGGTCCCTCTCTGCCGTGCAATAACTCAATATCAAAACGAATTAGTTTTTCCTTTTAAGCGCTACCAAATCCAAAATGTGTGGAGGGGAGAAAATCCTCAGAAAGGACGATACCGGCAGTTCATTCAATGCGACGCGGATATTATCGGATCATTCTCTCCCCTAGCAGATGCGGAAATTTTAAAACTTGTCCTTGATATTTATAAAACCTTAGGTCTTTCGGTAACTATTAAGATTAATGATCGGGAGAATTTTAAAAATTTGGATAAAAGATATGTTACGGCAATCGATAAGCTTGAGAAAATCGGAGAAAGTGAAGTTCTTTCGGAAATGATTGACAAAGGAATGGCAGAAGGAGTTGCAAAGAAAGCATTATCGGATCTTGCGAAAAAACCTCAAACAGAAAAAGTTAAAAAAATTTTATCTACACTTAAACAAATGGGTGGGACTATGAATAAAATTATTTATGAACCAACGCTTGCACGAGGTCTTGATTACTACACCGGAATGATTTTTGAAACAGTTGTCAAAGGAAGTTCCGGATCCTTATGTTCGGGAGGACGCTTTGATAAATTAATTGGGCAATTCTTAGGAAAAGATATTCCGGCTGTCGGATTCGGGCTGGGATTTGATAGAACAATTGAAGTTCTCGAAGAAAACAATCTTATTCCTCCACAAGAATCTTCTTCAAAAGCTTTGGTTACGATTCTAGACAATAAAGATAAGTCTCTTGAGATCTACAAAAAATTAAAAGACGAAAACATAAGCTGTGAATTGTATCTAAATGATGGAGATAAACTTGAAAAACAGCTTAAATACGCCGATAAAAAATCTATTCCCTATTCTATAATTATCGACGGAAATAATATTGCCCTAAAAGATATGGAAAAACGAGAACAGGAAAATTTATCACTTAAAGATATTATCGAAATCATCTCCAAAACTTAAAACAATTTAGCAATTGAACAATTTAGCAATTTTTTGTATAATTACTTAATATGAAAACAGCAGTCCATCCGCAATATTTTGAAAATGCACAGGTTGTATGCGCCTGCGGCAATAGATTTACTGTGGGATCAACCAAAGAAAGCATTCATATTGAGCTTTGCAATAAGTGCCACCCATTTTATACAGGCGAGCAAAGATTTGTAGATTCGGCGTCAAGAATTCAAAAATTCAATCAAAAACAAAAAGTTGCTCAAGAATACGTATCTAAAAAAGTAAAGAAAGTGGAAGAGAAAAAGCAGAAAGACACTGGCCCCAAGACGCTTCGGGAGATGCTGATGTCCCTAGAATAACCACGCTAAATTGCTAAATTGTTACATTGTTAACTTTTGATTTTGAACTTTAACTTTTAACCTTTCACTTTTAATTTTTAACTTTAATTATGGATGACTATAGAAAATCACAGATTGAAGAACTCTCAAAAAAAATTGAAGAAGCAAAAACACTTCTTTCGGATCCAACGATTTCCGAACTTGCCAAAAGAGAAATAGAAGAACTCAAAACTCAAAAAAAAGCTTTAGAACAGGATCTGTTAAAAAATAACGATGCTAAGGAAGAATCGCTTGATGATAGAAATGTTATCATGGAAATAAAAGGAGCTGCTGGAGGAGAAGAAGCAAAGCTTTGGGGAGAGGAACTCTTAAAAATGTATATAAAATTTGCTCAAAGAAATAATTTCAAAGTTGGGCAAGTGGACGAGAATGCAATTGAAATATCTGGATCAGATACGTTCGGATTCTTCAAGTATGAAGCAGGAGTTCATAGAGTCCAGCGAATCCCCGAAACAGAAAAGCGCGGAAGAATCCACACATCAACAGCTATTATTTCCATTCTCCCCAACCTTGAAGATATAGACCTTCACATAAACCCGGAGGATATTGAATTTGAAGCCTTCAGAGCCGGCGGACACGGAGGACAAAATGTAAACAAAGTCTCAACTGCGGTAAGACTCAAACATAAACCGACTGGAATTGTTGTAACTTGCAGAACGCAGCGTTCCCAAGGGCAAAACAGGGAAAATGCAATGAAAATGCTAAGGGCTAAACTTTGGGAGGCAGAACTTGAAAAGCGCTCTGAGATTGTTTCTGAGCTTAAATCAACTCAGGTCGGAAAAGGCATGAGAGCCGAAAAGATAAGAACTTATAACTTTCCGCAAAACCGCTTGACGGATCATAGAGTTAATAAATCCTGGCACAATCTCGAAGAAATTCTTGAAGGAAATTTAGAAAATGTTATTAAGACAGTTAAAGATAGCTTTGCGTCCGCCGAGTGATGCGCCATGAGCCGTGAACGAATAGTTCCCAAAAGGCGAATGGCAAATTTAGGCGGACAAATCTAAAAACTTCATATCTTTTGTCTTTAAGCTCTCTATTTTTTCCATATTATCATCCTCGATTAACTTTGCAATTTGCCGACCTCCTGCCAAGTGAGGCAAAATAACATAATCGGCCCCTTCTTTATACAAAGCTTTTGCTTCGTTTATATCAAGCGCCATAACAACTACCTTTGCCTTTCTGTTTTCATGCTTTAATTCTTTCAAAAGAAGTAGATTATCTTCAAGATCTGGATTTGTAGAAATTACAAGCTTTGCGCAGTCCAGATGTGCTCTTTCCTGTATATCCAAATCGGCAATATCTCCAAAGAGTTTGTGTACCTTATTTTGTTCAAGTTTCTTTAAAATTTCCGGATCAAAATCAACCACCACCACATCTATATCTATATCCTCCAAAGCATCCAAAATACTCTGCCCCATCTGATCTGCACCAATTAAAACAACATGATTTTTAAGTTCAAGCATTTTGTTTAATGACTCGACTGATTCTTCTATCTTAACAGGCACTAACTCCAAAAAAGAAAGACGGTGATTTAAAAACTTATAAATATTTTTGCTCCCAGCCATTAAATATGTTGAAATTGTAAATGTAATAATTGCGCAAAGACTTACTAGCGATACTACCTCATTTGAGATATGGCCAAGTTTTGCTCCCAAAAAAACAGTAATAAGAGAAAATTCAGAAACTTGACCAAGACTTACTCCGGTTAAAAACGAAGTTCTTTTTTTAAAACCCAAAATCCCCATAATAATCATTACAATAAAAGGCTTAACTATCAGAACAATAGCAGACAAGACAATTGCTATTGCCAAGACGGACAAAATATTGCCGAATGCCATCTGAATGCCCAGAAGAACAAAAAACAGTATTATAAAAAAATCCTGCAAAATTCTTGCCCGGGCAATAATCTGATAATTTGCAATTGAGTTGGCAAGAGCAAGACCTGCCAAAAACCCTCCTATTTCAACAGAGAACCCGACAGAACTTACCAAAGCAGCCAGTCCAAAAACCCATGCAATACTTGCCAAAAAAAGAGTTTCTGTTGATCGGGCAAGCTTTTCAACAAGTTTTGGAAAAACATTGCTTCCCAAATACCAGACAGCTCCAAATAAAATTGCCCCTTTTATAGCTATCTGCGCGAATTTAGCAAAGGGTTCTACTATAACAAGCTGGGGGTTAAAACCCGAGAGAAAAATAAGTATGGCAATTGCCAAAAAGTCCTGAATAAGAAGTACGCCGATTGCTATTTTTCCATGCAGGCTGTGGAGTTCTCTTTTCTCAGATATAAGTTTTATAACTATAACCGTTGATGAAAATGTGACTGCGATACCGATATATATTGCACTTTGTGCGTTAAGTCCAAAAAGAAGAGAAATTATGTATCCTGCCAAAAAAGAAAATGAAATCTGAACTGCCGAAACTATTAATGCTACTTTGCTGATTGATGTAAAATCTTTTATCCTAATTTCAAGCCCAAGCGTAAAAAGCAAAAACGTTATCCCAAGCTGTGCTAAAGTCTGAATAAAATCAGGATTGCGGATATTCAAAAATCCCAAAGGCCCGATTATGATGCCTGTTAAGATATAAGCCAAGATCGCAGGCTGTTTAAGAAACCGGAAAACAGATGTAAGAAACGCTGCAAGAACAATTATTATTGTTATTTCCAAAAAAATAGGCGCCACAAATAAATAATACAGACTATTTTAACAATTGACAATGATATAATAAATTGATCATCAGCAGTATCTTTGCCAACTTGCAGCTGAATGCGTGAGAAATTAAACGAATGATTCAGGGGGATTCCTCGCCCCGATTTAATCGGGGTTGAGGAGGGGGTGAAATCCCCCGAAGAATGAGTTTAATTTCGAGAGCATGAAGCAAGACTTGGTGAGAGTTTTTGGTACTTTTGGCGATACAAAAGTACAAAGAATTATTAAAAATATAAATTATGTTACTTACCCTCATTAAAAAAAGGAAAGAAGCAGATGATGCATATTCTTTCATTTTTGAACCGAGTGAGTCTATTATGTGGCGGGCCGGGCAGTATATGTTCTACACTCTTCCCAACGATAATCCGGACAATCGCGGTGCTACACGCTATTTTACTATCTCCTCTTCCCCATTTGAAAAAAATGTTATGATAACAACAAGAATTGATAAGCCGGGCTCAAGTACTTTTAAAAAATCTTTGACGGAAATGAAAATTGGAGAAACGATCCAAGCGAGCGGTCCGGACGGCGATTTTATCATTAGTGATCCAAACAGGAATTATGTTTTTATTGCAGGAGGAATTGGAATTACTCCGTTTAGATCAATTCTTCTCGATTTATACCATAGAAAACTTCCAATTAATGTACAACTTATGTATGCAAATAGAGATAAAAATATTGTTTTTAAAGATGAACTAGAATCGCTGATTAGCAAAAATCCCAATTTTAAAATCCAATATTTTATAAATCCTACTCATATTGATGAAAAAGCATTTTTAACTTTCAACTCTCAACTTTCAACTCTCAACTTTTATATCTCCGGACCAAGTCCATTTGTCCGATCTATCCGTGACTTATTGAAAGAGCAAGGCGCTCTTTCGGAAAATATTAAACTCGACTTCTTCCCCGGCTACGAATCTTAAATGGTAAATGGTCAATGGTAAATTATAGATTGACAACGCTCATCAACTTCCCTACCATAAAAGAGTGGATACTAATCAGCCTTCCCAGGCGCCGCAGGCAAAAAAATTCAATGGGCTTCTTTTTCTCGAAGTTGGTTTAGTTGAAGTATTCTCTGTTATTTTTGCATTGATCCTAATTTTCGCAACTCTTAATTACCTTGGAGTTCTCCCTGTCTCCGACTCAATCCCCTTCCTCTCCTTCCTCCCCAAAAAATAAAAAAAGGAAAAAAAAACGCAAGTTAATTCAGCTCGAATCAACCCGAGAATTCCAAGGTGTCCTAGCTATTCCACCTCTAAGGTGGACAGAATGTGCATCTGATACAATGAGAAGATGACAAAAAGTAAACTTTACTGCTATGTTGATGAAACAGGACAAGATACTAAAGGCAAATTTTTCTTGGTGACGGTTGTCTTGAAGGAACAATCACATCTTACAATCCTTCAAGCTAAGCTTGAAGAGATCGAGAAGGCAACAAAAAAGAATTTTCTTAAATGGACGAAAACTTCATTTGCGGTACGGAAAAATTACCTTAGAGGGTTAGCAACAATAACGGAACTTAGGGGAGCAATTTTCTACTCTGCCTATCATGAAACAAAAGAGTATATTTCTCTTATCTCCTTAACCATAGCAAAAACAGTACTTACAAAAAAAGAAGAGAACTACACCCTAACAATCATTATTGATGGATTGAATAAGAAAGAAATGGAAGAAGTAAGAAAAGAACTGAAGAAGTTAAAAATTCATTATAGAAAAATACGAGGCATGAAAGATGAGCAAAGTGTTTTCTTACGGCTTGCAGATGGTATTGCAGGATTCTTGCGAGATTGTTTTGAAAAACAACCCTATATAAAAATGCTTTTGAAAAAATTCAAAGAGGGAAAAATTCTCGTTGAGGTGTAAAAAAACCGAGCTGTCTTAGCTCGGCCACCCCCGTTAAACGGGGCTGTTCCTAGTCCTTACGGACTGCCTCCATACGGAAGGTTTTCGGACATTGTCAGTATAGCATAATAAGATTATTTGTCAACATCTTATAGTATTTAGGGCTTGACAAAAGACTATAAGATAAGGTAGAACGGAGCAAAAAAACTCCAAGGTGTCCTACCTAGTCTACCTCTAAGGTGGAATTAATAAGTTCTTTCAAATCTTACCGATGTGGTCAGCCAGAACACACACTTGACAAAACCACGAATGTATGTTATACATTAGACATATGATTCGTACACAAATATATTTACCTAAAGACTTATACCAAGAAGTTGCTTTTACCGCGGAACGAGAGAAAAAGACAAGAGCTGCTGTGATTCGTGAAGCACTTGGAAAGGGGCTTATTAAAAAAGGATCCAAAAAAAATGCCGGCAGCGTTTTACTCGAAATTGCAGCAATGGCCGAAAAACTTAAAACTAAAGGCCCTTCCAATCTTTCCACAAGCATCGACAAATATCTTTACGAAGATGATTAGTTCAATAGTTGCAGACTCAAGCGCTCTTGTTTCTCTTGCTTTGTCAACCGATAGTAATCATAAGCAAGCGGTTCTTCTAGCTAGACAGATTGAAAAGAATAATAAGACACTGATTTTGCCAGGAGAGATATTTGCGGAAATAATAAACATTTTAGGTAAAAAGGTTAGCAAGGAAATAGCAGTTTTTACAGCGAACAAAATTTTAAAATCCGATCTGTTCCAAATCATTGAAAGTTCAAATGCACAAAGACTTTCGGCCCTTGAAAAATTCCAAAAGCAGCCACGGTCAGTCAGTTTTACTGATTGCGTAGTTATGGCTTCGGCCGATCATTTTGATACTAAAGACATTTTTGGATTTGATGAAATCTTTAAAAAGAACGGATACGTTAGGCTTGGTATTGACAAAAGAACGTAAAAGTAATATAATCCGCCCTATAGTTTAAAAGTTTATGGGGAATAGAACTGAAAAAAACTCCAAGGTGTCCTAGCTATTCCACCTCTAAGGTGGACAGGGTAGATACGATTCTGAAACTGCACTAGCAACCGCCACGGCAACCCAAGCTGCCAAATCTCCCACCCAACCTTAACTACTTTACTTCTTGATTTGTTTAAATCATATTGCTAGAATAAAGTTGTATTTATGGAAACAGTTTTGCCTCTTACTATAAAAATTATTTTTGATAAACGGTCGAAAGACGCACCGTTTGTGGCCTATACCCCAGAGCTAGATCTTGCTTCTTGTGGTCCAACTGAGGAAAAAGCAAAAAAAAACCTTCACGAAGCTGTAGAGATTTTTCTTGAAGAGATGGAAAAGAAAGGAAAACTCGAAGAGTTCCTTAAAGAATTTGGTTTTCAAAAAGAAAAATCTCGGTGGATTCCGCCTCGTGTAAGCTTTGAGTCCTTCTTTCTGCCTTAAACCAAAAATATGCCAAGAATTGTACCGGTCCACTACCGAAAACTCGCAAAGGTTTTTGAGAAGAGGGGGTTTTTTATACGCGGACTAAGGGAGATCATCTTGTTTATCAAAAACAAGGAGTCGAGCGACCAATTATTATTCCTATGTATAAAGAAATTCCCGAATTTATCATTCTTCGTAATCTAAAAACCGCTGGGATTAGCAGGGAAGAATATTTAAAACTTCTTAAGAAAATATAGAGTTTCGCTTGACAAAACGCCATTAATCCTATAGAATATCTATTAACATCAGCCTAATTGATTATGGGAAGTAGAGCGGAAACAAGACCATCAAGAGTTGGATTTGCAGGAAAAATTATCCTTAGGGTGGGTTTTGCAGGCGGAGCTGTAGCAGCAGTAGGAGCAGCAATTGATTGCGGCGGCGGAGACAATAAAGCTCCTACTCCCGACGACATAAAAAGCCCAACAG
>Ga0209542_10012227_pt1 | contig 15069 bp, 19 predicted proteins | sample RifCSPhighO2_01_FD_184028 | JGI IMG/M metagenome (GOLD analysis project Ga0209542, IMG submission 184028) | Soil microbial communities from Rifle, Colorado - Rifle CSP2_plank highO2_0.1 (SPAdes) (version 2) | ecosystem: Environmental > Terrestrial > Deep subsurface > Rock core/Sediment ...
ATTGGTAGTGTATGGGCTTTCTTCCTTCTTGTTGTCGTGTTTTTATAAAAGTAATATTATGGGCTGTTCGTTGACCTGTGAATGTTGCGCTGGTTTCCATGTCTTCTATGATACCTTCAATAGTATTTCCTTGTTGGTGAGTGATTATGAGTTCGAAGTAGCCTTTGCTGGGGTCGTTGATGTTCCATGTTCCTGTATAAGTTGGTTCTTCAGGAAGCAGTTTTCCTGTTGCGAAGTAGTGTAATGTTCGTTGTATTCTTTCTTGTTCTCGGCGGAGGTGGTCTGCCGGTTTTCTTGTTGTGGTGAGTATATGCCTTTTTTGTTCGTCATAGGTTTCCGTACCGTAGAATGTTGGTTGGAGTAGTTTCTGGCTTACCCAGTGGTCAGTGTGTCCTAGTCCTGCAATGACGAGGGTATGTTGTTGTGCCTTTTGAAATAGGTGTGCGTCGCGTTGGAGGTAATAGATATTATCCATGGCTGCTTGTAACTGATGGATTCTAGTCTGCAAGTCTAGTCTTTCTTCTTTAGTTGTAGGTTTTTCATAGGTTTGTAGTTCTTTTTGTGCTATCAGGATGTCGAGGAATTGTTGGTAAAGTTCTTTGCTATCGATGGGTATAACTTTCTTATTGTCAATGCGTTGTCGTAGGTTTTCCCAGTAGGTGTCAGAGTAGAATTCTATGGCTCGCAATCCTCGTTCCGTGCTGTGTTCGTAGGCATATTCTGCAAGTGCTTGTCCTTCTTCAGGTGATAAGCATTCGACGCCTAGGTTCTCTTCTGGTTGTGCAAGAATGTCTGTTATAAGTTCTGGTGTAGGGAGAAAGTGTGGTTGCTGTTCTGCGAAGTAGTCAATTCCTCCGTGGATAACGCCGTAAAGTCGCATAGTCTTCTTTTTTAGGTTGGTTATTATAAAGCTGATTCACTTGTTTTTTGTAAAAAAGCAAATCTTTTTAATAATAAATGTTCTTGGGTGTGGTATGGCTCATGTTGTTGTGGTACATCGTTGGGATGGTTCTCCTGCTGCTGATTGGTATCCTTGGTTGAAGAAGACGTTGGAAAAGCAGAATGTAAAAGTTACGGTTATAAAAATGCCGCATCCTGATGCTCCGTCGATTGATGATTGGGTTGCTGCGGTAGTAAAGGCTGTTCCTGTTCCTGATGCGCAAACGTTTTTTGTTGGTCATTCTGTTGGTTGTCAGACGATTATGCGTTATTTGGAAAAGCTTCCTTCTTCTGCTAAGGTTGCGGGTGTTGTTTTTGTTGGTGGATGGTTTATCTTGTCTCCCGAGTCGACGTCTGATCCTGAGTCGTTGCGTATTGCTAAGCCTTGGTTGGAGACGAAGATTGATGTTGTTAAGGTGAAGTCTCATGGTGCGAAGTTTACTGCTGTCTTTTCTGATGATGATCCTTTTGTTCCATTGACGAATGCGAAGACGTTTGCTCAAGAGTTGGGTGCGCAGATAGTTTTTGAGTCTGGTTTGGGTCATTTCACAGAGGGTGATGATGTTCGTGAATTACCTGTTGTTGTTGAGGAATTGGTGCGTTTGGGGTTATGACAGTAGTATATTGAGACCGGTGCTGTTGAAAATCTCTGGTTGCATAACCAGAGATAGGTTATGTAGAGTAGCCCTGCAATAAGCATCTGCTCTTTGTGTAGTGAACAGTCGAGAGTTCATGTTTGATCCGTATTTTTGTTTATTTGATCCGAAGGTTGATTCGCTCATTTCTCTTCGATGATATGTTCGTGTTCTCCAGTGTTTCAGCATTTTCTTTCTGTAGAATCCTTTATGCACGCGTTTGCGTGCAGGAATCATGCTGATGATTCCTTTCTGTGCGCAGAGTTCATGTACTGCTTCGCTGTCATATCCTTTGTCTGCGACAAGGATGCGCGGCTTCACGCGCATGTGTTTTAGTAGGTAAGCAACATCTTTAGTGTCGTGTCGAGGAACTGCACGCAGCCGTAATGCAAGAATTTTCTTGGTGCGTGTGCAAATGATTTGGCTAAGCTTAAGAGGCTTGCCTATAGGCTTCTCGCGGTCTATTCGGTGCATGTAATGCCAGCTTGCATTTGTTCTTGTTAAGGTTGTTGCATCAATTGATGCAACTGCCACCTGCGCATTGCTGCAGGTGGATGCAAATATTTGCATGCATTGTCTTGATGCACGCTTGTTCATTTTTGCAAGTGCAGAGTAACTAGGCACGTCAAATCCTAGACTTAAGAGCAGTTTGACTGCTCTTCGAAAGGAGAGTTTGCATGCTTGTCGAATGAATAATGCAAGTATATGCTGCCAGAATTCATATTTTTTTGGTCCGAAATGGTGCAACCATCTCGGCATCTTTGCTCTTTTGAGCAAACGCTTAACCTTTTTAACTAATTTCGCCTCTTTTTCCATGGAAAACACTCCAATTGTTTTCCCCCGTGAGTCTAACGACTCACGAGCTTCTATTTATAGATTTTCAACAACGCCGTATTCTTATTAAAATTTATAAGGTATAATTTGTTCCTAAAGACTCATAAAAATCATTTACTTTATTTTCTCGAAATGTTTATAAAGACAGCCGTGCTTACTTTAGAAATACACATGGCAGATGACGATAAACGACAGTCAAGACATCTTATGAGTAAAATTGTTGTTACAAAGTCTGGCAAGCGTTTCGGTGAAGTAGGTAATTTAACCTTTGAAGTTCGTACAGGTGAATTAATTCAGATTGTTCTTAAGAACCCTACAGGGTATGCTGAAAGTTTAGATTTAGAAAGAAGTCCTACAAATGAGTTATTGATTCCTTTTTCTTCAGTTATTGCTGTGGGTGACTTCGTTGTTGTCGCTGAAGAAGATATTCTTTAAATACTAAATTTTCTTAAATTTCTTAATGCAGAACCTTTTTAAACAATTAATTCTCTTTTATAGTAATGCCTTTGAATTTTAAGACTACTGCTGATATTAAGATTGCTAAGAATCTCCCTGATCAGGTTATTGGTCAGGAAGAGGCTATGGAGATTGTTCGTAAGGCTGCTCAGCAGCGTCGTCATGTCTTATTGATTGGTGAGCCAGGTGTGGGTAAGTCGTTAACTGGTCAGGCGTTGGCTGAATTGTTGCCTAAGGAGAATTTGACAGATATTGCTGTTTTTTCTAATGCTGCTGATGAGAATGTTCCTTTGGTTCGTGAGTTTCCGAGGGGTAAGGGTCGTTTGTTAGTTAATAAGTCTCGTTTGCAACATGCTTCTGCTTTTAAGTATCAGAATCTTATTTTTTATGTGTTGATTATTCTTGCTATTATTTCTCCTTGGTATGTTCGTAAGGAGTATGGTGATATTCTTGCTGCTGCTACGTTGATTTCTTCGATGATTATGATTGCTATTTTTGTTGTGTTTATGAATTTGTCTCGTAAGATGAAGAATAATGTTTCTGGGTTGCCGAAGTTGTTGGTTGATTCTTCTGGCAAGGAGAAGGCTCCTTTTTTGGATGCTACGGGCGCTCACGCGGGTGCTCTGTTAGGGGACGTGCTTCACGACCCCTTGCAGTCATTCGTCACTGGACAGGAGTTACAAATAATTTCAAATACTGGAAAAAATCAACAGTTAATACAACAAGGAAAGATTGAACTAATTGATCAGTTGTTAGAAAAACACCAAAAAGAAATAATTCGTAAAGGAAATTACCACGCCACTTTTCTGGGAAAAAATGAGCTTGTTGTTTTGGGTGAGAAAGAAAATAAAGTTCAGTCTGTAGATGTGCTCTCTGTTAATAGGTATGAAAAAGAAGGAGATATTATTAAGATTACTACAGGATCAGGAAAAGAAATTGTAGTCACACCAGAACATAAAGTAGCAATTAAATGGTTTAATAAGATAAAATATCTTGAAGCTTCTAAACTAAAGCCTTGGCATCGTATTCTTGCTTTAGACGGCGAATGAAGGTCACACGACACACACGACAACCGCACTGAGAATGGTTATAAATTAAAAATTGTTTATTCTTGTTATGCAAATTTTATCTGAACAGGATGTAATTAATACCTATGATTTTTATCAACAAGAACAATGCAGACTTTATTATGGTTATGTAAAACTTAAAAGTGAAAATCCTTCTTTTGGTTATAAGAAGATTTCTAAGCTTTTAGGTCAGTCATCGGCAAAGACTCGTTGGTGGCATGCTGGTAAGCATCTTCCTGTTCCTATCCAAACCGTGCAATGGTTGAAAGAGAAAGGGTTACTGCCACTTGAAGTGGATCATCCTAAGATAAGGTTGATTACTAAGTTGTTTGGTGCTACTTATGGTGATGGTGGTGTTTTTGGTAATTTGAATGCTATTTTTCTTTCAAGTGCGGAATTATCTGCGGTGGAAGAATTTGGGAAGGATCTTGAAGGGTTATTTGGTCTCAATTTTATGGAAAATGCTCGCATCATTGAAGGTGGGGAGTATGGCCATTCTTGGTGTTATCAAAATACTAATCGTAATATTATAAGATTTTTTGTTGCTTTGGGTGCTCCTTTAGGTGATAAATCTTTTGTTGAGTTGAAGATTCCTAAGTGGGTTTATCTTAAAGAGCAGTTGCAAGATGATTTTTTTGCTTCTTTATTTGGTGCAGAATTAGGTGTTCCAAAGATACACATTTCAAGGAGGTCATTAGACACTCTTTCTTTAGGAATGACTGCGAGTGAACAATTAGCTCAGAATCGCATTGAATTTTTGACAGAAGTTGCCCGATATCTAAATAAAAAGACTATTGAAACAGGAAAAATATCAGTTAATGATCATAAAAAAGAGAATAGAAAAGGTGAGCCTACTAAGATTTATCGTTTGCTTATTTCTGTAGAATTTGAAAATGTTACTAATTTTATTACACTAACTAATATGCACTATTGTAAATACAAAAAGGAAAAACTTACTGATACGATGAATGATTTTTCGCAGATTAAGCGGAAAAGGCTCGCTGAATTATTAGAGCAGGGATATGACAAGGTGAATGCTGTAAATTTACTCAATCTTACACCTGCTGCTTTATATATCATTGAGAATTATGAGCCTTTTGATGATTTGTATGAGGTCGAGCGTGAGTATGATAAGGATGTTGTGTCGCAGCCTTGGTATCAGTTATTATTGAAGGATGGTATTGTTGATAGCGATGGTGTTTTATTGCATGTCCCTCCTTCTGCTGCTCTTCTGGTAATTAAGAATGTTCGAAATGATGGTTAATAGTATGAAATTTTCATGCAATAGAGCAGGACATGGATTTAGGAGAAATAGTGGTTAAGATTGATTAGATTAGCTGCTCTTTCGAAATAAATTCTATCCAGAAGGCAAAGTAGGGGGTTGTGGTATTGAACTTCCTCCGCTGACTATTGAACTACTACCGCTTCCATTAGTCAACCAAAAATATAATCCTATGCCTATTGCTATCAATATTAGAATTATAAAAATCCAGATCCATGCACTCATTCCTTTTTTGTTTATCATTTTTAATCTACTTTAAAAGATATTTTTTGTTTAGATGAATATTCATTTCCGTAAGTAGTATAGCACTCCGATCCTCCTGTGCCACAATAAAGATCTATTTCCGTATAATACTCTCCTGGTTGAGAGGGTGCCCAGTAATCTATTTCCCAATACCCTTTATTGGAATTATAATTAGCATTGTAATTTCCAGAAGGAACATACTCTTGCAAGAAATCTGCTCCATTTTTATTATAGGTGTAGTACTGAATATTCCATCCTTTATCACTAGAAGCTGAAGCTCCATTTGGATCCACTCCAGATACAATCAATTTTATTGATTCCTTAGGGGAATAGTTTTCTTTCTGTCCAGTTATACTCTTAATTTCTTGTTGTCCAGATGTATCTCCTGTTCCTGGGATTGTGGGTGGGGCAATAACATCTCCGCTTCCCCCAAGTTTACAATCGTCTGTAACCTTGATTAATACCCCACTTTTAACTAAACTTTTATCAAAGTGCAAATTAGAAAATCCTGACTTGCTGTCCCACTCTTGCCTTTCTGGCAACCAGACAACAACTTTAGCTATCTCACAATCACCTTTTATTTCTTGTAAGTTTTTATCTGTGAAGTCGGGAGTTATTCCAACGAAATTCCATCCTTTAAAGAGATTTCTTTCATTTAGAGTGGTTGGTCTAAGAGTTGCATAGCTTATCTTGCCTTCCTTACCTGAATAAACCCAGAAAGCACTGGTGCGGATCATGGTGCTTATGCGGGTATCTTGGTTGTTTAGTTTATCCGTTTCAGGTTCTGGGTAGAAGCGTATATATTCTTGAGTAGCAGGGTTAAAACCATAGATTGCTTTAATATTATTTGAATCAAAATTTTCCTTACCTAATTCTCTTTCATCTTTAGTAATCAACCAGTCAGGATTAGCTAGACCTAGAAAAAGATTCCATCCTACTGATAATTCAGCATCTTCAGCTGTAACATACTCCCCATACTCTCCTATTGTTCCATATCCAGGTAGTTCTAGCTCACGTGAATATTGTCGAGCAGAAACGAATATGGCAAGCCCTAACAAAAACACTAAACTTAAAGATAGAAATATTTTATTGTTCATTTTGCTTATAAACTAAAGATATTACTTTTAAACCTTTCTAAAAATCTGTGTTTAACTTTGCAGAACCCCAATTCATTACCTTTAAAAACCTTTATTGTTTATTGATGGTGTGCGATTAAAACCTGAGCGTGTTAAGAAGATTGAAAGGATTCCTTATAATGGTAAGTTATACAATTTAACCACCGAGTCAGGTAATTTATTTGTGAATGGTATTTTGGTTAAGAATTCTGGTGGTTTGGGTACGCCTGCGCATGAGCGTGTCGTTCCAGGTATGATTCATCGTGCGAATAAGGGTGTGTTGTTTATTGATGAGGTGGGTGCTTTGCAGCCTGCTTCCCAACAGGAGTTGTTGACTGCGGTGCAGGAGAAGAAGTATCCTATTACTGGCCAGTCTGAGCGTTCTTCGGGTGCTATGGTTCGTACCGAGCCTGTTCCTTGTGATTTTGTTTTGGTTGCTGCGGGTACGTTGGATACGATTAAGAAGGTCCATCCTGCGTTGCGTTCTCGTATTCGTGGTTATGGGTATGAGGTGAATATGAATTCTCAGATGGATGATACGCCTGCGAATCGTGATAAGATTGCTATTTTTATTGCTCAGGAAGTGCATAAGGATGGTAATATTCCTCATTTTAGTAGGGATGCTGTTGGTGTGATTGTTGAAGAGGCCAGGCGTCGTACGGGTCGTGCGGGTAAGTTGACGTTGCGTTTGCGTGAGCTTGGTGGTTTGGTTCGTACTGCGGGTGATATTGCTTTGGAGGTTAAGGCAAAGGTGGTTACTCCTGAGCATATTGTTAAGGCGAAGCGTTTGGCGCGTACGTTGGAGCAGCAGATTGCTGATAAATATATTGAGAATAAGAAGGAGTATCAGGTTATTTTGACGAAGGGTTCTGCTGTTGGTCGTGTGAATGGTTTGGCTGTTCTTGGCGGCGAAGGTTCGTATTCTGGTTTGGTCTTGCCTATTGAGTCTGAGGTTACTCCGGGTGGTAAGAAGACGCAGTTTGTTGCTACGGGTAAATTGGGTGAGATTGCTAAGGAGGCTATGAAGAATGTTTCTGCTATTATTTTGAAGAAGTTTGGTAAGGATTTGAAGGATTATGATGTTTTTGTTCAGTTTTTGCAGACTGCTGGTTCTGGTGTTGAGGGTGATTCTGCTTCTATTGCTGTTGCTTTGGCTATTATTTCTGCTTTTTCTCGTGTTCCTGTGCGTCAGGATACCGCATTTACAGGTTCGTTGTCAGTTCGTGGTGATGTATTGGCTGTTGGTGGTGTTACCCAGAAGGTTGAGGCTGCTGTGCAGGCGGGTATTGCTCGTGTTTTGGTTCCTAAGGCGAATGAGAAGGATGTGTTGTTGTCTCCCGAGGCGCGTAAGAAGATTAAGGTTATTCCTGTTGCCACGATTGGTGAGGTTTTGAAGGAAGGTTTGTTGTGGACGGGGAAAGAAGCGATGCTGAAAAAGATGATGTGATTTACTTCTAAGAAGTAGTGGCATTCATAAGTTTTATAAACTCTGTTGACATAATAATAGTAGGTGTTTTCGAACACCAAAATGGAGGACACAATGGCATCAGATTCATATTATGTATCACGTCGTGGAGAAACATTATCTGCTTCTTTATTTGACCCAACTAGTGTTGAAATTAGATGGAGAACAGAACACGGTGCTTTGCATAAATCGCTCATTGAAAATGGATTAGAAAGAGTTACTGAAGGAATATTTGGAAATGGAGAACCAGCATTAAAAGGAAAGAGAGGGACTTATATCCCAGATTATGTTATTACATTTAAAGAAATGGGCCCAAAATTACGTGAACAGTTACCACCAGAATGGTTGTCTATCTTAGGTGATTGGTTAAAAGGAGATGATAGACGATATGACCAAACATTAGACCGACCAACTTCTTAATACATTTTTTATCTTTTTTTCCCTTACTTGACAGCGTTACTCACGTCCCGATAAAGCGACAGTTTCTTCAAAAGAAACCTTTATAAACCGTTTTCCTTGTTCTTTATTCCATGATTATCGGCTTCGCTTTTAGTACCGTCTCTGTTGAGCGTAAGAACCCCTTAAAGGGCAAGGTTGAGGTTAAGTATCATCTGTCTATTGAGGATGTTCTTGAGGAGTCTATGCCTCTTGCTGCTGGTCAGATGGCTTTGCGTTTGCCGTTCAAGTTTTCTGCTTCGTATGATCCTAAGATTGGTTCTGTTGAATTATTGGGTAATGTTGTTTATTTGACGGATGATAAGACTGCTAAGTCTTTAATGGATAATTGGAAGAAGAAAAAGAAGTTGGGTGATGAGAAGGTTGCTGCTGTTATCTTTAATAATGTGCTTACGCGCTGTAATGTCCGTGCGTTGAGTTTGGCTCAAGAGGTTGGTTTGCCTCCGCATTTCCCGTTGCCGCATGTTGCTCCTAAGGATAATGTTAAAGAGTATATTGGATAGAAGGTTTACCGATTAACTTAAATAGTAATGTTCTTTATTGTTTCTATGTCTAAAATATCTGCTCAGAAAGCTGCACGGATCAAGGAAGAAATGCTTGCTTTCCTTTTTGAAAACAACCCCAAGGCCTTGTTTACGAAGGATATAGCCACGGGTATTATTCGTGATGAGGAATTTACAAAGTCTCTCTTATTAGAGATGAAAAAGGATAATCTTGTTATGGAAGTGGCCTTGTCTGAGAAGGGTGTTGTGTATCGTGCTCGTCGCCGTTGGCGGTTGTCTGAACCTGCGTTCAAGGCATATGCTAACTTGGTGAGGTAATACGCTGCACGCACGCACTACGCACTCACAACGCACGCAGTACGCACCATATCTTTATATATTTGCACGCATTCCTTCCATAAATGGTGGGGGGTAGTGATGAAAATGATCCTATTAAGAAGGCTTTTTCTAAAGTAAAAGATGAAATTTTGCGTCTAGAAGCCGAATTAAGCACAAATAAGCAGGTTGTTGAAATCCTAAGGAATGAACTTTCTCAGCTAAAAAAATCGCTTGAACTAACTCGAAAGGAAGAAAGTTCCACAGGAAATGAAGGGGTATACGCTGCACGCACTCAGCACGCACTCTGCACGCACTCAGCACGCACGCACTACGCACTCACTTTACCTATTGAGGACCATTTTGAAACACCCATAGAACCAAAAAATGACCTGGAAAAAGCGTTTTTAGGGTTAAAAAACTATGAACTTAAAACGTTTTTAGTGATCTATCAACTTGATCAAGAAAAGGGTAGGGCTAACTATTATGAAATTGCGCAAAAAATGGGTGTTTCTGATGCTTGTGTGCGTTCCTATGTATCCTCACTTTTAAGAAAAAACGTGCCTTTGCTCAAAACAAAGTTAAACAAGAACCGTACTGTCCTTTCTATTAACCCTTCCTTTAAGTCTTTGGATACCTATCAAAAACTCTTAAGCCTTTATTATCAACAGAGTGATTATGGGCAGCAATCCTCACTTTCATCATTTCAAGGGTGATTTGAGGTTTTTCTCTAGAACTGTTCACTTTTTATTGTTAGTCAGTCATCCTTTAGCTTATCCTTAGATAAGCCTGTTTAAATCCTCACTTTTAGTGTTTAAAGACCATTTTTGCCTTATTTTAGGTATTTCTTTTTTTGCTTCTTGCCTGTTTATCAAGGAAAAGACTCACTTTTAGTGTTTAGAGGTTGTTTTAGTCTTCTTTTTTGTCTTCTATTTCTTTAAGGATAGTCATTTTGACCTGTTCATCAAGGTAATAAAGGTTTTTTCTTCCGCCCTCACTTATCCTTTTTTTGATGCCTACCCCCATTCTTTTTACGTCGTTAACATGTCTTCTTGCAGTTATAGGGTTAAGATCTAGTCGCCTGGCTATTTCTTCATAGTCCATAGGGCCTCCAGAATATACTAAAAGGCCTACTACTCTCTTTTGTGCAGGTGTAAGCCTGCTGATGCCGTCTCCTAATCCTCTCACATCTAGCTCTTTTAGGTGGTTGAACTGTTGTTCAATCGCTTGAACAGGTGGTTGAACATCTGGTTGAACGTTCATGAACGGTTGAACTGAACGGTTGAACGGTTGAACATGTTCAATTTTTGAACGTTCTTGGTGTCTTTCTCGAAGTAGTGCTCGTTCGCGTTCATCAAGTTTGTGTTCAAGAAGTTCTATTTTTGATTCTAAGTGTTGCACTAATGCTTCTTTTGTCGTGTTTTGCTGGTTGAAATGGTGGATCCATCGGCCTATCTCTTTCATGTCGTCTTTGAGGTTGGTGAATGATTGTTGTATATTACCGTCTACTTCATGCAAGTGTCTGCGTAAGCCTTTTACATCCTCTTTTACTTTGAAGAAATTGAACATTTCTTAATGTTTTTCTGTTGTTTTTTGATTATAAACCTTTCTTTTTATCAAGTTTTTGTCTCAGTATTGTTCCAGTGATATATAATGGGGTAGCTAAAACTTTTAGTTTTTGTTTGATACTTTTGTTACTATCTGGTTTTATCCTTTGTAGGGTAACTTTGCATAACATTTTTATAGGCCTTTTCATGGGTAGTTTTATGGTTGTTCATCAAATTCTTAGTGATTCTCCGCTTTTGGAAGATGAGTTATTTCATGTTAGTTTTTCTAATAGGCATCTTGTTGTTGTGAGGTTTCCTGATAATCTTGGCGTTTTTTTAGCAACTCCTGATGTAACTTTTGATCGTTCGGGATGGGATGTTCATGGTGTTATGGGCAATTATAGACCTGGCTCGTTTTTGCTTCAGCGTGATCCTGAGTGAGTTGATAGTTCTTTGCTTGATTCTTATCGCGATGAAGTGAGGGGTGTTTATACACCTACATTGTGTTTACCTCGTTCTGGTGGTTTGATGGCTCATGCGTTTGTTCCTTCTAATGGCCCTGTAAGTCTTTATTTGGCTGCTACTATTCGTCGTGCGCATGATAGGCTTGTTGCTTTGATGAATCCCCCTAAAGGTAGAATTCGTGATCCAAGTCCTGATATGTTAGAATAAATAGTTTTTATCTTAGCTTGAATCTTTTTATCGCTAGTTTTTTATAGTATTTAGTCATAAGCCATCACATGATTCAAACAGCTCAAGGTCGTGGTCGTGTTTACCATTTATTAACAAAGATACTTGGTGAATCTGTGGAGGCTTTTCTTCAGGAATTAAATAGTCACCTGATAGAGTTGGTCCTTCCTTCAGAAGATTTGACAAGGTCTGGGTTGCTGGTAGATACTACTGAACGGAGATATTTTGGTGTAGGTTTGGTGTACAGACGAGGTAGTGCTAACTTGGGTGGTAGGGTGTTGCTTCTGAAGTCTGTTGATTTATGGAACCCTCATGATAGTGGTGGGGAATATGACTTATCTGTTGGTAGTATTACTCGTTTATTGTCCGGTCTTGACCTATGTCGTTTAGGTGATGAAATGAGTGGTCTTCTTGCGTACATGTTTTCTCCGACATTTGATGTTCGGCCACATCCTCGAGCAGTAAAAGCCTATCAGGATAGACGTGATCGTGTTGTTGAAGCTGTTCAAGAAGGTGTAACTGGTAGTGAAAATTCTGGTATTCCTTCGAAGCAAAGTCATACTGTTGTTGGTCCTGGTGGGGGAAATAGTATTGATCCCAATGCAAGATTTTAGCTGCTGAATCTTGTGCTTTTTGCTTAAAAATTTTAGATGTATTATATAGTTCGCATTCCATATACAATGCGTAATAACTGCTTTCTAAAACGAACAAAAAACGTAATATTTATAAATTAGTTCGCTTTACTAAATTAATGCTAGATTTCACGAAGAAGCCTACAACGTTTTATTTTACTGCAATGAATCTTAAAAAAATATTGTTAGAAGTTGTTCCTCATCCTATGCTACTTATCCCTTTAGAGCGTGATGAACTGATTAATGAGGTTGATAATTATAAGGACAAGATTGTTGGTAAGTATATTACTGCTAAACAACTTGCTTACCTAAAAGTTAAACGGGAGACTGATCGTGAGCCAGAATATTTGTTAGAAAAAGATATTGTATTAATTGAACAGTACTTTGCCCAGTATCCAGAATCAAGGATTAAACAAACAGAGTGTTTGATTATCAAAACCTTGGTCGAAACAGGGTGTCGTGTAAGTGAGTTATGTGATTTAGCTATTGGTGATATCGATCCAGATATTAGTCGAGTGCGGGTTATTGGGAAAGGTAAGAAATGGCGTTGGATCGAGGTGAATGAGAATATTATAGCATTACTAAGAAGTTTTAAGCAGACATTTCATGTGGGCAAGACCCCTATTTTTAAGAATTCGTATAATATGGACTATCAGCCATTGTTTTTGAATAATGATAATAAACCTTTTACCCCTCGGAATATTCAAAAGTTTATGACTTTGATTAGTAAAAAGATTCCTAGTTTGAAACATCCCTTGCATCCGCATTTGTTGCGGCATACTTATGCAGTATTGCAGGTTTTGAATCATCCTGAGCAATCTATTGTGACATTAAGGAATAAGATGGGTCATAGCCAAGTAAGTACGACACAGATTTATTTTAGTATGTCTGAGCCGGAATTGGAGCGTTTAGCGAAACAGAATGAGAAGCGTGGGGGCTCGCGGAACATCCTGCCTGAAAAATTGAGTGATAAAGAAGTGGTTAAAGCAGAAAATAAGCCTGTTGAAGACGGGGTGTTTTGTATGTGTTGTGGGCAACAAATATTTAGTAAGGCTGTTTTTTGTCGTTATTGTGGTGGTAAACAATGATTAAGTGTAGGGATTATCTGCTGATGTAAGGCCCACCTGTGGTTACAGGTTGGCTTGGTGGGTCCATTTCATAGACACCACCGTTTTCTGCGCATACACCTTGTTCTTCGCAGCTTGCTTTTGTGGGTGTGCTTGGTTGTGAAGGGTAGGCACTGCATTTTGCTGTGCAGGTGTCTATTTGTGCTGCTGTTGTTCTGATGTCTTCGCATGCTACTTCGAAAGTGTGTGGGCCGTTTATTTTGCAGCTTTGGCATGATTCTCCGCCTGCTATTTCTCCTTGTCTTTTTCCATTTGCCCCGCCGTCTTCGCAGGTGACTTCTACGTTAATGCAGGTTTTACATATGCATGAGATAGAGCAGGTTTTGGTGGTTGGTTGTGTTATGGTTCCGTCAGGGTTGAGTGTTCCTGTCATGAATCCTGGTTGTATAGGTATGGTTGTTCCTGCTGGGCGGGTGATTAAGTAGTCTGCGGGTATTTGTTGTATGCGTATTCTGAATGGTCTGTTGGTACTTGTTCTGAGGAGTGTTTTTATGAGGTTGTTGATAGGTTTCCATCCGTTCGCGGTCGTGCTAGTATATTCTCGTTCTTGTTGTAGTGCTATGACTCTTCTGCTGTTTTCTGTGCGGTAGGTTCCTGTTTGTATAATTATAGTTGTTGGTTGGTTGTTTCGTTCTCGTGCTTGGAGTATGCCTTGTAGTGTTTGTGCTTCTTGTTCTATGCTTGATTGTGGTGCTGTGCTTACGCGTGTTCTTGTGCGTACGCTTTCTCCTGTTGTGTTTTCTCCAAGAATGTTGAATACGAATGTTCCTATAATAATAAGAATTATTAGTGTAAAGAATAGGTTGTTTGTTTCCCCTCTTTTCATGATTTTTTTGGTGGTATTATTTATATAAAAAGCTATGGTTATTAGTATAATAAAAAAAAGAAGGATTGCCGGTTAAGGCATGACGCGGTAGATTGTTCCTTGGATGATTATTTGGAATGTTCTTCCTGCGTTTTCTTGTTGGGTGATTATTGTTTGTAGTTGTTGGTAGGCTTGAGTGTTTTCTGCTTGGTAGTTCGTTGTTCTTGTGGTCACGAATGTTCCTGCAGGTGTTATGGTCCCTCGATGGAGTGTTATTACTCCTTGTGGTGTTAGCATTTCTTGTAGTTGTTCATAACTGATAATTTCTGGTTGTAGTATTCTTTCTTTTGTGGGTAGTGTTCGTTGTCGTGTGCTTTCTCCTGTCATGTCGATGCTGGTGCCTATTATTGCTATGATAACGAGCAGAATGATGAGCATCCATAAGAATTTTTTTTCTGTGCTCATTTCTGTGGTTTTTTGTATAATGACTGTTGACCTCATTTTTTTTGCCATATGTTCAACCTCTTTTTTGATTATTTATGTTTTATAGCTGTATTATGCCTATTTTAGGGTTCTTTTTTCCTATATAACCTTTTTGTTGGGAGGTTTTTTATAGGCTTCTTGTTATAGGTTGTACTATGCGTTTAATGATTGTTGTATTGTTGTTGTTATTGGTTTTGGGTTGTTCTTCACCAGGTGGTACGATGCCTTCGGATGGTAGTGTTCAACCTTCTGGTGATGGTAGTGTTCAACCTGCTGATCCTTTTGTGCGAACAGTTGTTGATGCTGCCGACCGTGTTCCTAATGTGCAGTATCGTTATTCTTTATTGCCTAATTTGAACACGCATGTAGTCACAGTGTTAGGTGCTAAGTTCCGTGCTGCTTTGGATCATGGTATTGCTGTCAAGCCGTATTCTGTTGTGTATGTTGATCGTGATAAGAAGGAAGCTTTTGGTGT
>Ga0209542_10012231_pt1 | contig 15068 bp, 12 predicted proteins | sample RifCSPhighO2_01_FD_184028 | JGI IMG/M metagenome (GOLD analysis project Ga0209542, IMG submission 184028) | Soil microbial communities from Rifle, Colorado - Rifle CSP2_plank highO2_0.1 (SPAdes) (version 2) | ecosystem: Environmental > Terrestrial > Deep subsurface > Rock core/Sediment ...
CCAGCTCTCCAATGCTTACTCTTTTTCATATTATTGGGAGGCTTTGAGGAATACCACTGCAATAATTGTTAGTCGGACTGTCGTCCCTGACATGGGTATCATCCGTCGGCAGCAGAACAATCGAAGCCGGAGTCGGAGTAAAGCCTCCCGGTGTAATGGATGGTGTCGGGCTCGGTTCTCCAGGAGCAGTGTCGATTATTCCGACGACGGAATTATTGACATCTTTTGCCTTATTCCTCAAAGCCTCCCAATAATATGAAAAAGAGTAAGCATTGGAGAGCTGGCCCGGTACCTCCCATTTAAATGGGGATGATCCGCCGAACCCGAAATTTCCGCTGCCTGACATTGACCAAATCAGACCGGCGCTGTTGGGATTGACAACCGGTGTCGGCAGAAGATCAAGGAAATATTGGCCTGCCGGAACAGGCTGATTAACAACCGGCTGATAAACATCTCCGCCTCTAACCTGAATCCAGGCTCCCGGTGTCGGTGTCGGAGTAACCGTCGGAGTGGGCGTTACCGTCGGAGATGAAAAAGGTCCGGGTGTCGGGGAAAAAGAATAATTAATTTTTGGTGATGTGAAATTACCTCCGATTCCTGACGGATCAGACACATTTCCCAAATTATCGCGGGCTTCAACTATCCCGTACAATTCAACACCGTCTGTCGTTACTACCGTAATTGTCGTATTATCACCAATCCACCCCGGATCCCAAACTTCTTCTCCCGGTTGGGTCCAGAAATAAGGATGGTAATCGGAAGTATAACCGCAACCGCCGGTTGCCGTAACTGAATTCCAGCTGCATTCAAAAGTGCTCTCTCCGGTAATGTAGTTTTGAGAAATAAGCATACAGACCGGCGGATCGGGAGCCGGCGGAGGTGAATAATCCATAGTTAGTAGCCTGGCCGGAGCATCAGCCGATCTGGGACAGGAAGATGATTCCGTATAAGCCGTCCACCAATACCCTCCTGTTGAATTTAATACATACGGCGGAGGATTCCAAAGACTTTCCTCGCCTGAGGCATCTGCAACACTGCCGTATTCATTGAAAGTTTCATAAGAATTGCTGTAATAACGGGCCCAAACATTGTCTCCGTTGGGATCGGCAACATATGAAGAAAATAACGGTTTTTCATTTGTACAAAGCTCATGGGGAGGAAGTTCCAGATCAGGTGTCGGTAAAGCCAGACAGGCACCGGGTCCGGGTGTGATGGTTGATCCGGGGGGAACTCCAGCGCCTCCCGGAGTAATGGTTGATCCCGGAGGAACTCCCGGCCCACCGGGCGTAATTGTTGAACCGGGCGGGACTCCCGGCCCACCGGGTGTAATAGTTGATCCGGGAACTCCGGGTCCTCCCGGAGTAATGGTTGATCCGGGGGGAACTCCCGGTCCGCCGGGTGTAATCGTTGAACCGGGCGGGACATCCGGACCTCCGGGCGTAATCGTTGAACCGGGCGGGACATCGGGACCTCCGGGCGTAATCGTCGATCCCGGAGGAGCAATCCTTGAAGTCGGTGTCGGCAAATAAGTCGGAGTTGCCGATAAAGGAGTCGGCGAGGGAGTTGCCGTCGGAAAACCGCCTCCCGGAACTGTCGGTGTCGGTACCCCGGCCGCATATGTGGGGGTAATAGTTACAAAGGGAAAATCAACAGTAACGGGTCCGCCGGCTATAATGGCCACCTGCGGATTGGTATAATTCTGCGGATTGAAAAGAACGCTTCTTGTCGGTACGACAGGCATATAAACGTTATATATACCGTTATATAAAGGCGAAAACTGATAATTGGCCGGATAGGGAGTTACGGTAGTGCTCTGGCTGGTCGTGGTATTATTGGCATCACCTGATAAGTTTACCTGATAGCCTCCCAAAAGCCCTTCTGAGACCGCAGAAGACCTGTCAGAAGCATCATTATCGGTCTCGGTATATAAGTATCCGTAAGTTTGGAAAAAAGTCGGCGTCGGCGTAAAAGTCGGCGTCGGAGGAGCCAATGGTCTTATTGCCAATGCTGCCATCACATAATAGGCAGTCCCGTTCAAATCATGGCTGACAGTTTCTGAAAATGGAGTCGCATTAGATTTATTGTGTATAAATGATTTAATTTCATCACCTGCCGGGCCGGCCGTATTACTGTCTATTTGAGTATAGCCGACCGGAGACGTCGTATTAATAATTCTGTTTCTGGTTCCCGCTCCTACATGAATAAGCGAGTTATTTGCAGTCGTTGAAACATCAAGATTTGTCGGATCCATAGGATTGCCCCCTGAACAGACAGCGCTTTCCTGACCGCTGGCGTTTGAACTGGTGGCATTTTCCACCTGAACAGTCGGATCGACATTTCCGTATTTGGTCACAAATATTACTGTATAGTTTGATGCAGTATAATTAACGGTAATACTGCCGTCCGTTGCATTACCGTATCCGGTCCATAACTCTATTGCCTGGCTGCCGTTATTGGCGCACTGTTCTTTTCTTTTAGTCCAGGTCAGTCCCAAACCCGTAATTCCCGTACCGTCGGTTTTCACTCTCATAGTGCCCCTTTCAATAACCGTTACCACATAAAGATTGTTACCTCCGATGATAGGTCCGCAGGCAAAAGTCGTGACATTGGTTGTTCCTGATGAACATCCTACTGTACCGCTATCAACGGGCGGACCACCGGGGGTAGGCGACAATGAGGGTGTTGGTGTATTGGTTGCTGTCGGAGTCCTGGTCGGAGTTGAAGTTGGTGCCGGAACTTCAATAATAACCAGCTCCGGATGATTAATAACCGCCTCAGATGAATTATAAAATACACTGTTTGTGGAATTTGATTTTATACCGAAGCTGTATGTGCCGTTTTCTGTTATCGCCTCCGTCACGTCAAAGTCAATCCACGTATCCGCGCTGGCTAATCCGCCTGATGAAAGGGGAGTTCCGGTAATAACCGGAGCATTATTCCATGTTATTCCTCCTTCAGTCCAGGCAGTTGTTGTGCCGTTATAATTATTTGAAACGCTATAAATTGTACCTGCATCCGGACTATAGTCATTAACATACAACCTGACAAATGCCGATTGGACTGAACGAACTATTCCTGTAACTATGAATTTAAGATAAATATTATAACTTGCGGGAGGATCAAGTCTTGCCCTTAAACTGACGGCATTGCCGTAATTATTAGTTTTATGACCTTCATCTACATGTGCATCATCCGGAACAGCAAAAACTATCCATCCGGTTGGAGTCGGGGTCGCTGTCGGAGTTCTGGTCGGAGTTGTTGTTCTTGTCGGTGTTCTGGTCGGGGTAGCTGTCGGATATTGGGCAAATACCGGTAAACTGAATCTGTTCCAGGCTGACTTTACTGCCGATAAAATTAAAATGACCAAAACTGCGACCACAGCATGCAAAAACAATGCCTTTTTAGTCAGCATATATTTAGAATATCAGATACACTCTGCTTGTCAATAAATATATTATCGCAAATTACCGAAATATTTTTTTAATTCCCAACTCCTTAAATGATTTTCAGAAACTAACCGTTTCATTATCTTTACATAATAATCCAAATCGTTTTTACCCGGCGTTTCTTTCCCGTATTTTTCATGAAAAACCGGGTAATACCTTTCCCCTTTTGAAATTATCTCTGATACTGTCTCCTTTTGACCTGATACTAACGCCTCTCCGGCTTCCTGAAGATATAGCAGATAATCGGTCTTAATTTCTTCACCTGAATCAAGCGGATTTGCCGATATTGACCGGTAATACCAGTAATGGGCTGCCGGATAATTTCCACTTTGGACGTAATATGAAGCCAATTTCTTATGCAGCTCATTATATCCTTCATCCAGATTGACAGCTCTTATCAGCTTTATTTCCGCTTTTTCATACTGCCCTTTTCTAGCCAATTTATCGGCTTCCGTTAAAACTTTATCGCTATCTCGGGTTATAATTAAATTAAATCCGATTATTACAGCGGCCGTCAGATAAATCAATCTCGGATTAACGTAAGCACTTTCTTCTTCTTTGGGTAAAACCGATGCGAATCCGGCAAAAACAAAAAAAAGAACTGATACAAATTGCCAATCAAAGTCAATCAGGGAGTGGATTGCCGAAGCCGTCAGCGCTATTAAAAGACCCCGGTTTACCGGATCAATAGTCTTAATTTTGTTAATTGTCCTATAAGATGCAAAAAACATGGAAATAATAAAAATAAGGAAAATAAATCCTCCGAAAAAACCGAGTTCCGCAAAAAGCTGCAGAAAATGATTATGGGTATACCACGACCAGCTGGCAGTCTGAGTCTGGTATTTTTTGGAAATATAACGGAAAGTGTCCAATCCGGAGCCTATAACCGGTGAGAGAGTAAATCCCTTAACAGCCTGCTGCCAATAAGCGCCTCTTTTTTCATTGACGGCCGGCTTATATATTCCCGAATAAAGGGCAGCTCCCTTCTTCCCCGGAATTATAAAATTGGAAAAAATAAATATCGTTAGAAATAAAGCAACCGCAGCCGTAATATAAACAGTCAGTATTTTGGCAATTCCGGAATGGGACCTCCGGACCAGAAGAAAATAAATCCCCAAAGAAACGGCCAAAGACCAGACGGCACCCCGGCTTAAAGATATAATAAGAAAAATAGAAAAAATTATCAGAAGCAATATGAAAAAGATTTTCTTTCGCCGAAGCGGAGTATAAAAAATAAGCTCGATAAGAAGGGGAATGGCCATTATTAGAATCACTGTCATCTTGTTATGTCCGAAAACCGGAAAAAACAGGTTCATCCCGGAAGTCACGGGAGGTAAAAATTTTCCCAATATCAGATAAACGCTATAAACAAAGGATAATAAAAAGGCGTTTAAAATTATTGAAGCAGTTATATAGCCTGACAGCCTTCTTCTTAATTCATCTTTTTCCCTGATCGTGATAAACAACAGAAGATAAGCAACATATCTACCAAGCTCAATAAAACTTCGGGATTGCGATATGGAAAACAAACCTGAAAACAAAGCCAGAATAATAAATACAAGAAACAGGAAATCCAATATATCCAGCCGGATCTTACCGCGCCACAGAAAAGGATATGTAAATAAAAATACTCCTGAAAACAGAAAAAAAAGACCCCATTGCCGGCTGAAAGATTCTATAACAGGAATAAAAAAAAGGAGAATAAGCCAAAGATCGTTAAATCTCATACCTTAGGAAGATTTTATGTTAAAATGACTTCCGATTCTACAGATATTTTTGTATTTAGAATGAAAATTACCGTCAATAAAGGATTTATCAGCCGGAAATTAGGAGGAAAAACCGTTATTTTTGACGGTGAAAAATCACTCTTATTCACCTTAAATGAAACGGCCACTCTAATTTACAAAAAACTGGTATACGGCTGGGATATTAATCAGATATCTGATTTTCTCGTAAAAAAATATGGTCTTAATAAAAAACAGGCAGATAAAGATATTAGGAATCTAGTATCAGACCTTCAACGTAAAAAGATTATTAAAACAGCCTGAATAATTTATTTACTTTTTATGATAATTCTTAATTTTCTTTTTCAAAAGAAGTCTGATTAAAACCCAAAAGGCTGAATATAAAACAGCCGGTTGAAAAAATACCAAAAATTTTTTAATTAATGGTTCGGAAGATAAAATGAAAATATATTTAAACCTGTTAATACCTGCAGAAATCCTCTCCTCATCGTTAAAAATATTTTCTTTCAATGCTTTATGTTGAATAAATGCGGATTCGCGTCTTCCCGGTTTTAATCCGGACATGATATTTCCATCAACAGGAGTCAAAAAATATTTTTTCAGCAGTAATAATCCGGGATACATAAAATTGTTTAATTTGTATTCCTCAATTTTTTCAGCCATTTCCTTCCAATCTATCTTTTTATCCTTCCTGATAACCTTATCAATAAATGATAAACGGAATACTCCCCTGAAGTTATGATGAAAATAATGAAGCAGCAGATAAATTACCAGATTATCAGCGGACAAAACCGGAAAATTACCGCCGGAGATTTTTATAATTCTTTTTTCTTGCAAAAATAATGAAGTCAGTTTGTTTATATTTTTCTGTGAATATAATAAACTTAGAGATCCCAACTGGTTCATTAAAAAATTAGCTTCGTAATGTATGTCAAAAACAATTCTTATCCGGTTCGATTTTTTGGAATAAGTGATTTCCGTTTTTTTATTCTTTAAATATTTGTGGATTGGGGAGTAGTGAGTTTCGTGTTTTATAAATCCCTCACTTAAAAGAATTTTATCCACCAGAACAGACTGATCTTTATCTATTAAAACATCGCAATCGGCATATATTCTTCTGGGATAATTCTTTTCATAATATAGATGAATTGGTAATCCTTTTAGAAAAATAAAATTCACCTTACCTGAATTTAAACACGCGTTGATTTTATTTATTTCTGAAAAATAGGCCGTCGATTGAATAAGATAAAAATTCTCCAAATCAATATGCTGGTTACCTCTATTTAATTTTGTAACCGTACCGATTACTTGCCGGGGATATATCCGCCCGTCACATAAAATATTATTATCGCCTTTGGTAATGAGATAACCGGCTGTCCTGTAAATAACCCTGTGGGCAAATAATTTTTCATTTTTAAACGCTAAAATAAGATCATTCTCTTTTAGATTTTCGGTTTTTTTTTTGGAAAAATAAATCAAATCTCCCGGCCATAAAACGGGTATCATGCTCAAACCTTGCGACTTGATCCTAAACGATTTGCTATTTTTAAAAATTTTAATAATTGATCTCATTCTATAACGTTATTCTTTCTTTAATTACTTCATAAAAGTGAAAAAAATTCAAAACAACCGGATTTTACTATATAATGACCCTGTTTTGTGAAAAATAAAGATCCTGAAAGCATTTATCTTAAAATTGCCGGATTCTCTATAAAAGTGAACCTATTTGATGAAGATATCATTGTACCGGAATCAATCTACAATATTCGCAGAATAATTGAAAATTACTTTTCGGGTGTCACCGGTTCAAATCAAACTACTTTACCCGATTTTGAAATAGATATTCATGCTCAAGGCCCCCAAATTTACCAGAAACTCAAAAATGGGGAATTATTGAATTACTTATATATGTACAGGGAATTTTCCGATAAAATTCATTCATTTCACCACATCAGTTTAACCCATTTTTCATATATTCTTATCAGAATTATTCAAAAACTATTGGCTGCCGGCAGGGGGTTTATTATGCACGGATCAGCGGTAGAACTAAATAACTATGCCTATATTTTTTGCGGAAAATCGGGTGCCGGTAAATCAAGTATAATAAATCTGCTGCAGGAAAAATATCATGCAATAGCCGACGATACGGTTATTATTAGAAAAGCGGCTACCGGATACTATCTTTATCAATCTCCATTTATTGAAAAAAACGAAAATATTGAAAAAGGTAACAAAAAATTCCGGTTGCAGAAAATTTTTATTCTCCAAAAATCAAAAGAATGTAGTTTAAAAAGAATAAATAACAAGTCACAAGCAATAAAACTGCTTACCCGGCAGCTATATGTAGACTACCACTCTAAAAAAGAACAATTCCGGCACGCATTGGATTTAATTTCCGATTTTTCCGAGTTCTACTATCTGAAATTTTCCAAAAATAAAAAGGATTTACTTGACCTTTTTAATCGGGTTGAAACTGCTTCCAATCGTCAAAGACAACATTGAGATACACAGGTATAAGGGGGTGATGCCGGTGGACATGGACATTCCGGAGGATTACAGGCAGCTAAATAATTATGTTCGGATATGTCCAGCGGGTTGAATAACAATACGAATTCTATTTTTTTAACATTAATTTTCGGGATCTTATATTTCCAAAAAGAAATTAAAGGTCTCCGCTTAATCTTACTCATATTTAATAAATTCCTTGAAACTTTCATTCAAATCATTCAATTCGTAATGTGAAATAATGGTTAATTTATCACCTACTTTAATATCTGAATAATTTATTGTTAATTTCTCATTTCCTTGAATTTTCATGAATTTTTGCCTGGCAATTTCACCCGGTTTTGTGTGGTAAGTTATTATCTCTTTACCCTCTGCATCATCCAGCCGGATTTCCAGTAGTCCAGTGGTTTCATCAACATTTATCAAACCGGCATTACCCGTTTCTTCTTTGATAAGAGAATATTTAATTTCTTTTAAATTACGGGATGCATTGAGTTCCGGAATAAGATATTGTTCGAGAAATTCAACTCCGCTATATTTGATGAGATTTCTATCAGATTTTGTAGGAAACGGAGTCGTTTTTATATTATTATTCTGCGGATTTAATATGCCCAACTTACTATTCTGAAGGAGGATATAATAACCTACTTCACCGGCGGTTACCAATAAAAGAATAAAAAATAAAACCTTGAGCAATTTCGGCATCTTTAATATAGAATAATAATATTAATTGACTCAGTCAACTACTTCTTGGGTATTAATTAATCCAAAGTGTCTTTTGCTTAGTTAATCTGAAAAAAATTTGTGATTCCTCTAAGATGCCTTTGTTATAATAACACTTAATTATGAATATCGCCATGGTAGTCTATTCCCACTATTCCAGAGATGCCAGGGTAAGAAAATATGCTGAAATTTTGGCGGAAAATAAGCATTCGGTTGATATAATCTGCTTAAAAGAAAACTATAATCCGCGGTCAAAAAATATCAGGTTAGTTTTTTATCCGGTTGAACGCAGGCGCTACAACAAAATCTGGTATCTGATTGAATATCTTCTGTTTTTTTTCTTCGCCCTGATTAATTTAGCCGTCCGGTCTATTAATATCAAATATCAAATAATTCATGTTCACAATATGCCGGACTTTCTGGTTTTTACGGCTGCTTTCCCGAAATTGACCGGATCAAAAATAATTCTGGACATGCATGATCCGATGCCTGAATTGTATTTATCCAAATATAAAGTGAATAATAGTGATTTTATCTTAAATTTAATCAGGTTTTCGGAAAAATTTGCTTTAAATTTCGCCGATATTGTTATTACGGCCAACTTTAATTTTAAAAAAATCTTCATAAAAAGATATCCGGGAATTCGGAAAAAAATATCAGTCATCCAAAATTTCCCTGATGAAAAGATATTTATACCGGAAAAAAAATCCGTTCAAGAAGATAATTTTATCCTGATGTATATGGGAACTATTGAAGAGCGCTATGAACTTTTTCCCGCTATTGAGGCAATCCCCAAACTGATCTTAAAAATACCCGAACTCAAATTTAATATAATTCCCAAAATTAAAACGGAAGGAAATTATTACCGTAAGCTCAAAAAATTGATTTCGGATTTAAATCTTGATTATCATGTCAGAATATTGCCGCCCTTGCCGGTCGAAGGGATTGCCCGGGAAATAAAAAACAGCGATATCGGTATTATACTTCTGAAAAAAGATATTTTTACCGAAAATATCGTCCCGGTAAAACTTCTGGAATTTGTCTTTATGGAAAAACCCGTCATTGCCACTAAAACAAAAGCCCTGTCCGGAATATTTCCGCCGGGATCCCTTCATTTTTTGAATGAAAATTCCTCCGGAGAATTTATATCCGCAGTAACCAAGCTTTACAATGATAAAAACCTGGCAAATAATCTCGCCAATACAGCCAAAAAATATTTTAAAACCTTTAATTGGAAAACGGAAAGCGGAATATATCTTAAGTTAATCGCATACTTCAACCCTGAAGTGTTTTCTGCTTCTCAGTCTCCTCAACTGAAGTGATAATCCCATCCCACAAAGTAGCTTTATTAAAAAATAAATTCAACTTTTCTCCGACACGCAATTTCTTTAATTCCCCGAAGTAATATATATTTTCGCTTCTTTTGGCTGAAACATCTACAGTCAGAAGAATATCCCGGCGGGTACTGTCCGTGGATATTTGAAGAATACCCGAATCAGTAAATGATCTGACTTCGGCAGGGTAGGTTACTTTATTTACAATTTTGGCCATCACGTCACCCTTATTGTTGAGCATTTCGTCACCTATTTTTAAATTATCGGTTATAAAAGGCTCTTCACTGTTTTTCTTAACGGTCACCCGGAATATCTTTCTGCTGTTATCCGGCTTAGTTTTCCCCAGATAAGTAATATAGACTTTTTCATCAATGCTGCCTAATCTCAAATTCAGCCATTTATCAATTTCCAAAGGTTGATTCTTATAATAATATTTACCGCCGGAGTCTTCTAAAACAGTCAGCTTCAGTTGTAAAATGACATGCTTGCCGTGACTGCCTCCTTCATAGGATTCCTTATCGATAACCTCCGCATTGACGGTTCCGAAAGGTGAAACTTCATGGTCTCCCGTGTTTATGGAATTTGCCACCCAATAGGGAACTGCGATAAAAATATCTTCACCGGCGCCCATAACTGCAGTGGCAAATAATTGTTCTTTCCTCTGCTTTTGACCGTATGCAAAAAACGAAAAAACTACCAATAAGATTCCCGCTGTTAAAAGCATAAAGTGCCTGAGGCGTAATTTTATTCCGGAAAATTTAAAATAATTTCTTATATTCATAATCGGATTAATTTTATCAGCAATTATAGAAAAACTATTTCCTTCAGGCAAGAATTACGGCAGTAAGTAAAAGCATCATTCTCAAAAGAGGTGTATGGAAAAAAGGATTTACATACGAAACGGTAACCAAACCGGCCAGTCCCAGAAGTGAAGAAAAAATAATATACCTGTTATAATCCCGATATTTTACCGACAAAAAAACGGAGATGAGGAAAAAAATAAAAAATAATAATCCGGGCAGACCGCTTTCGGCAGCAATTTCCAAAAAAGTATTATGAATTTTATAAAAAGGACCGGGATCCGCTCCGGTAAATAAATTGGTTGAAGGTTTTAAAGCATAATACTCAAGCGATCTGTTTAAACCGACTCCGAATAAAGGTTCTTTTCTAATTAAATTCAGGGCTTCCTGGGTCAGTTTTACCCTTAAGCCTAATGAACCAAACTCCATCAGTGAAGAACCGGTTGTCTTGATTCTTACCAGAAAATACGGCAGGACAATTAAAACCGACAAAATCACTATAACCGGAGTTAAAAATAAAGTTCTATACAGATTTCTCGAATTCAGAATACCGGAAATTCTTTTTTTTTGGATAATCAAAAAATACTGGACTGCAAAAAAAAGCCATGAAATTCTGGAATAAGTCAGAAATATTATCAGAAAAATAATAATATTGAACAAAATAAACAGGACTGAAGAAATATTTAAAGCGAAAATAAAAGGACTGGCGGCAATTAAAAATGCTGCCAGCATATTGGGATGTCCGAATGATCCGGTAACCCTGTAAAGCTCTGCCCCTTCAATAATCGACAGGGTTTGAACGCTTTCCTGGATTAGCGGTTCAACAATGAGCCCGACAGGTCTTTTTAATATGTATTGACCGATGGATATCGCCGATTGGAAAAATACCATGGATATGATTAATAATGCCAAATACTTAATTTTATTTCCCGTCAAATGAAGCCTCAACAATATAAAAATAACTGTGTACTCTGTAAGCTGAATCATACCGAAAAAAGAATTTACATTCATATTTGATATAAATGACAATCCGTTCCAGGTTAAAAATAAAAGAATGAAAATATCCGGGCTCCGGACTCTTTCGGTAGGCTGTGCCTTTTCTCCCTTTTTGAAAAATGTCAGAAAAACAAGAAATAAAGACAATCCCGTCATGGCGGAAAACCACCAGCCTGAACCTAAATTAATATGTTCCGGTTCCAGAATAAACCACCGGCCGGCAATCCCTACATCGAAAAAAACGGAAAGTGACAATAAATATATAATTGTCCCCACCAAACCTATTCCTCCTCTATAAAAAATTAGCCCGGTAAAAATATAAGAAAGGAAGTATAACGGTTTACTTTTTGTAAACAGAAGCGCCGAATAAAAAAAAACCAGACCCCAAATAAAATATTTCAGTTTCCGGCTTTCCTTCAATCCGATGGATTTTAAAAAATCCCTGTAAAGGTTTTTTAATATTCTTACGGGATACGTAAAATTAAGTTCAGACATTACCGGTTCAATTAGGTATTATACCAGACCTTAAACCAACCCCGAAGGCAAAAAATCAGCCATAAAATATAGGAATGATCGGCCAGCCCGGCTTGATGTTCCTTCAAATAGCGCTCTAATTCAAGCGGATTAACTAAATCAAGATTCAAAAAGTTCCGGGAAAATAATTCACTTTTCAAATAGTTGCCCAAATCCCTTCTCAACCAATGCTCAATCGGAGGTAGAAATCCCTTTTTACGCCGGTAAACCGTTTTTCCCGGCAAATATTTCAATGCCATCTTTTTCAGTATATACTTTGTCTGAAATCCTTTCAGTTTCAGTCCTGAAGGCATTTTCGCCGTCAGTTCCATAAACTCATGATCAAGAAACGGACTGCGGGTTTCCAAAGAAAAAGCCATCGAAGCCAAATCAGTTTTTGCCATTAGATTATCAGGCAGATAAAAATGAATATCTTGCAATATGAATTTTTCCGCATCGTCCCTGTATCTCCCGTTTAATAAAATCTCCAATTGTCCGGAAATATCATTTTCCGCTTTTATTTTTTTAATTAAACTTGCGGTCAATAGTACTTTTCTGTCCCGTGTATTTAAAATCGAAGTAATTTCCTCATAAAGCCTGTTATCATTCAATTTCAAAAGGGGAAGATATTTGGCTAATCTGTCAAAATCTTTTATTTTCCCCAATGAATACAAATTCCGCAGTAATCGGGATATAACAAGCACCGTTTAAAACAACCTTGACATGGCCTTTTGTCGCCGACATCAGATACCAGGTCGGAATCATGGACGGATCGGCAAATGGTTCCTCAAACTGGTACATCATTTTCGGCCAGATTTCTTCAATATTGGGCTGAACTTTAATTTCGCTGTGTTCTGTTTTATACAGTGCGGTAATTTTCCGGGCATATTGCATTTCATCATAATCTTTCTCATCAAATCCGACCGTAAAAGTTTTAATATTTCCGGAAGATTCTTCACTTGCCAAAGCGGTTATTATACTTGAATCTATTCCCCCCGACAGATGAACCCCTAAAGGCACATCACTTTTCAACCTTATCCTGACAGACTCTCTTAATTTATTTTCCAAAAGCTGCTGCCAATTTTCCTTCGGCAAGTCCAGTTTTGAATTAAAATCCAACTTCCAATAGCTTTCCGTCCTAATTTTCCCGCTATCAGTTACAGTCATATACGAAGCCGGAGGAAGCTTGTATATCCCTTTAAAACCGGTTAAAGGAGACCTTACATAACCTGATTTCAAATAGCCGCCAATTGCCTGCCAGTCCGGCTCTTTCTTAACTTCAGGAAGACTGAGTATTGCTTTTAATTCCGAGGCAAATATGAAGCAATTATTATCAAAATAGTATTTAATGGGTTTTTTCCCTATCCGGTCACGGGCAAGAAATAATCTTTTCTTCCGTTCGTCCCAAATGGCAAACGCAAACATACCTCTTAAATAGGATAAACAGCCGGTATCTTTTTCCTGGTAAAGCCTGAGAAGTACTTCCGCATCAGAGTCAGACTTAAAAGAGTATTTTTTCAGGTATATGCTTTTAAGCTCCCTGAAGTTGTATATTTCTCCGTTAAAAACAAGACAAATTTTACCGTCCTCGCTTATTACCGGCTGATTGGCAGCGCTTGTAATATCAATTATTGATAACCTGTCGGCCAGAAACCAGCCGTTTTGGTATATTTTATATCCCTGGTGATCGGGTCCGCGGTGCTTTAACACTTCACGGATTTTCTCAATAACTGGGACCTCCGTTTTCTTATTTAATTTTTGGCTGAATAATAGTTTTCCGGCAATTCCGCACATAATTATTGACAGCAGGGAGATAATTGATAGTATAAAATAAATATAAAATTCAAAATGACAGACCGTTCCTCACAAAACACCGGGTATTTTATTCTGACTTTTGCTTTTATTATACTATCAATTATCGCCGGTATCATTTATGTTTTTGCAAACTCCAAAGGGTTTAATGGACAGAGAATTCCTTCAGAAAATTTCACCGGTATTAATACTGCTTTTCTCCAAAAGTGCTCAGATAACACCCCTTATGTCTCAATTGAGGAAGCCTTAACCGATCCGGAAAGCGTCTGCAGTCTGAATTTGGGCGGAACCGGTCTGGCGGAGGTCCCGCAGGATATTTTCTTATTAAAAAATCTTGAATCTCTCTACCTTCACGACAACAGCCTTTCCGGTCTGCCTGAAAATTTAAATGATCTGGATAAATTGACATTACTGGATTTGGGTAAAAACAATTTTGGCATATTTCCCCAAATTGTCTTCTCCTTAAAAAAATTGGAATCGCTTGATGCCGGCCGGAACAACTTAACGGAAATTCCTTCAAATATAGAAAATCTAAACCGCCTGAATACCTTGGCGTTAAACGGCAACCGGCTGGAATCATTACCGGCCGGAATCGGTGATCTTAAAAAACTTAATGAGTTAAATGCCGGAAATAACCGTCTTGGGGCAGTTCCCGAAGAATTGGGAAAACTAAAAGAGTTAACGGATCTTTTCCTCAACGATAATTTAATTAATGTGCTTCCTTCTGAACTTGGCAATCTGAAAAATCTGAAAATCCTCCACCTGCAGAACAACAGATTAACCGCAGTTCCCGACGCATTGAAATATCTGTCAAATCTCGTCGAAATTAAACTTTCCGGCAATAATATTTCAGAAGAAGAAACCGAAAAAATCAGGCAAATGTTTCCCGGAATAGCACTGGATATCTGACAATTTCAGTATGTCTGCCTTTTTATTACTTCCTGATAAAGTTTAATCATTATCCCGTAATGCTTATCTTCGGAAAATCTCATCCGTGCGTCACGAAGTGCGTTTTCCTCCAATCTCTCACGTAATTTAACGTTATGCCATAATTTTAATATTTTGTCTTTACATTCTTCCATATTACCCGGATCAAAAAGCAATCCGTTGTATCCGTCCTTAACGACTTCCGGAATTCCTCCGGTTTTGGAGGCCAAAACTGTTTTGTTGCAGGCAAACGACTCCAATATGGAT
>Ga0209542_10012232_pt1 | contig 15066 bp, 12 predicted proteins | sample RifCSPhighO2_01_FD_184028 | JGI IMG/M metagenome (GOLD analysis project Ga0209542, IMG submission 184028) | Soil microbial communities from Rifle, Colorado - Rifle CSP2_plank highO2_0.1 (SPAdes) (version 2) | ecosystem: Environmental > Terrestrial > Deep subsurface > Rock core/Sediment ...
GCGAGCGAAGGAGACGGAGAGCGTGCGCCCATCCATGTCCTTGCCGTCCCAACGGTCGATGGCCGCCTGAGCCTCCGCTTCGGAAGCCATCTCGACGAAGCCGAAGCCGCGCGAGCGACCCGTCATGCGGTCGCTGATAATGCTCGCAGAGACGACGGTGCCGGCCTCACCAAAGGCCTTCTTCATGTCGTCTTCTGTTGAGCGGTAGGGGATGCCGCCCACGTAGAGCTTGTTACCCTGGACTGAATTTCCATCCATGTGGATTGATTGAAGGATTAACCTCGCCGAAACTGAACACCAGGGAGCGATAGCGCCTTAGCTCGAATACTCTGCGAGTGCGGGCAGTATGCCAGAAATGTCCCCAAAACACAACCCTCTTCGTTCCTGTGGATATCCCCACCAATACGAGGGGAGTCCTCGTACTATTATATAGATGGATAGGAAATTCATCTTTGAGGAGGGGGAGTTTTACCACGTCTTCAATCGCGGCGTGAATAAGGGAGCCCTCTTCTTGGATACAGGCGACTGGCGACGTTTCCAATCGCTACTCTATGTCTGCAATACAGACAAGGCAGTCCTGTTCCGTCTCCTGCCCGATAACCCTTACGAATTTGAACGGGGCGACACCATAGTCGAAGTTGTTGTGTACGCACAAATGCCAAACCATTTCCACTTGATACTACGCGAAGTAGTGCCCGGAGGCATTAGCAAATTTATCGGCAAGCTCACCACCGCGTTCTCGATGTATTTTAATACAAAATATGAGCGCAGTGGACCCGTCGTCTGCCGCCCCTTTCGTGCCCGACATATTGATAGCGATGAGTATCTGCGATGGGCGCTCTCATACGTGCATATCAATCCCCTATCCTTGTTTGACCCTGCATGGGCAGAGAATGAGAACTTTGATTTGCGAGCCGCGTCTGTCTTTATGGGCAATTACCCCTATTCAAGCTATCCAGATTACATTGCCGCTGCGAGCCGGCCGGAGTCAAAAATACTTGAGCGGGGCGCCTTGCCCTTTGATCCCGCCGAGTTGACTTCTATGGACGAGCTCATGCAATCTTTTCAAAATTTTTCTCAAACCCCGCTCATACGAGGACTCCCCTCGTAACGATATACGTAGATACGAGGGGAGTCCTCGTATTATTTGGGAACGACTTTTATATTTGTCTACGAGTTGACAGTTTCTCTGGGTGGGTAGACTATCGGGGCACCTTCGGCGAGGGGCGCCGTGGATTGTCATAGATAACTACAAAATCTTTATGCAAAGATTGCTTACATCAGGATGCGTGCGAATAACGCAACTCGTTTTCAGCATCCTTGCCGTATCCACCATCACCCTTGGCGGATTTTTTATTCCTAGCGCGCACGCCGTCGGCCCTAAGACTCTGACGGTTATCGCCCCGAATGGCGGAGAGTTTTGGCGCGGGACGCAGAACATCACGTGGTCAACAACTAACTTCGATCCAGGCGACTTTGTTGACATCGGTCTTTTGGATACCCTCCTTAATTCCTCGCACGATATCAGTCTGGGTGTGGCATATGATGCATCCCCATACCCATGGTCAACTATCGGCGAAACAGACGGCACCAACTACAAAATTCAAATCTTCAAGTCCGGCACATTCCTAAACTATGACTCTTCAGACCTGGACTTCACCTTGGACAATACCGCCCCTGCGACCTCTCTAGCCACCACGACCGGTACATTCGGCCTCAACGACTACTACAAGGGCCCAGCTGTACCAACTTTTGACTTCAACTGCACAGACGCTTTGAGCGGCTGTCTAGACACTTCTTACCAAATAAACGGAGGGGGTTTCGTACCTGACATCGGCACCTTCGCTCTTTCTGAAGGGATACACACTCTGCAGTGGTTCTCGCGGGATAATGCCGTGGATGCTCTAGGCATACACAATATTGAGACTACGCACTCGCAGGTAATCAAGGTAGACACTATTGACCCAACAGTTGTTGTTACCTCGTCTACTCTGGACGGAGCATACAACGAATCTGACGCTATAAACGTCACACTTACCTTTAGCGAGGCGGTAACAACGACCGATACTATTACCGTCACGCTCGAGACTGGTGCCGCAGACCGCACCTGCATCGTCCCCATACTGACGAATGCGACTGTCGGTACATGTACCTACACCGTGCAAGCAGGGGACACTTCGGCTGACCTTTCTGTCAACACTATTGCCGCAACGACGGGTTCCATTCTCGACATTGCAGGCAACACAGCTGACGTTTCCCTCGCCTCGAGCAACAATCTCAATGACACGAGCGACATCGTTATCGACACCACGGCTCCCACGGCATTTACGGTTAGCACCGTTGTGACAACGGGGGCACCGATAGTCGCCGGATGGTGGAACAGCACGAACACAGGCGTGGACGTGGATGTACCCGTTGCGGCAGACGCTTCACTCACGGGCGGTACCATACTTCTTCAAGCAGAAGCTGACGGCGTGTTCGAGAATGTCGGCGACCCATACGCCATTCTCGTCGGCGACCTGGGAACGGATGTCACCATCTCGCTTACATCTGCACAACTTGAAGCCATCGCCGGATTCGGGGACGGAGATAATGTGCAGTTCACCGCTATCATCACCGACATCGCCGAAAACGCGACAACAGGTACGGAAAGTACGGATAGTCTCGATGTTGATCAGACGGCACCATCCGTAGATGCCGGAACCGACAAAGAAGTGAATGCGCAGGTCGCGCAAGATGCGACGACATCGGATGGCGGATCATCCGGGCTTGATACGCACCAGTGGTCGCAGGAAGATGGTTCTGGCATCCTAACCTTTGGCACAGATACGATGGTGGACACACTCATCGAGGCGGATGATGACGATATATATGTTGCCCGTCTCACCGTAACCGACGTTGCCGGCAACAGCGCTTTCGATGAGATGGCATTCGTGTGGGACACGATAGGGCCAGTTCTCATGCAAGTCACCTCGGTACCTGACCCAACCAACGATACGACACCAAGCTACACACTTAATGCCGACAGTGTGGGCTGGCTCGTGGGCTCGACAGGAACAATTGACTACGGCATAGGCGCGTGCGGTGTGGGAGACCTTGCGATTGTGCTAAACGGCGACAACACAACGACATACACGACGCCGCTCGTGGATGCCAACTACACAGATTGCGACATTATCGTTACCGACTTTGCAGGCAACGTAAGCAATACACTTGAGGTCAACGACTTCGAGATAGACACCATTGCGGCAATGGTAGCGAGCGTAACGACCGAAGACCTTGACGAGGACGGCTCTATCGACACCGCGACACTCGTCTTTACAGATGAGATAGACGACTCCACTGTAGTACTCACAGACTTCGCTATCGAAGGCATCAATCCGACAGCGATGAGCACGGGTGGTACGGCAGACGACAATACCATTGTGTTCACATTCGGCGCGGAGATTGCCGGTACGGAAGCGAAGACGCTTGATTACACAAGCTCTGCGGATGACCTCGCGGGCAACGACATCGCGCCGTTTTCTGAAGTTTCAATTGACGCGGCAGGACCAGTAATGCTCTCGGCTCGCACGATTACAACAACACGCATCGATACGACGTGGAGCGAAAATATAGATGGTGCAACAGTCAACGACACAGGAACCGAATTCACCGTGGTCGGTTTCGTAGTATCGGATGCGGACGACAACTCGGATAACGTTGTTGAACTTATCGTTGCCACAATGCCGACTGATGCAACGCCTGACGTTACGTTCACCAATACGGGGACGTTCACGGACCTCAATGGAGTGGAGGCGGTGACTCCCGTTACGGTGATGGCAGTAGATGGCGTCGCTCCGGTTCTCACCGCAGTTTCGATATCATCAAGTAACGCAAAGGACGGCACTGCATGGGCGAAAGGGGGAGACACGATCACGGTCTCGTTTACTGCAAGCGAAGAGCTTGATGAAGAGCCAATGGTAACGATAGATGGAAACCCGGCTGACGATGTAACGAACACCAGTGGAGACAACTGGACGGCAACGCGCGTAATGCAGGCAGGGGACACCGAGGGAGTAGTGACATTCACTATAGACTTTGAGGATGTTGCGGTACCGGCTCACAATGTTGGTACACAAGTAACGGCTATCACGGTTGGTACGGACATCACCTATGACGAGACGGTGCCAGAAGTGAATGCTGGTCCTAATCAAGAGGTGAACGCCATAGTTTCGCAGGATGCGATAACGGACGACCCGGGGGCTTTCGCTTCGGGTATCGATACCTGGCTCTGGGAGAAGATAACTGGCCCGGGCGCCATTGTGTTTGGTTCAGCGACAGTTGAGGACACTACGATTGTGGCGGATACCGATGGTGTCTATATCATCCGTTTGACCGTTGAGGACGAAGCGGGGAATGTAAACGACGATGAGATGCAGCTTATCTGGGACACGCTCGCGCCGCGTCTTGAGTACATCGTACCAGCGCATGGCTCCACGGGCATCGATACAGATGCCGGTACTCTTGAGGCGTACTTCCGTGAGCTGAATCACGGAGCGAACCCGGAGAATCTCACGCTTGAGGACGATGCCTTCGTCTTCCTTGAGGATACTGCCGGTAACGATGTGCACACAGGCGTTGCAGTACAGGGCGGGGACGGCACATCTAACATTCTTGAAATTGACTACAGCGCCCTGGCCGCCGGTACCACCTACTGCCTCACCTTGATGGCGGGCGCAGTCTCTGACGCGGCAGGAAATGTTACGACTCTTGATATTGAAGGACGTTGCTTCACAGCCACCGCTGATACGATAGTGCCGGTCATCAATTCACTCTCGGCTTCTAGCGTAACCGCAAGCGGCGCGACAATTACCGCTGAAACAAATGAAAACGCTTCATGCTCCATTGCAGTGACTGACCAGGCGTACGGCACAATGACTGCCTTTGACGCAACGGGCGGCGTGACATCCCACACGACCACGCTCTCGGGCCTCTCGGAGCAAACGCAGTACACCTACTATGTGCGTTGTGCAGACACGGCGGGCAACGAGATGACGACATCGGGTAGCGTGAACTTCCTTACGGCGGTTCTTGACACGAGCGCGCCCGATGCTCCGGTCATCACGACAGCTGAAACAATCGTCAATTCCGACTTCTACACCATTGCGGGCACCGTAGACACGGATGACGATGAGGCCGGTACGCTTACGGTTACGGTCTATAACGGCGCTTCTGCGGCTGGGAGCTTGAATGTGCCAGACGGTCAGACGACATGGGCAATCGTCGTACCGCTCACACAAAACGCGACCTCAACCTTCAGTGCGAAGGCGGTAGACATCTCGGGTAACGAGAGTGCGGCAAGCAATTCGGTAGACATCGGTGACGACAATCTCTTGAATGTGGACTTGACCGCGCCTGACGCTCCGGTCTTCATCACGACTGACGCTACGGTAGACGCGGACACCTACGCACTCTCCGGCACACTTGCCGATGATGGAGACATTCGCACGCTCTTCATCCACGGCGGCTCCATAGACGCGACCGTGCAACTTCCGGCCGGAGAAACGGCGTGGACCGTGACCGTCTCGCTCGAACAAGGTTCTGCGAATAGCTTCACCGCGCAAGCGGCTGACGAAGCGGGCAACATGAGCGCAGAGACTGTACCGGTCGTTATCACGGAAACGCCTGAAGACGGGACTGCACCGACCGTCTCGGTAACGGTAAGCGGCATCACTACGAGTGGCGCGGACATTGAGGTCAGTGTTGATGAGACGGCGATTTGCCGCATTGGCCCTGCGGATGTCGCGTTTACTTCTTTACCGACCGAGCTCTCCGCCGGTACTCCCGATACTGACCATGAGTATTCGCCTTCAGGACTCGCAGACGGTACGCTCTACAACTACTACGTCCGCTGTGAAGATGACGCGGGGAATATCTCAAACTCCGCACATGTCTCATTCACTACTCTGACTGAAGCGGATGAGGCCGGGCCCGATGCTCCGTTCTTGACAACCGCTGACGCGACAACGGACGCTGACACGTACACCATCGCCGGTACGGTGGCGGACGACGGCGGAGTCCGCACAGTCGCTCTCTACAACGGTGCGACACTCGCAGGCACGACCATTGTTGCCGCAGGGCAAACCGCATGGGCCTTGCTCGTCCCGCTCACACAAGAGGACGACAATGTGTTCACCGCAATCGCTACTGATGAGGCGGGCAATGTGAGCGACACAAGCGATGACAGAACGATTACAGAAGCTACTGCAGTGGGAGATGTGATCGCTCCTGATGCACCAGAAATCGACACAAGCGACGACACGATAGATGCTGATACCTACGCTATTGAAGGCACGGCATCTGACGATGGGGGTACCCGTACCATCACGATTTACCGCAATGGTACCGTCGTGGGCTCGGTCTCGCTTCCTACGGGCGATACGGACTGGGCATTCGTCTCGGCGCTTATTCAGAACGGAGAGAATGACTTCATCGCGTACTCTACTGATGTCGCAGGCAACACGAGCGGCCCGTCAAATACGGTAACGATTGAAGAAGAAGATGCCGATGACACGGCGCCAGAGGTGCTCTCAACCAATCCGGAAGACGAGGACGAAGACGTGTCGGTCGGCGTTTCGCCGAGCGTCACCTTTGACGAGGCGCTTGACCCGACAACAGTTTCGTCCGACACCGTGATGCTGTTTGACGGCGATGACAACCAGGTAGAGGCGACGGTATCTTTGGTTGAAGGCGGGACGCGCGCAATCATTACTCCCGCGAGTTCTCTCGAGTACGACTCGGACTACTACATTGTTATTATGGAGGATATTACCGACCTTGCAGGGAATCCGTTCGGGAGCGACGGGGAGTACGAGCTTGCCGAGTTCACTACAGAAGAGGAGCCGGATGGCTCGCTCGCGGTCACGGGTATTGATGCGGTGGATACCTTCGCCTCCGACACAGACGACTTCGCTGATGGCTGGAGCTGGACCTTCCACATCACGGTGCCCATTGCCGAGACGACCTTTGCGATGAAGTTCTCGGACTTTATCTCGGGGGCCAACACGATTGCGGCGGTCAGCAATATCCGCTACTTCACGGCCCAGGCAAGCGCGAACGCGGACGAGGCGAGCGCAGTAATGATTCTTGGCGCTGACACCTATCCGGCTGGCATCACGCTCGACAGTGACCTCGACGCCTCGGTCGCTGGCCGCCAGATAGAGGTCACCGTACAGGCGAAGGTGCCCGAGGGAAGCGCAGGCGGCTCGTACTCAACGAGCTACGGCGTAGCCACGAGCTAATCGGTGTATGAGATACTCACTCATCGCTCTCTCGGCGCTACTCATCGCCTTCCCGACTTACGCCTCCGAGGTGACAGGCACGCTTACCACGGGCATCTCGACTGGGGTGGAGGGGACCGTTGCCCAGACTCCGACAGCTACGCCGGGTGCCGGCACCTACACTAGCGCCCAGAGCGTCACGCTCACAGCTTCTGGCGCAGACAGCATCCACTACACGAGTGATGCCGCCGCCCCGACGTGTATCAGCGGTACGGTATATTCGGGAGTCATCAGTGTTGCAACTTCGAAGACTATCCGTGCTGTGGGGTGCTACAACGGCACATCCTCACAGGTGGGCATATTCGCCTATGGCATCAATCTTCCCGCCACGCCTTCGGGTGGAGGTGGCGGAGGTGGCGGAGGCGGTGGGGGCGGTGGCGGGGGAGGGGGCAGTATCACACCGCCTCCGGCGAACCCTACGCCCGGAGACATCACGGGTGACAGCACGGTTGACTTGCTTGACTTCAATGCCATCTTGGTTGACTGGGGCGCGACCGGCCCCGCGCTCTCTTCGGACCTAAACCACGATGGCGTTGTCGACCTCATCGACTTTAATATCCTCATCGTAAACTGGTCCGTATGAACGCCCTCCGCTCTAGCACCATTTTAGGCGTCGCTCTGCTTCTTCCTGTCACTACCTTCGCGGCTTCGGTGGTTCTTGCACCCGCCAGTGTCTCGCCAAAGGTCGGGCAGACATTTACGGTTACCATCACCACCGACCCTTCTAACGCTAAGGCCTACACTACGCGCGCGAATGTGTCGTTCGACCCAGCACACGTGAGCTTTGTGAGCTTCGCCTTCGCGTCGAAATGGGTCCCGCTCTCACAGGGTGGCTATGATAGCGAGGACAACGCCAACGGTATTCTTATTAAGACGGCCGGGTATCCGGGCGGGATAACTACCCCAACTGTGCTTGGCACAGCCACGTTTAAAGTAAGGGCGGTGGGCTCCTCGGCGATACGCGTGACTACTGACTCGCTTGTCCTCGACAGCGCCAGTAAGAATATGCTTGCCGGTACGCAAGGGTCAATACAGGTTACGGTAGCGAGTACTCCAGCGCCAACAGTGACTCCAACACCCGTCCAGACAAAGAAACCGAGCGTGGCGGCTCCAGCTCCTGCCACGACGATGGTGGCGCCTGAAGCAACAACGAGCGAAGCCACGAGCACGGCGACCTCCACGGACGAGGGCCAGGTAGCCGCAGTTGCAGTTGCGGGCTCCTCTACCGTTCCGTGGTGGGTCTGGGCACTAGCGCTTCTCGTGATTGCTATCGGTGGCGGCGTGTGGTGGAGCCGTCGCAGACCCTCTTCGATCTAAGGCGTACGTAATCATCAAAAACTGGGACGCACACTGTGCGTCCCAGTTTTTGCGCGTGCGTACGAGCGCGCGAACGTGTTAGTTCGTCCCGGTGACGAAGGCGGGGAACAAGAGGCTTATCATCCCGAGGGCCAGGAGGATGACGATAATGATGGCCAGTGCGCGTTTCATGTGGCTAGGATAGCAGGATAGAGCCGTCCATGCTAGTCTCTCAACAGATTTCAGAAGCTAAGAGGTTGGAAGAATGACTACATGGGAAGAGTTCCGCAAGCACGTGCCGAACCTGCTCTCGACGACGCGGCTCGTGGCCGGGTGCGCCATTTTCGCTCTCTACCACTACTGGGGTTACGCGGGTTTACTCGAGCGCCTCGTCATCACGGCCCTCTTTGCCACCGTATTGACCGACATATGGGACGGCAAGTATGCGCGCAAGTGGGACTGCAAGACCAGACTCGGCGCCTTCATCGACCCGCTTGCGGACAAGGTGCTCTCGTGGGCAGCGCTCGACATCCTCTGGGGGCAGATGCAAGACACAGCGCCACTGCTCGTTTTTCCCCTGCTTGTGCTTATCGCGCTCTATGACGTGAGTACCCAGGGAACGCGAGTTCTCGACGCGCTCGGGTTCTCCGTCAAGCTCGTGACGAGCGATACGGCGAAGGAGCGTACCTGCATCCTGCAGGCGACACTTGCATTCTTTCTCATCACGAATGTCGTTCTGGCAGTATGGCAGGACCCGGCTATCGAGGGTGCGGTAGTCGCGGTGTTGGTAGTCGCATTTCTGGCAACACTGGCCTGGACGCTCAAATCGGGGTACGAATACTTCGCGCCATACTTCGGCTCGACTGCCACTCCGACCTAGCCAACCAACGCCGCCCTCCTAGGGCGGCGCTCGCTTGACCAGCACAACCTGCGTCAAGGGTCCGGGTGGCAAAAGGGAAGGGCGGCTCCTACGAGCCGCCCCGATTGAACGTGCACAGTCTGCCCGATTACCAGGATTAGGTCCTGGCGGCCTGCGAGATGCCGACGACTTGAGCGGGCACACCCATCAGATCTTCGTCCGCTACTCGTGCGGCGACCTCCGGTTCGCCCGCTTCGGCCAGAAGTCGCCGGAACGACTCCGGAATGTTGAAGAAACTCAAGGCGGTCTCAAGCGGCGATGCTCCATCGTCCATCAAGAGCGGGAATGGGGTATCCGCTTGGGTCGGCCGAACGTGATAATGGCCGTCCTCGTCGAACGGGTCGAAGCGGAGGATTTGCCCCGTTCTCCCCTTCACCGCGACGACGATTGACGGGCGTCGAATGCCATCTTCCGCCCGCCCGGGCAATGGTCGATTGGTATGGAACAGCACATCCAATTCCGGGCCAGCATCTACCGAGTGCCATCCCTGACCCTCTTCTGGCGTTATTTCTTGCAGTCTCTGCACCAAACCACTCCCATGAAACGTCCAGCACGGGATATGCTGGACATGAGGACAATGATAGCAGAGTGTGGAGAATACTCGAACTCGTTTTGTAGAGAGCAGTGAACGCCGCCGGCAGGGCCGGCGGCGTGTATCGTCGAAAGTTCAGGTTTGCATCAGTCGAGCGGCGTAGCGGATCTCTTCAGGTGCGAGAGTTCCCATCTTGCTCGCATACATCTCCTCGTTTACTTCCGGAGATTTGCCAGCCAGGAGGGCCTCGACGTATATCCGTGCGGCGACCATGGCTCTCGTAGCCTTGGTCGCATGGATTGCGTAGAACTTCCGGTAGCCGAACATCATGGCCGTGAGATCGACCACCTCCTCGACATCTCGGAGCTGATGCCACACGTTATCGAGCGCGATATGCGCGAACTCGTGGGAGATGACAATGACGGCCATCTCTAATGGGTGGCGCTGTGAAATCCATTCATCACCACAGTACACGGTGGCATCCTGCACCCGATGTCGTCCTGATGTCGCCACGTTTCCTCGGTACCAGCCCGGTGCCGGTCGACCGTCGTTGGTACGCGGGGCATCGGAACTGTCTCCCAACTCAAACCGAGTCGGCATCGTGAGCCCATAATTTGCTTGGATCGAGCGGAACATGCCAGTATAATCCTCGGCTTGATAGAGTTGCTCGAGCTCGGTTGCGTTAGCAAACGGCCGTGGCTCCCCGAACGATTTCGTCAACGCTTTGAGCCATTCCCGTATCTCTCTGTCGCGCATTGGGCGCACTCCCAATCATGAATCTGGATGTATGATACCGCACTCTGTGGATAAGTCAACTGTGGTGCACCATGTCCCGCTCGATGTCGGCGAAGGTGCCACCCACCTTCTTGCCGGGGTTGAGGATGTTCGCCGGGTCGAAAATCTTTTTCGTCTGCGCAAAGAGCGCAACCATCTCCTCGCCGAAGAGCTGGGGGAGATAGGGTGTGCGGATGATGCCGTCGTTGTGCTCGCCGGTGGTCGTGCCGCCCTCTTTGATGACAAGGTCGTAGACCTTAGGTGCAAGCTCGAGGACAACCTTGCGCACCTCGGGCTTCGATAGGTCCATGAGCGGGATGATGTGGAAATTACCGCTCCCAACGTGTCCGGCGATGGTGTAGATGAATGAATCCTTGTACTGCTCCAGCAGGGCAGAGAGCTGGGGCAGGAAGCTCGGATAGCACCGCGGCGGCACGACGAAGTCGTCGATGAAGGGCGCGGCCGTGAGTCCATGGGTATTCTTGCGCAAAAGGTTGAAGCTCTCGCGCCGCACGACCCAATACTTCTCCGACTCTCTCTCATTCTTTTCAATGCGGCAGTGTAAGTGAAGGTCGGCGAGAGCGCTCTTGGCCGCCAGAGCTTTAGCGTCGGCGGCCTCGATAGTGTCTTCGGCAAATTCGGCCATGAGTATCATTTTGGGCACGCCGCCAGTCGCCACCATGGCCGCTTCGGGGATGAATTCGATACCGAGTCGTGCGGCCTTGAGCCAGCCCATCTGCGAGAGTATCTGGGGGAGGAATTTCACGGCGAGCGCGAAGGTGTGGTCGTCGTAGCTCTCGAAAGATTCCGGATTATGAGGGAGGACGCGCTCGACGATGGTCGGCAGTACGGAGAGGTCATAGAGGAAGCAGACAAGCATCGCGCGGTGAGCCTTTGGCGCTATGAGGCCGAGCTTGGCACGTGTCCACAAGGCGAGCGTGCCCTGCGAGCCGACGATAAGCTTAGCGAGGTTGAAGAGGCCCGTGTGCGCATCCTTCACGCTCCAGAGCGCGTACCCTGCCGAATTCTTCGCCACCCTTGGCTGGTGCGCCTCGATAAGCTCGGCGTGTTCGGTGAGGAGAGCATCCATCCGGCGATAAATGTCGCCTTCAATATTTTTCAATTTTTTCTTCTCGGCTAGCTCTGCAGGCGCGAGCGCTTTGAAGGTAGTCTGACTACCATCAGAGAGGACGACTTCGAGCTCCTCCACGTATCTCTCCGTCTTGCCGTACTCGAGCGAGCGCTCGCCGCCGGCGTTGTTCGCGACAATGCCGCCCATGGCGGCTATCTCGCGGGAGGCCGGATAAGGGGGGAGTATGAGTCCTTTGGCCAAGGTCGCCTTCTCAAAGTCGCGATAATAGACTCCCGGCTCGGTGTAGCCATACCCGTCAATGTAGGGTCTACGAGACCCTACATTGTGGTGGAGGGGAGTGACTTCGCCAACGTGATTCATATGCTCGGTGAAGGAGACGACGACGCCGGTAGTCAGCGGGCCGCCACTCATGTCGGTACCGGCGGCCCGGGCGGCGAGGGCTATGTCGTCGCCGCCCGGGCCGTCATGAGCTTGCCGAATGACCTTTATTATTGCGCTCACGTCTGCCGCGTCTTGCGGACAGCAGACAAGCGAGGGTACTCGCTCGAAGAGGGAGGCGTCGCGCGCCACGGAGCGGCGCGCATCCTCGGCATCGCTCACCTCTCCCTTTATCGCCTTCTGTAACGTCTCTTTCAACGCGCTCGCATTCATCGTGTCCAGTATAGCAACGAAAGGGCTGGCCATGATGGCCAGCCCCGAATGTTCTTGAAATGTTCTTGATATGCGAGCGGTTATGCGTCTGCGCCTCCGCCACCAAAGCTACCGCCTCCACCGCTGAAGCTGTCGCTCCCGCTGTCGGAGCTACTGCCGAAGCCGAGACCGCCACCGAGGCCTGCCTCGAGCAAGAAGTGCGCAACGAGGCCGATGCCGCAACCGACGACAATCAGCACGATTAGCCAAGGGATGCCCCAGCCCATATACAGAGCGAGCCCTGCTCCCTCGAGAGCACCGACCGTGCCCCCGAGCGCCGCATGCACAGCCCCGGCGAAGCCGGCGAGGACGACGGCGATGGCGAAGAATATCCATATCGCGTCACCGTCAATCTTGGTGCCGCGCATGCTCGCACCCGTCGGGTCTTTCGCATACTCGGCACTGACGATTGCGGCCACCTGTTCGACGACACCAGTGAAGGCGGCATCGAAGTCTCGGGTACCCTTCTTCGGGTCGGCCTTAGCCCGCGCGTATTGCCGGAGGATGTCGCCTGCCTTCCCGTCGGGAAGAACCCCTTCGAGACCGTAGCCGACCTCCATCCGGTAGCGGTCCTCCTTCACCGTGTACATGAGGAGGAGGCCGTTATCCTTATCTTTTTGCCCGAGCTTCCATGTCTCTGCGACCTTGAGCGCGAAGGACTTGATGTCCTGGCCCTGCATGTCCTTCACGGTCAGGATAGCCACCTGGACGGTGGTCTTCTGCTCCAAATCGCGTAGCGTGGCCTCTAGCTTGTCATGCGTCGCGGGCGAGAGTAGTCCCGCCGTGTCGTTGACCCGCCCATGGAGGACGGGTACATCGAATGCGAAGCCGTTTGTCGTAGCGCTGGCGACGAGGGCCAGCGCTACGAACAAAGAGCGGATAAAACGCTTCATCGCGCACTTCGCTTACTTGCCGAAGTTTACGATTGGCGCGTTCTGGGCGCTCTCCGGCGCCTCGTAGTAGTCCTTGTGCTTGAAGCCGAACATGCTTGCCACGAAGGAAGTCGGTATGGTGCGGGTGGACTGGTTGTAGTCCTTGGTCGCCCTCACGGCGCGGCCACGAGCGACTGCGACACGGTTCTCGGTGCCGGCAAACTCATCTTGCAACGCGCGGAAGTTCTCGCTCGCCTTGAGCAAGGGGTAGTTCTCCGCGACGGCGATGAGCCGCCCGAGCGAGGCGTTCAAGCTCTGCTGGGCTTCGAGCAACTGCTTCTGCAAGAGCGGATTGTTCGCGAGCGCCGAGGCGTCGATCTTGACGGCTTGGCTGATTTTGGCTCGCGCCTCGGTCACCTCGTTGAAGACGCCGCGCTCGTGCTCGGCATAGCCCTTGACGGTATTGACCAGGTTGGGGATGAGGTCGACTCGGCGCTTGATCTGGACTTGCACCTCGCTCCAGGCACCGCTCACGCCCTCGTCTTGGCTGACGAGGCCGTTGTAGCTCACCACGCCGAGCATGATGAGGAAGACGGCAACGCTGCCCACAATCCATAGTACGGTCGGTTTGCCCATACTGTTGGCACTCCTGTTCAGCCGCGGAATTGCGGCGTTTCAAGGGACGTGGGAGAGTAGCACCCTCCACGGACCCATGGAGACTATGACAGAACCGTTTATAAAAGTCAATCATTTGCGTCCTGAAGGGAATAGGAAATGGGCGCGGCTAAAGCCGCGCCCACGCGCTCTCTGTCTGCTTGTTCAAGGTTCGCTCTGTCCCTGCCGGTGCAGAGCACGCAGATGCCGCACTGCCTCAAGCTCGGCCTGATACACGGAGTTCTCCGGGTCGAGCGCGACCGCGAGGGTAAGCGCGCGTTCCGCCATGGCGTAGTCGCCTCTGACCGAGGCCTCAAGCAGGGCGACCTGTTCAATAAGAGTAGCGATGCGCTTCCTCATTTCCGCCTGCCGCTCCGCGTAGTATTCCCTCGCTTCTCGCTCGATTTTCGCTACTCTCGGGTCGTCAGCGGGAATGCCCGACTCGGCGAGTTTCTTCTTGAAAAATTCCTCGTCGAAGGGCATTTGCAAGTCCTGAATGAAAGGCCTGACCATCTCCATGTGGTAGGCGATCATTGGCTCTGCCTGGCCGCGTAGGAGCGCCAGCTTGAGCTCCAACTCCACTTCTTCTTTGGTTGGGCCGGTTCTCTGATTTTCCTGGATCGGGCCGGCAGTTTGTGCCGTGGCGAACGTGGCGAACATTGGTGTTATGGCGAGCAGGCCAATCACGACAACTGCTCGCAGAGTGTGTAAGAACATGGCTTTTCCTTCGAGTTGCGTCCAATACGGACTCTGGGCCGAGGGTAGCATGCGCCGCAGAAGCGTCAATCACCACAGTCGCGCCGTAGTCCAGCTATCGTGATCGCTGTTGTCGGCCAGGCAGAACAGGCGATTCGACTCGACCCCCTCAGTGTCGGCCCGCATTACCACATCCGGCCCGTTGGCGGGCTCGGCCA
>Ga0209542_10012234_pt1 | contig 15065 bp, 15 predicted proteins | sample RifCSPhighO2_01_FD_184028 | JGI IMG/M metagenome (GOLD analysis project Ga0209542, IMG submission 184028) | Soil microbial communities from Rifle, Colorado - Rifle CSP2_plank highO2_0.1 (SPAdes) (version 2) | ecosystem: Environmental > Terrestrial > Deep subsurface > Rock core/Sediment ...
TAAGCCATACCCGATAAGTGATTAAGATGCCCGAAAAGTTATTTCATAGATTTTCTGGAATAGGTTTATGGGTAAATATTTTATCTTGTTTTGTGCATCTCCAATCTTTAGTTTTACTTCTTGGATAAATTCTATTATTGCATTCTGGACATGGTTCTCTTGCTTCGTTTCTTTCTTTCATGACTTTGCACAAATAGTCCACAAAAAGTAACAGTTGCACAATAAGTGGATTTTCTGCACAAAAAGTCTATTTCCATTTCCTACTTTCCAGATTTAATTCTATTATCTTCCTTACATAACATTTGACAATTCTTTGCAGTTGTTTTTCCACCTTCATGCCAAGGTTTGATATGGTCTGCTTCCATCTCCTCTATTTCAAAGGGTTTTTTACATTTAGGACAGATACCTTTTTGTCTTTCGTATGCTTCCCTTTTTTGTCTATCAGTAAAAGCACGAATGTTTAGATATTTTTCATTTCTTGTTAAAATATATGGATAAATACCTGACTTTTTGGTTACATCTTCATCTTGCATTAAAGTTACAATTTCCTTCTCTATCTTTTTTGAATCAAACTCTTTATTCTTAAATTCATTATATAAAATACCAAAATCAACACCCTTCATTTCCCTACGATAATTGGGAAAAACTGCTTTTATCCAACTAATAACGCTCTGGAAGTATAACCATAAGTCATTTGCATTTGGCTTATGCTGGTGTTTAGCCATGTATTCTTCTATCTTCCCCTTACTAATCCATCTAATTGTCGTCTCTAAATAATCCTGCCTGATTGGTGAACCATTCATATAATCATTGGCTATGCTGTATGCTGGACATCCAGATTTACTAAAATATCTTTTTGAATCAGAAAGCCAAGTCCCAGTATAGATAGCATTTCTTAACTCTTGGTCATATAGCTTTTCTCCTGCTATGTTTATAGTTTTAAACCAATCCAATTTTTCTTTATCATTTCCTTCACAGAAATAAATCATTAATTTATAATTGAGAATCTGCTTTTTCTCATTTTCTTCAAGATTATGAAAATATTGAAAGTTTAATGAGAATTTTCCTGCAATATATTCACAGATGCTTATTGTTCTTTGCTGTCCATCCATTACTTCAAAAGTGCCATCTTCATTTTTAACCCAATACATTACATTCAAAGGAAAATTCTTTCTAACTGTTTCAATAACAGCATCTCTTTGCTTATCTTTGTATATAAATTCTCTTTGGTATTTTGGACGGATATTCAACTTACCCTTAAAACCAACAACTCCTTCTTCGTCGTCATTTTTGTATCCTTCTGAAACTTCTTTAATTGATATTTCTTTAAGTTCAATCTTCATAAAATAATAGCTTAAAATCAATTATTTAAAGTTTCTTATTTTTATAAGAATTCGTGCATATTTCTCTCTTTTTTCACCATTGACAATTCCACGATGTCTATGCTCTGGGTCTTTTCTAAGAGATTCTACTTCTGGAGATTTATCCCCACTATGTGTTTGTCCGACTATTTCAAATTGGTTAGGATTGTATTTGTCCAAAAAAGTTACTGGAACTCCCATTACTCCTTTGTAGTCCATAGGAATATCACTTACTTTATCAATATTTATTGCTTTGTAATTATCATAATTAGGATAATCTTTTGGATTATACTTTTTGTAAAGAATTAAATCTTCGTGCCTTTTCTTAATATCAAGATTTGTAAACCACATAATAGTTCCCATACTAAAAAACTTTTTTCCATCTTCTATCTTTTTTCTTGATTTTGTTGTTATATCATAATGGTCTGGAACTTGAAACCATTTTGTTCCACCATTATCAACACCTAACCAAATTTTATTCTTTTTAATTAATTCAAAAACTTCCTTATAGCTTATTGCATTTTGATTTCCAATGATTATGAATTTTTTGTTATATTCCATTAATTGAGCAACATATTCTCTGAATAAAGAAAAGGGGGGATTGGTTATGATAATATCAGATTCTTTCAAGATTTCTATACACTCTGGACTTCTAAAATCTCCATTTTGTTTTAAGCGGGTTTTTATTGTGTCCCCATTTGATTTTTCCAATTTATAAGAGGGTTTTTCTGTTTCAAAATGCGTTGCTATTAATTTTTTTAATCCAAGAAATTTAAAGTTTAAAGCAAAGTATTTCCAAAAGTTACTTTCTTCTGGGTCATCACAATTAAGAAAAATAACTTTATTTTTAAGGTGTTCTTTATAATGTCGCAACTCTTTTTCAATATCTGTTAATTGAGTGTAAAACTCATCATTTTTAGCTATGTTTGCTCTATGTAGACTTTGATTTAATACTCTTACTTTAATTTTCTCTCTTTTATACATATTTGTCATTTTAATATTGGCATATTGGTCTTCCAGAATACAGACCATCTCTCCTTTTCTGATTCAATATAATTTAAAGCAGAGTCTTCTTCATAAGCTGTTTCTAAGATGCGATTATTTAATATATTAAAATCTTCCTGTTGTTCTAAATGATTAGCCCATTGGATTGCCTGATATTGCGTTAATCCTTCTGATAGTTTTACTTCTTCCAGAAATTCTCTTGTGATATTTATTCCATCATAAAATTCCTGTTCTGCTGATAAATTAAAGCCACCTAAAAGCCTATCATATTTCATTATTTCTTCTGGTTCTATTTTTAATATTTTTTCTCTTACTTCTTTTGGCATATTTTCTAACCATATTTGTCTTTCAGATAAAATATCAAACCCATAACAAGCATAAGCGAAGCTTCCAGAAACACGGGAGAAAGATTTTTGCACCTTTTCATAGTTTAATCCTATAAGCAAAGGAGCTTCATCTCCTGTTTGAAGCATCATATTTCTTAATTTTATTTTTATTAAATTGGCTAATGTATCGGCATCATTAAGACTATAACATTGAACCGCAATTAATTTAGAATTTTCAAATTCGTAATTAAAAATTTCCTCAAATAAATCTCTCTTATGTCTTGAACAAAAAATAGGAACTAATATCTGGCTTGGATGTAACTGAGATATTGCATTTTTCCTTCTTGGTAACCATTTTTCCAAAGAAGTATCTAAAGGAATTGGATAAGGAACAAAAGTTAAACCCATCCTTGCTAATGTCTGAAAATCCACTTCTGCTTCTGCAAATGTTAAAGATTTCCACTGTTTCCTACTTCTCTGCTGAAAAGCAAAATAAAATCTTTTCTGGATAGAAGCATGATGCATACTTGCTTGTATACTTTCAAAATCCCATCTTGATTTTTTATTGATATAACGAATGTGATTTATCTGGAACGGATTATTTAATAGAGACTTTACATTAAGCCTTTGTTGTTCACATCTTAACAAAACATTATTTACTGCAATTTTATGATTAAAAAATTCTCCTTCTGATGTTGTTGTCTTTTTTACAATTAATCCTGTTTTATTATCTGTGTGTTCAACCTTAGTGTTTCTTAATATCATTTTCGCTACTCTCCACTACTTGCATTGGATTAATTAAAGTATAAACTCTCTTTCTTGTATCTTTCTCATCTAATTCAACTTTAATCCACCCAGCAGTTTTTAATTCATTAAACATAACGCTGATAAGATTTCTATCAAGATGTTTTAATTCCTTCTGTGCTTTTTCAAAGGTAAAAGGAGTATCGTGAAATTTCTTCCAGAGCAAAGCATATCTTTTCCAGACCCATTTAGGAATTGCATTAATCATATTAGGAAATGGATAAGATAATTAGTATTTAAAACTTTCGGAAGTTTCCAGCATTCTTACAGAAGGCATAATATTGCAATAATTTAGAATTTGTATTTCTCTTTTTAGCTTTCTATTGATATATTTTTTCATTTTATCCTCATCAAAGTTATTTTTGTTCTTTTCTTTATAGCTTTCTTCTAACTCATCTACTTTTTTTTCAAATACTTCCAGCATAACTTTAAGTTGTTCCCTCATCTTTAATTTCTCCCTTTAACAATTTGTATAATAATGGCTTATCATCTGCTTCAGAGATTACACAACTAACATAAGTTTTCTCGTTTAATCCATACTTTTCTAAAACGGGTTTGGGGATTGTAATAACCACAGACCCTCCAACCTTCCTTAATTGCGAGATAAACTCATTTATCATTTTATATATATTTAATAATCTTTTAAATTATTTTATATATATTTAAGTCTTTCTATGGCAGAATTTTAGCAACCGAAAGGTTTATATATTAGTCCATACCTAATATAATTAGTTAATAGTTAAGATTAGAAATAAAACAAGCGGGAATAAATCCCGCAAGGAGGCTAAAATGGTTACCCACCAAAATAACCCCAAAAATAATGGGGATGTGAAAAACTTAAATCTTTCGGAAGCAGATTTTAAACAGCTTTCAAGAGAACAAAGAGGGCAATTAATCGCCCAGAAGTATAGAATAACAAGAACAGACAAAGGCTTTGAAGTGCCAAGCCAATTTAACAAAGGAAAGTATTTAGTGAAAGTAATGTATGAAAAGAAAGAATGCAACTGCCCCGATTATGAAATTAGAAGGGAAAAGTGCAAACACATCTTCGCAGTAGAATACACTCTAAAAGAAGAAATAGACAGAGAAGGTAATAAGGTAATAACTCAAACAGTAAAAAAGACCTATCCGCAGAATTGGAAATCTTACAACATCTCACAGCAAACAGAGAAAGAAAGATTAATGGAATTGCTCTCTGATATCACAGGAAGGATAAGACAACCAGCTTATATTATGGGCAGACCAAAAGCAAGTTTAGGAGATAATGTTTTTGCTATGGTCTTTAAGACATACTCAACCTTTTCAGGAAGAAGATTTGCTACTGATATGAGATGGGCTTTAGAGAAAGGATTTATTGACAGTAAAATTCCATATAACACTATGTTTGATTACTTCAAGAAGCCAGAATTAACGTCTTTACTTGCTCAAATAGTAATATTAACATCTTTGCCATTAAGAACAGTTGAAACTAAATTTAATATTGACTCAACAGGGTTTGGAACTTCTAATTTTCAAAGATGGTATTCTTTCAAGCATGGAAAAGAAATCTGCTCAAGAAGATGGGTTAAATGCCATTTCATTAATGGCTCTAAAACTAATGTTGTTACATCTGTAAAAATAACAACTGAAAATGATAACGACTGCCCACAATTACCAGAGTTAGCAAACAAGACAGCAGAATACTTTAATATGGAAGAATTATCTGGAGATAAGGCATATTTAAGCAGAGAAAACCTTGAATTAGTTGATGACTTAAAAGGAAAGTTATTTGTGCCTTTTAAAACCAATAGCAAACCTTCTGGAAATGGAATGATTTGGAAGAAAATGTATCATTACTTTATGCTAAATAATGAAAAATACTTACAGCACTACCATACAAGAAGCAACGCAGAAAGCACAGTAAATATGATTAAAGGCAAATTTGGGGATAGAGTTAGAAGCAAGTTATGGACTGCTCAAATAAATGAAGTCTTGTGCAAAATCATAGCCCATAATATCTGCTGTGTTATAATGGAGATGAATGAGTTAGGGGTAGAAAGTAATTTCTGCCCGAATACTCAAGAAACTGCCCGAGAAGTTTAACTTTTTAGGGACTTATCGGGCAAAGCCACATTATAAGAAAGGTATATAAAGGATAACTATTGTTAACTTTTTCGGTGATTATTATGGAAACAATAATGGAACAACAACAACAAGAAAAAGGGAGTACAATAATTCAGGTTAATAAGAGCAAAAGAATAATTCTTTATAATCCTATCCCTAAGATTGGAGAAAAACAGATTGATATTTCTTTGGCTTTGTTGAGCATATCTGCAAAATTGCATGAGGAGGGTTTTGATATCCATATTATAAACCATTCTTACAAAGATGTTACTGATCAAATTTTGAAGTTGAGTGATGACTGCTTATGTATGGGGATGGGAATGATGACTGGAAACCAGATTAAAGACGGTCTTGCTATTTGTAAAAATGTGAAAGAAAGGAACCCCGGTGTGCCAGTGATTTGGGGCGGGTGGCATCCGAGTATTCTACCTCAACAGACCTTAGAAAATCCTTACATAGATATTGTTGTAAAAGGACAAGCCCAGAGAACTTTCCATGAATTAGTACATGCATTATATGGGGGTAAACCAATTGATAATATATTGGGGATTAGCTATAAGAATAAGGATGGAAAAATAGTACACAATGGTCCTAGACCAATTGAACCACTAGATAATTTTCCAAGGATGCCTTATGAGTTAATACCTGAAGATAAATTGATTAGAAGTGCTTCTGAGATGTCAAATAAGATTGTTGATTATTTCTCCAGCCAGGGATGCCCTTACAGGTGCGAATTTTGCGCTGACCCTGATGTCTACAAAAGAAGAACAACTTTAGCAAGCGCTGAAAGAGTATTAGATGATATCCAATTCTTGGTTGAAAGATATAAGATTGACTGCATTACATGTACTGATACAAATTTTTTTATTAATGAAAAGAGGATTCAGGATATCTGTAAGGGGCTAATTGAAAGGAACATAAGGATAAGATGGGGAAGTCTGAATATCCGGAGTGATCAATTTTTAAGATTGAAGGAAGACACTCTAGAATTAATGGAAAAGGTAAGCTTCCATAGCTTTCTTAATGGTGCCGAATCTGGAGATCAAGAGATATTGGATTTAATTAAAAAAGATTCCACTGTAGAGAATACAGTGAATATGGCCAAAAGATGCAAAAAATATGGCTTTAAAACATATTTCTCATTCATGATAGGGTTGCCTTTGATTCCAGAAAACGGTGAGACAAGTGAAATGATTATAGATAGAGAATTCAAGGCCCTAGTTAATATTTTGGATAAAATCTTGGCGATTGAAAAAGGACATATGTTCTATGTTTCCATATATACCCCCTACCCAGGTTCTCCTTTATATCAAAATGCTTTGAGATTAGGGTTTAAAGAGCCTAAGAACCTAGAAGAATGGGGGGAGTTTACTTTTGATAAAATACAGGTGCCGTGGATACCTAAGAAATATGTGGTATTAGCTGATCAATTAGAAGAATTATTCTTGCCTTTTCTTACAGGTCACGTGTATAAGAAGTTTGATAATTACGGTACTCTAGGAAAGATTGCCAAGCCTGGAGCTAAAGCAATAGGCAGACTAGTGGGGTATAGATGGAAAAAGAGGAACTTTGATTTCCCTATTGAATATCATATCTTAAAGAAAGGAAAAGCATTGATGAGGACTTTGTATCCTAGGAGAGGATATAGGGACTAAATCTTATTAAAACTGTATTCTATTGCTTTTTTATATCCTAGAAAATTATCTTCCCATGTGATTGATTCCCAAATCTTTCTTGAATTTTCTCCCATCTCTTTTATTAATTTCTTATTTGAGCTTAATTTTTTAATTGCTTCTGAGAGTTTTGCAACATTATTGTGAGAGACTACAAATCCATTTTCTCCGTCTTTGATTATTTCACTTGAACATCCGATTGCATCTGTTGCTATTATCGGCTTTTTAGCTGACATTGCTTCTTCCGGAGTATACCCCCAGGACTCTCCATCTCCGTCTCTTGTTGTAACAGGGAAAACGGCTATATCTGCTGTGTTCAAATAAAATCTTTTTAATTCTTCAGAATAGCCAACAAAATGAATATTTTTTAAATTCAATTCTTGAATTATTTTCGAGATTTCATTTTGATAATTTTTATTTCTTGTTCCTTTTGAAGGATCATCCGTTCCGCACACTATTAATGAAACATCTTTTATTGGACTTAGTGATCTTAATAAGATGTCTAGACCCTTGTAAGGAACAATCCTATTCAAATATAAAAGTGTTGTAGTATTTTTTAAGTTTAGTATTTTTAGGTTGATGTCTTGTTTGATTATTTTTTTATCAAAGAAGTCTAATGATGGTGGTATTGAGACAAATATTTTTTTATTTTTTCTATATCCCATTTTGTAGCAGTAGTCTACGGATTTTTTGCTTGAAACTATTCCTGCATCTGAAAAATGAAACATGGCTCTTACAAAGAAATCTATGAACTTACTAAGCTTTCTTCTTGGCCAGTCCCAGGTCTCTGAATAAAATAAAAATTTCTTCCTCTTTAGTTTTGCCGTTATAAAAGTGAGCAAAGATTCAAAAGTATGAGGATCATGCACTATATAAACATCATAATTCGAAAATATTAACTCCTTTAAAATCCCAAAGGCAACAGGAATTCTCCCAAAATAAACCGGCTTAAAATGCTTTACTTTGAAATTTTCAGTGCCCTTAATTGATTTCGTATGCTGTTCTGATTTTCTTGTCATCAAATAAGTTATATTATAATTTTTATGAAGTAACTCAAATAAAGGCATTTTATATTCTACAAAATATATATTAACTAAAGCGATTTTTGGATTGTTCATTTTACTACCTTTAAAATGATTTTTATTTCCTTTGCCTGTAAAGTGTAAGCAAAATGCCTTTCCCAGATATTTTTTATTTTTCTAGATTTGTTCACAAAAAATTCTAATGGTTTTAGGATACTATAAAAAATAATATAATCTTTTAGCACTTGAAATTTTGCTTTTGTATAAAAACTCCAAGTATCTTTGGGGAGGAAACATCTTCTAAATGTCTGAGAATTTAAGCTACGCTTATGCGTTAGGTCGCATTCTACTTCAAAAGAACCAGTTATAGGTCCATAGATGTGTATTTTTGCATTTGGTTTTGAAATCCTCCACAGCTCTTCCATAACGCCAAGAAGATTTTCCATGTGCTCTAAGATATGATGGCAATATACTATTTCAAAAGTGTTATCCTTAAATGGATATGGAAATTTCTCTAGATCATGATATATATCTGCTTTTACATCCCTATTTGAGTCTATATTTACATAGCCCTGCCTGTAATTAAGACCGCTCCCTAGATTTAATCTTGGAATTTTGTTCATGATGATATAAAGGTAGAAAATGCTTTTAAAGTTATTTAGATATTAATTTCAACAGAAAATTCAGCTTTAACTTTGTTTTTTGCCCCAATGAATTTATCAACATCAAGTCTTCTTTTTCAAAAGAATTTGTCAAGACAAGAGAGATGAAGTACAACAAAACTGAAACCGATAGGGTTACTAATAGGAGAATTAGATTTGAAAGATTAAACAAGAATTTTGCTCCTAGAAGGAATAATATTGGCAGCATTGTTGATAAAATTATTTTAAAATAAACTGGCTTGTATGGAAAGATATTTGTTATTTTATAAGATTCTAAGCTATAAAGCAAAGCAATGATAATGAATGATATACCCGTAGCTACTGCTGCACCGGTTAATCCATAAATCGGGATTAATAAATAGTTAAGTAAAATATTTATTGCAGCCCCTAAAAAAGAGTTGAATGCAACCAATTTTGTTCTTTTATAGATTATCAATGTGTGATTTGATGCAATCATTAAATAATAAAAGAAATAACTTATAGATAATATGATCAGAACTGTTGAACCTGTAACATATTCTTTACCAAACAAAATAGATAATATTTCATCTGAGAAGAATATGAAAGATAACAATAAAGGAAGATTAAGCATAAATATCCATTTAGTTGTCGTCCTAAATGTTTCTGAAAATTCATCTTTTTTATTTTGTACATACAACCCTGTTGCTACTGGTATGAATAAAGTGATAAGAGCATATGGGAATAAATAGATTAGATGAGCTATCGGCTGAGCAGCATTATAGACCCCTATATCTAATACGTCCTTAAAATATCCAAGCATGAAGCTGTCTGTCCAAAATATTACTGAAGCTAGGAAATTAACAAACAATAAAGGAAAAGAATAAGCTAATATCTCTTTATTGATGAATTCTGGCTTGATTTTTTTGAACAATGGAAATACTTTGTTTATGAAAAAATAAGCTGATAAGATCAACGTACTTAATGCAGCCAACACATAAGCGGATATTAAACCTATCTCTTTTAATCCTAGAAATAAAAATAAAACTGTTAAGAATATTTTAAGAATATTTTCAACTATGTTTTTTGAATAAACTTCATATTTTATCTGCTGGAATGCTCTTGATGCTCCTAAAGATAAGATCGTTAAAGAACTTATCGGGATTGCGAATGCTGCTATCTTTAAAACAGGGATAAGTTTAGTATTATGAAAAAAATTGTTTGAGATATATCCTGAGAAAAAATATAAAATTAATCCCAAAAAGGTGCCAATGATTAATGATGTGACTGCTGAAAGGATTATAATCCCCTTTACTTTACTGAACTCTTGCTTTGCCTTGAAAAAAGATGTATAGCGGACGACCCCTATATCAAGACCTAAAAGTGAAATTGTAAATAAAATACCAATAACTGCCAATGCTAATGATAAAATTCCGTATTGTTCAAGGCTGTTTCTTGCAATTATTATCCTGTATAGAAACCCTAACAGCTTAGAAATAATAATCCCTATAAACACGATTCCTGCTCCTTTTGCAATTGTTTTAGAAGAATGATTTATTTCCTTCATAATGTAAAATTAACCATAGTAAACTTTAAATAATTGTCCAATCTTTTTAAGTTGATGAAAATCTTACTTGTTTTTGCGCAGCCTTCGATAGGTGCTGGAAAGAGGATGTTCAATTTTGGAATAGCGCTAGTCTCTGCTGTTCTCAAAAGAGAGGGGCATGAAACATCTTTGCTAAACCTGGATGTTTTTGATGCAAATGCAATAGATAAATCTCTGAATAGCTTTAACCCAGATTTGATTTGCTTTTCGTGCTCAACAGACCAAATTGAGATTGTAAAAGAATCTGCTAGTTACATTAAAAATAAAGAAATTCCTATGATTATTGCTGGAACGCATGCTACTGTTTTTCCTGAAGATTCAATTAATGTTGATGGGATTATGGGTATATGCGTTGGAGAAGGTGAAGAGGCCATTGTTGAATTCGTTGATGCCTTGGAAAAGGGTAGGGATTATAGCAAAATTAAAAATTTCTGGTTCAAGAAGGATGGAAGCATTTTAAGAAATGATCTTGGGCCATTAATCCAGGATTTAGATTCTATCCCCTTTGCTGATAGAGAATTATTTGATTATCAGGATTTGTTGACTAATCATAAAGATGGATATGAATTCATGGCAAGCAGGGGATGTGCTTATAAATGTACTTTCTGCATCTATCCTAAACTACAGGATTTGTATGAAGGCAAGGGAAAATTTGTTAGATATAGAAGTGTTGATAATGTATTGAAAGAAATAAAAGAAGTAACTGGAAAATATAAAACTGATTTTAAATTCATTACTTTTCATGACGATATTTTCACTTATGATAGAAGTTGGTTGAGAGAATTTTGTGAGAAATATAGTGAGGAGTTTGATATTCCCTTTAGATGCAATGTTCGAGTTGATAGAGTAGATGAGGAGATGTTCCAATTGTTGAAAAAAGCTAATTGTGATCAGATATGGATGGGGGTTGAGTCTGGAGATGAATACATCAGAAATAAGATAATGAAAAAATATGTTAAAGATGAGCAAATTATAAGGGCTTTTAGTTTAGCTAAAAAATATGGAATTAAATCAATGGCATTCACCATGATTGGGTTGCCTTATGAAACAGAAGAGCAGATAAAGAAAACTCTGGAGTTAAATAAAAAACTTGATACAGAAATTAGGGGTGTTAATGTATTTAGACCTTATCCCGGCACTGAGCTTTATGATATTTCAAGAGATAATGGCTGGATAAGTGATAGAGAAGTAACTGGTTATGGAGATCCAAGCATCTTAGATCAGCCTTCAATATCTGCAAGGAAAATAAATTATTATAGGGATATTTTCGACCCATATGTTACAGGTTCAAAATGGCTGCCATTAGTAAGGATATTAGCAAGGATAAGGCTTAGAGATGAAAGTTTATATTCTTTCTTGCGAAGGACAAGATATACTCTCTCTACAAAAGCAAGATCAATAAGCATTGCTAAATAAGGTGTAAAATGCAAACTGAGATGACTAGAAGACATTGGATACATGTAGGGAATGCATGTAATGTAAAGTGTAAGTTTTGCTACTATATTGACTCTCTTACTGCTAAGAATAATAAGACAACTGAAGAACTGAAGATGGATATTGATTTTTTGAAAAGAAGAGGGATGAACAGAATTGATTTCACTGGCGGAGAGCCAACAATCAGGCAGGATATTAATGAGCTTATTTCTTATGCTAGACAGCATGGTTTCAAACAGGTTGGAGTTATAACTAATGGTGTTAGAATGTGTAATAAAGAATTCGCAAAAAAGATGATAGGTGCTGGTTTGAATGATGCTTTATTTTCATTGCATGGACCTAATGCAGAGATACATGATGGCTTGACTCAACTTCCAAATTCTTTTGAAAAGATAGTTAAATCAATGGAGAATGTCAAAGAACTTGGTATTAAGCAGTTTAGGACTAATAGTGTAGTAAATAAAGATAATTACAAAGTTTTGCCTGAGATGGCTGAACTTATTGTAAAGCTAAAACCCAAAATTGCTAATTTAATTTTGTTTAACCCGGCTGAAGATGCAAGACTTTACTCCCAAGATATGATGGTTGCTTATTCCGAAGCTGCTCCTTATGTCAAAAAAGCAATTGATATAATGAAACCGTATGTTAAAAGAATTAATGTCAGATATATTCCTTTATGTTTTATGGAAGGATATGAAGAACATGTTTGTAATACATACCAGCAAGATTATGATCCTTATGAAGCAGATAATTTAAACAGAGAGAGGATGCATTTAGGATTGCCAATTGTCGTGTATCATATAGCTAAAGGATTTTTTTATGTTCATCCTTCCAGATATGCTTCTATTAGATTAGGATTAAAGCCGTTAATGCATGAAGCATGGGTTAAAGGCAGTAGCGGAAACTCTGTTAAAACGCCCAATTGCAAGGATTGCAAATATGATTATATTTGCAGCGGAGTAAGTAAAGAATATGAAGAGTTTATTGGATTGCATGAAATTAAACCTGTTCCTGGCAGGAAAATTAGAGACCCAATCCATTTTAGGAGGGGATATTTCAATGAATATTAGACTGATAGTTAATTTTTAAAAGTTTTCAGTTTTCTATAAACAAATGAGGATAACAATTTATGCGGATTCAGATGATAAGAATTATTTCAAGAATTTTTATTATCTTGAAAGGAATAGGAAAATTGACAGATTAAAATATATTGATATAAAATCTGCAAAACTGACAATTAAGAGATTCAGAAATTTTAAGAAGCACAGTCTTAGAGAATTATTTAACAGTTATCTTGCTCCAATAAAAATATTTTTTAGCTTTGATATTTCTGTTATCAATTTAAAAAATAGAAATTTGTTTTTACCGGCACTGTTTGCGAAATTAAATAAAAAAATTGTTTATTATAACTGCGGAGAAGAAGTTAATTTTAATAATTCCTTGAGTAATTTTTTCTCGAAAACAGTATCAATAACTCATAATAGAAAAGGTTTAGAAGAGTTTAGAAAAAATAATTATAAAGCATTTAATATCCCTATCTGTGTTGATACATCCATCTTCAAACCAGAACAGAAAACATCTGACTCAAAGATAAGGATTATTTATACAGGAAAATTAGAAGAAGAAAATGGAATTAAAGAGCTATCAGAAGTTGTTTCCAGATTCGGCGCTGAGAAAGTTAATTTATTTGTTGTTGGCAATGGCAGTTTGCTGGATGAGATAAAATCATGGCAAAAAGATTCTTTTGTTACATATTTAGGAGATATTCCTAACGCTGAGAAACTTGCAAATATATACACAAAGTCACATATTTTTGTAACCAATAGCAATAAGTTAGATTTAGATCATCTTGATGTTTCTATTTTGGGAGCTATGAGCTGCGAGCTTCCGATTGTCTGTAAAGATTTGGAAGAGCATAAAGAGATAGTAGATGATGAAAAGGAGGGTATTATATTCAAAGATAAAGAGGATTTATATGAGATATTGAAGAAATTAATAGATGATGAAAAGTTAAGAGTTGAGCTAGGTAGGGCTGGCAGAGAAAAAGTAAAGCAAAAATTTTCTCTTGAAGCCTCTTCTGAGAAGTTATATCACATTTTTAAAATTGAAGTTAGCAAGATTCCATTTAGATGATGAAAATTTCAGTTGTTATATCTGTTAGGAATAGAAAAGAAGAGATAAAGAGATGCATTGAATCTTTGCTTAATCAGGATTATCCCAAAAAAAATTATGAGATAGTTGTGGTCGATGATGGAAGTGATCAAGACTTATCTTTCTTAAATGAGATGGGAGTTAAGTATTTTAAACAGGATAAGTTAGGACCTGCTGTTGGAAGAAACAGAGGAATTAAAGAGTCAAAAGGAAGTATAATCTTATTTACTGATTCTGATTGCACCCACAGCAGGAACTGGATTAGTGAGATTGTTAATTCTATGAGTGGAGAAGTTGGATGCGTTGGCGGAATAACAATAGATCAGAAGAACAAGGGAATATTTAACCTGCTGATTGTGGACGGCGTTGTTAAAAATAGATCCTATTTTCCTACGAATAATGTTGGTTATCTTCGTAGAGCCTTGGAAGATGCTGGTGGCTTTAATGAAAAATTTGACAGACCTGGTGCGGAAGATGTTGAGTTGTGCTTAAAGGTTCAAGAGAAAGGATATAAAATGAGAGAGAATATCAAGGCAGAGGTTTATCACCACCACCTTAATACATTAAAAGGTAAACTAAAACAGAATTTTAATTTTGGGTATGGCGATTCTATGTTTATGTTGATTCATCCTGACAAAAAAAAATTTAGACCTTTTTTTATTTTTTATATCCCATTTCTTGGATTAAAAATTTCGTCTATGCAACTGAAAGAAAGAAGAATATATTTTCCCATGATCTATATTATTAACCTTATGCTATTGACTGCTAACTTTAGTGGCAAGATATTACATGCATTTAGAAATAAAAACCTTAAATTGATATTATATATCCCCCTGCATAAAATCTAATTACATGATTTAACAAAATCAAGAACCTCGCCCTAAAGGGCGAGGTATGTTGTGAGGGCTACGCCCTAAGCGTAGTCTGATGTTGGAAAGTCCAGCCATGTTGGCTTTGGTC
>Ga0209542_10012235_pt1 | contig 15065 bp, 13 predicted proteins | sample RifCSPhighO2_01_FD_184028 | JGI IMG/M metagenome (GOLD analysis project Ga0209542, IMG submission 184028) | Soil microbial communities from Rifle, Colorado - Rifle CSP2_plank highO2_0.1 (SPAdes) (version 2) | ecosystem: Environmental > Terrestrial > Deep subsurface > Rock core/Sediment ...
AGGTCAATATTGACAGTACTTAGAAAAGTTTTTAAATTTGTCAAATAAAAAAACGGGAATTATATTCCCGTTTGCATACGATGTTTAATACTCTCAAGACGAAGGGGTCCCATCAAGCTACCAGTGTAAAAGGGGATACGTTGCGCCATCTTTGCCCTGAGCCAACTCATTGATTCATCTAGGCTATTGAAATCTATAACATAAAAATATCGCCCGGATGAGTAAAAGTTTAAATTGTGATGGGCGTGACAATACTGACTGGGTGGATCGTTAGACTTTTCAGGATCTACAAACCACCACATATAATCTTCCCGTATTTGAGCTTCTCTATTCTTATCCATCAATAACTCCAGCTCGTCTACTGAGTTAGCTGTTCCAAGGACGTTTAGGTCGGATAGTACAATAAATCTAAAATTAGGACGTTTGCCTCTCCCACGACAACTCTTACACATATCAGTTAAGTCTTTAGGGCGTTTACCTTCTTTAGTACAGCCTTTAGTACAAAAAGAAACCTCATCTTCGATTTCCTTATCATAATACCAGTCTTTATTCTCCTCACAATTATGGGGTAAAGATCCAATGCCTCTGCACTCAGAACATATTTGCTCATCTTCTCGCAAGTGCTGTTCCATGTCCGATCTCCAGTTGTTAAGGACTCGCATATAGTATAATAATGCTTAGTACTTGTCAAATAAAAAACCGATCGCTAGGATCGGTCTATAAATATTCGCATGTGCTTTTTTGTAAAGCTATTCGCATACTACATATCTAAAATCTTTAGTGTTTGTCCGGAATCAATATATTCTCTGGCCTGAAGAAATTGGTCGGTCGGCATATCACCGAAATTCAGAGGTTCATTGTTATCACCATGCAAAACTTTTGTGGCATCATCTAATTCCAGCATGTATTTTAAGAAATTTTCATCGTAGACTGGCTCCCACTGTACACCGCTAGTATTGGGTCCTGCCGGCTTGAATATAATGCCGAATACTCGAGTTAGCTCATTGCGTACCCGCTCATAGTTAATAATTGTTGTACCGGGATACCAGGTAAGCGTGAACATCCGTGTGTTAATGGAATCTTTCGGCAGGCCTTTGCTAGTGTAATATTCCATCTGCCAAAGCATAAATTGTACAGTCTCTTTGAGATCTGAAAGTGTCTCAGTCGGGCAGGCGAGAATCCAAGTACAATTGGAATGTATATTATTCTCAACTGCATTCTGGATACCCACAATCATAGAGCGGGGGAAGGATTGCTTTCTTCCTCCTGCAAGTACTTCCGTCATTCCGTTAGAAAGTGTGTGGCCACCTTTACCAATGGCTTCAATCACCTTAGGACTGGCACTTTCAGGACCGAATCCGACATATTCACACCCCGCTTTTGCCATAGTTTCCGCTGTGCCTCTAGTAGTGTCATTAAGTCCGGCCATTTCATCTAGCCTGGTATGGGTTCCCCATTTGACGATATTGTTAATATCTTTAATTCTGCCCAGTGTTACGGCAAAATTATCATCAGGGAATCCGTGAAATACGATTTTGTATTTCAAGATGCGTTCATACAGCTCACGCATGATGTGTTCGGCTGAACGAACACCCCATTTGCGTTCACCTTGAGAACCACGAAAACAATATTTGCAACCAAATGGGCAGCCACGGCTGGAAACAGAAGTAGTTTTTGGCGTTACATCACTATCGTCCCAGGGGATTGCCGAACTGTTATTGGCTTGGCGACTCCAGGCAGGAGTCATTAAGTAGCTTTCAAGAATTTTATGGCCGAATACATCTTCTCTTAAAAGTTCCAGATCGGCATGAGGTAATATATTAAGATCTAAAGGGCGGTCACCGGCATATAAAAAACGCTGACGTCCATCAATCTCTCCAATGTGGTATGGAGAAAGTTTCCCGCTGTTGAGAGCATTAGTCAGTCCTATCTTTTTAATGTTAATAGCGTCGTAGGCTATTTTAATCATTACATCATCACCTTCCGAATGGGCTACAGCATCAAATTCAGGAATATAGTCGAACAAGTGTATTCTTAACTCAGTAGCAAGGCCACCGCCAGTTACCAAAAATACATCAGGCAAAATTCGCCGTACGGTTTCTGCTACAGCTTTCTGCCAGCGAAATGTAGTTATCTTCCCAGAAAAAGCGACAAGGTCAGGTTCGCCATATGCTTCAAAATGTTTACGAATTAGTCTCTCTGTCTCAGGGAGTGTCTTATGGCGTCCCCAGGGCAATCCTCTTTTTGTGGCCTCTTCATCTTTGATACGATAGGCGTTCAAGTCAATAACGGAAACAGATACGCCATAGTTGTTTCTAAGATTTGTTGCCAGAAGTAGAGGACCTTCTGGCGTTGTATTCGGTCTAGCGCTCTCACGTAAAGGCATATTAATGAATACAACTGTCATTCCCTGCAGATCATTGGGCCCGATATCTTTTACAATTTGTGACGGATGAGGTAATGTCGGTGTCTTGTTATCGGTAGTTAATATAATAGGCGGCGGCATATTATCTCCTAATTTTCAAAAAACTTAGGGCCAGCATATCAAAAACATTGACCAGGTGCAATCCCTGTGGTATTTGTGTATCGTTGGTTTAAGAGCCCGTTCTTTTTTAAAAAGGAGAGTAATCTATGGATCGCCAGTTTTTAGATAAACTGAAGAAAATAAAAGTTTTAGCGCTTGATTGTGATGGGGTGATGACTCCGCTTCATATTGATACGGGAGTTATTATGGACCTGGAAAATGCGATGAAATATCATGATCGCAAATTCCAGCATGTGATCGAGATAGCTAGATTCAATCATAGAGATGGTCAAGGGATTGATCTTTTAAAAGAAGCCGGTATTCACACTGTAGTGGTTACTAAACAGAGAAGCGGGTATGTAGATGCAAGGTGTCTTAAATTGGGCATACCTTGCCTCAAGACTCAACAAAAGCTAAGGGGTCTAATAGATTGGTTAGAGAAAAATCATCCCGATGTTGATCTGGAAGAGGTTTGTTATATGGGTGACGATATAAGCGATATCCCTGTATTAGCTGCTGTCGGATTTGGTGCTACTGTAGCCGATGGTATCGAGGAAGCTAAAAAAGTTTCTGTATATGTTACCAAAAAGAATGGCGGAGACTGCGCTGTTAGAGAAGTATGTGATATGATTCTCACGGCAAAAAATCAAAAATGAATATTCCTCGCGGCAAGCCGCGAGGAATCAAGAGGCGGCTTCGCCTCTTGATAAGTTGCAAGCAGCGGAGTATTCACTCCTTTTTGCTTCGCTCGGATCAAATGGAAGCTAGCCTCCATTTGACTTCTCGCTAGCAAAAATAAAACTGGTCTGTAATAGACCAGTTTTTTAATAAATTTTAATTTACCAAGAACTTTTTCCACCGTCTGCAGTGAGGTTTGCACCTGTCATAAAAGATGAGGCGTCGGAGCAAAGATAGAGGATAGTGGCACAGTACTCATCTACCTCAGCCATTCGGCCGAGCATATTTGATTTTCCAAATCTTTCTGCAAAATCTGCCGGTACCTTAGGATTTCTTACTCCACCAGGAGAGAATGCATTTACTCTAATTCCGAATTCACCTAACTGAGCTGCACAAGCCCTAGTTAGGCCCACAACTGCTGTCTTAGAGGCTACATAAGCAGGGGACTTGTATCTGCCAGTTTCATTATAAATTCTGTGATCATGGGCGATATTAGATACTTCTGATGCAATATTAACTATTACACCCTTGCCCTGTTTCTTCATAATCGGTACAACCGCTTTTGTACATATAAACATTCCAGTCAGATTAATTTCTAATTCTTTTCTCCAAAGTTCAACCGGATAATCTTCAATAGGAACAAAATACTTTTTTGATTCCTCGTTCTCAACTGCCGGGTTCATAGCAGCGTTGTTGATCAGTATATCAATATGGCCGCACCAGCTCATTATATTGGCTACCGCCAGTTTTACCTCTTTTTCATCAGTAATATCTATTTTTTTACCAAGCTTTGGGTTAATATCCCATTTAAATACCATAGCACCGGCCAGGGAAAGATTTTTGGAGTATTCTTGGCCTAGTAATCCATCTCCACCGGTTAGAATAACTACTTTACCATCTAAAGAAAACTTATCCGTCACTTCTTTCCTCATGTTTGCCCTCCTTCTCTTACTGATTGCATCTTAGATCTCACATATTCCAACTGCCTCTTCGCGTCATTAAGATAATCAGTCCCTCTCCAAGCTTGAAGAATGTATGGTCCGTTAAAATGAACTGACTTAAGTGCCGAAAAGCAAGCATCAAAATCCACATCTCCCGTGCCAAGATAGACAGATTGTCTGGAGCCGAATTTTCTATCTTTGAGATGAACTTCTTTAATCCGGTTGCCCAATAGTCGGATATCTTGAGGTAAATCATGTTCTAAAGTTGTAGAATTGCCGGTATCATAGCAGACGCCAATTCTGGGGTTTTCGAAGCTATCAATGTAGTTTCTTAATTCTTCTCCGGCCATTTCGGTCTCAAGGGATAAATCTATCTTGTGTCCATCAAGTAAGCGTCTGAATAAATTAAGAGTATTTCTAATCTCATCTTTCTCTCGCTCAGTCCTTACGGAAGCATTTTCAAGTAAAGGAATGCTAATTATATTAACTCCCATCTGGGCAAGTTTAGGTATAGTTCTTTGCAGTACATTTAGCGTATCAAGGTAATTATTGTCGCGCTGTAAGAGAGTATATTTCATTAGGTAGTCAAAACAGGCAGTGACAATACAAATGCCTTGACTCTCAGCTGATTCTCTTATGGCCAGTAAATTCTTGCTGGTATCAGTTAGATACCAGACTGGATTTTTCCAGTATTCACTCCAGTCAAATACCCATTCTAATGATGAGAATCCTAAATTTTTTGCGATTTCAAACTCTTTTTCCCATTCATCTGGGAAAAATTGTAGCCTATCTCCTTGGGAAGGCGAAAGACGGCCTTGCATGATTCCGAACTCTGACATGAGGAGTCTCCTTGTTAAAGAGCTATCAAGCTTCCCAGACTATACAGATTTTAATAGTTGTAGTCAACTTATATTTTACTTTTTATCTCTGTGCCTTTTCTGATATAAATGAACACACCTTTTTTGTATAGTTCCGGATTTAGCGGATAAAAGTTCTCGCCTTTTATTTCTTTTTGAAGTTTAAAGTTCTTGGCTAAGTAATCCTCTGTTATCTTGTAAACCTCGTTATCAATACTGCCATGAGCCCACTCTACATTAGGATAGTCGGGGAGGATAATAGCCGTGTCGACTTTCTCAAGATTTTTCTTGAAAGAATTTATAAAATTATCTCCATATAAGCTCGGCATTATAACGTAATTAAAGACATCAGTATTTAGTCCCATGAATGGCTTGTAGTCTACCAAGCGAGCAACGGTGGAATGTTGGCCCAGGATTAGAACCTCATTTTTCCTTCCTTTTAATGTTTCTGATAAGGCGCCAGCTATTTTATAAGTAAGCAACTCTGTCTTTTCTTGTTTTCTTGAGGTGGCATAGCTTTGTTTCTCGCCGTTATTCCAGAAGATATAAGCTTGAGGCAGAATAAAAACAATAATAACAAGTGCAAAGGCGGGGTTTTTTATTATGTTTTTTTCAAATTTCATTTTGCCGAGAACAAAAGAAAGGAAAATTGCGTGGAAAGATATTATCGGAGCCACGTGTCTTTGGTTGCCATATCCAGTACCCATCAGAGAAGTGATAGCCATAGTGGCAATAAAAATTACTAAAAGAATTTCTTGAGAGTTTCTTTTGCAAAAGTCTACGATATTAAGCAGGGAGTATTTATTCTTTGAGAATAGTATCTTGGCGAGATAGGCTACTGATGCTATAAAGTTTACCCAGAAGATGGGATAAGTTAAATTTTCAAATTGAGTCAGACCATAGATAATTATATTTCTTACTCTTCTCAGTAATACATCATAAAGGGGGTCGCTTCCTCCCAGATATCCCATGCGGGGAACATCAGTTAGCCATTTTTTAAGGTTAATAAAAAAGTCAGGGGAACCATTGTTAAAGATACTAATAATTAATGTTGACCCTAGGGCAAAAGCAGATATAAATGAAAAAGAAAAAATCAGATTATGTTTTACTGGCAACCGGAATTTTCTAGGTAATAAATTAGTAGCCAGAAAAAGAGAGATCATGAGAAATGGGAATATATGAACTTGGCGTCCCCAGAAGGCTAGACTAAAAATCAGGCCTGACAAGATTGAAAAATATATTTTTTTGGATTTAGCTATCTGGCCAGACGGGCTGTTGGTAAAGACTGGTATGAATAGAAAAACGCTTAGTAACTCAAGGCTGTGATAGAAGAGAGGTACGGCAATATTTCTGTTGGAATCAAGCTGACGGGTGGTAATGGTGACGAGAGTAATTAAGGATATTAATAGTGATATCCTTCGTGATTTAGTTAGAAAATTAGAAACAATATACACCAAAATGGTGTAAAAAGAATAAATAGAAAAATGCATTATAAATCGGTTAGTAAGGTCCGAAAAGCCGAGGTTAAAGACGAATGAAAAAATGTAAGGGAATACCGGAAGTCGGTAATCGTAGTAATCTACAAACAAGAGGCCACCCTTATGAATAACATAGGAAAAATCCATGTAGGTGGTCGTGTCTGGGCCGATCATCATGCCTCTGTCTAAGTAAAAAATTAAGGCAACGACGCTTAAAATTATAGCAGGGTAGGTTACCCTTTTTACAATATTCGTCATTTTTATTTAAACCAATATTTAATTCGATAAACAGCCATGTACCACAGAAATTCAAAAATTGTCCATATTTTTACAAAACTTCCTCGCCATTCATTTTCATGAAAGACTGTGGGTACTTCAGCTACGTTCAGGTCTAAGCGCATAGATTCAAGCATGATCTCACCGTCAATGAACCAGCCGTCGCAGGAAAGATGCATCTTATGGTATGCTCCTCTGGTTATTAGCTTGGGTTTTGCATTCACGTCTCTAAATGATGCTTTTGGAAAAAGCGTGTGAAAAATAATGTTATACCAGCCGGAAATAAACCTTCGATACGGTCCGTCCATCCTTGTTTTTCGGAATGTTTTCACAAGGTCAAACTCGCCGCTTTTAAGAACTCGATGTAGTCGGACGATGTCTTTAGACGGCATCTGCCCATCTCCGTCGATCAGGGCTATCGAGTCTCCTGTTGCGGCTTTAAACCCGGTCCGCACATCCCAGCCCAGCATTCCTTTCTTTTCTATTACTACTGGCAATATTTTTGGATTTTTGCGGGCAAGCTCTCTGATTATGTCTGGTGTTCTATCATTTGAGTCTGGCAAATAATTACCCACCAGTACTAACTCATAGTTATCCATCTTTCCTTCTTTGAACTCTTTCTCCATCTGTTCAAGATAGGGGATTATTGTTTCACCGCTTTTGTAGCACAAAACCACCACTGATAATTCCGGCTTGCCTTTTACTTTTTGTAAATCTGGTAGGTAACTGTTTTGCATCTTAAAGACTTTAGGACTTATTTATCTTTGACGTGGTAGCTTTTATAGAGATATGAATCGGAGTTTTTTATCAGTTCATCTGGAGTACCTATCTCAATAAGTTTTCCGCTATCAAGAACGATAAGTCTGTCGGAATTCATTACCGTAGATAGCCGGTGGGCGATAGCTAGAACTGTGATCTTGCCCTTAAGTCCGTTTATTGCTTCTTGAATTAATGATTCAGATTCGTTATCCAAAGAACTTGTCGCTTCATCAAGAATTAAGAGAGACGGTTTCTTAGCCAAGACTCGGGCTAATGAGATGCGTTGCTTCTGGCCTCCGGATAACTTAACTCCGCGCTCACCGACTTGGGTTTCAAACTTGTTTGGTAACTCCTGAATAAAATCATAGATATTTGCCATTTTAGCGGCGGTTACAATATCTTCGTGGGAGATAGATTCATTGTAAAAACGTATGTTTGCTTCAATCGTGTCGTTAAGCAGAAAAATATCTTGGGATACATAGCCGATATTTTTGCGCCAATCCCCCAGGTCTATTGAATCAACGTTAATGTCATCAACTTTAATGTGCCCACTTTGAGGTTTTAGTAGTCGTAGAAAAAGATCAACCAAAGTTGTTTTTCCGGCTCCGGACGGGCCGATTATGCCGATAAGCTCGCCCTTTTTGATTGTAAAATCTATACCCGAAAGAGTGTTCAGCTCTATATTTGGATAAGTGAAAGCAACGTTTTCTACACTGATGGACCTCTCAAATTTGAACGGTTCGTTGCCCGATGATCTCTCCTGGTATTTTTCTACATTATCGCGATACTCAAGCATCGTATTAAGAAAAGTATATGACGAATTAATAGTGTTAATTTTCCCCTGGATAGCTTGTATGAATGAATACATCTTTTGAATTAAATAAACGATAACTGCAAAAGAAGCGACATTAAAATCAGGCGACTTATAGTAATAGACAAATAGTCCCGATATAAATATAAGTGAAACAGGCTCAAATAATGCTCCTTGAAAGTTAGCTATCAGCGATGCCTTAACTTGGACTTTGCTCAATGCGTCCAGATACAAAAAACCTTTCTTGGCTGCGTCCGGTTCTACGGCGAATGATTTTAGTATTTTTGCTCCGATCAAGCTCTCGTTAATATGATGGCTCATCTCTTTGTTGGTGGTGTTCATAAATCGGGAAAGCTTCCGCGCCTTAAAGTAAAGAGGTTTTAAAAATGCGAATATAAGCACTCCTCCGATCATGGATATAGCAGTAATCGGGACGGATATTTTAAAGGCAATAAAGGCATAGGATGCTAGGGTGGCAATACGGACTAGGGCATCGCTTATACACATAAGGATACCTCCGCTTAGGGCAACATCGCTGGAGATTATTCTGTCAAGATATCCCACCTTCTGATTCGTAAGGAATGTCCAATTTGCTCCTAGAGTCTTCTTAAATAACATTGAGCTGTTATCGCGCACATAACGCGCATCAATTACCTCGTTGATGTAGCTGACTAAAATAACGACTCCGGCCTTAGCGATGAAAAGGGCCACCATTAATCCTAAAATAAGCGGTAGGTTATAACCAAGATGGAAAAATTCAAAAGTTTTACTGACGAAATGATGAAAAGTTGAGGCTCCAGGGCCATCCTGTTCGGTAACAAAAGCAAAAAGAGGAATGAGCATGCCGATACCAAGACCGCCCAACATGCCGCCGAAGAACCCCAGTCCGGTCATAATTAAAAACTGGAACTTGTATTTCCAGAAAGCATACTTTAAAGTTACCAGTGCTTTGTAAGTTTTAGATACCCCCGAAAAAAGTGCCGTTATATTCTCCATGGATTGTCTTTATGATATAAGAAATTTAGCAGTTTTACAAAGAAAACTCAAGGAAATCTTATTGCTGATATGCGCTATTATTAATCATTTAACCCCGCCCTTGGAAAAGAATTAGTTTAAAAAAGCCCCTTAACGGGGGCTGTTTTTTTTCAATGGCGGGGTTAAACCGCAGACTTTAAATACCAATCAATCGTTCTCCTCAACCCTTCTTCAAAATCAGTTTTTGCATGGAAGCCGAACTCCTCTTTGGCTAAGGTTGCATCAACCATTCTTCGGGGCTGGCCATCGGGCTGTGACTTGTCCCATCTTATTTCTCCTTTAAATTTCATCAGTTTGCATATTAAACTGACTAAATCCACTATTTTTATCTCTCTGCTTGCGCCGAGGTTCACCGGTCCCGGCTTATCATATTTTTCAGTAGCTAAAATAATTCCTTCCGCGCAGTCGTCAGCATATAAGAACTCTCTTGAAGCAGTTCCTGTGCCCCAAACGTCAATGTATTTTTGCTTTTTTATTTTGGCATCAGCCACCTTTTTTATAATAGCCGGAATAACATGAGACGTTTCGGGATTAAAGTTATCGCCTGGCCCGTAAAGATTAACCGGCAGAAGATATATCGCATTAAAATCATATTGCTTGCGGTAGGCTTGAGCTTGAACCAGAAGCATCTTTTTGGCCAAACCGTAGGGAGCGTTTGTCTCTTCCGGATAACCGTGCCATATGGACGATTCAACAAATGGAATAGGGTTGAATTTAGGATAAGCACAGATAGTGCCAATAGCGACAAATTTTTCAACTCCGATTTGTCGAGCTGCTTCCATCAGCTGGATTCCCATCATAATGTTGTCGTAAAACATTTCACCCGGTTTTTCTCGGTTATATCCGATCCCGCCAACCTTCGCAGCCAGGTGAATGACCACATCTTGATTCTTGACCACTTTCAAGCAGTTCTCCCATTTACGTAAATCTAGATCTTTTGAGCGGGGGATAAAGATATTATTTTTTGGTACTCCCAGTTCAAGTAATTTTTGTACGACAAAAGAGCCGAGAAATCCATTGCCCCCGGTCAGTAGAATTTTTTTTGTTTTGAGTTCAATATTATTTTTTGAGTTCATCGATGTCAGCTTGGACCATTATTTTGACAAGATCTTTGAACTTTGTTTTGGGTTGCCATTTGAGCATCTTCTTAGCTTTTGATGCATCTGCAATAAGGGAGTGAACTTCAGCCGGACGGTAGTAGCGCTTGTCTATCTCTACATATTTTTTCCAGTCGCCAAGCCCCGCTTCTTTGAAGGCCAGTTCAACGAATTCTCTGACAGTATGGGTTTCTCCGGTGCCGATGACATAATCGTCGGGTTTCGGCTGTTGCATCATCATCCAGGCGGCTTCCATGTATTCAGGTGAATTTCCAGACCAGCATGCTTTTCCATCTCTTCTTACATATAAAACGTGATTAGGCACGGTGCAACAAAATATTTCTCCACTATATTTTGTGTATTTTAGGACATGATTTGTGTTTCCCCTAAAACTAGGCGTATTATATTTACTTATGACATTTATTCTATAGGCATTGTCTCTATTTTTGTGTTTCTTGATATTTCCAGATAATCCGCACTTGAGTAGTAGCTCTTGTACGTCGTCGATAAGCCTTTTTGAGCTTGTATAAAAATTACAATTTTTCTCTGTATCTATTTTTCCATTTCCATCACCTTTAAATAATGCATCAAGAAATATTTTTATTTGTTGTGGTGGCAATTCTTTAATAAAGGGGGGTACATGTTTATTATATGCCTTGCCAAATTGTAGCAGATAACTCCACAATTGTTTGTCGTTAACTATAAATTCATGCTTGTTTTCGGAGTACTTAAGTCCTAGGCTTATTATACAGTCTCTTATGTTATTTCTATATTCAGTTTTTTTCTTATCTTGAGATATCCCAACTCTGTATAACCCCTTTTTGCCGCTACCAGTATATCCTTCACTTATAAACCAGCCTAAGAATTCTAACCAGTTATCTATATCGAGTTTTTTGCTGGCTTCTAATCTTTGGCTTCTATATTTATTAATTGATGGTAGGATAAAATAGTTTTTTTTCTTGCCTCGCCATAATACATCTTTTTTAAATCGCCATTTGTTAATTGTTTTAAAAACTTGCCCTGCTTGAATTAATTTGTATTTTTTATCTTTGGCATTTCTAACATACATATTGTGATTTGGTGTTACTACAAGATCAAGGTGTCTGTTCTGAAATGTTATCATCTGTCCCTTGTATTTTTTTCTAATAACTTTTGTTGGTTTATCATATTCCAAAACTCCAGACTTATTTATGGTGGCGACATAATTACTTGAATCAATGTTTTTGAATAATTTCCACCCCTCCTTGGTTAGTATTTCCGTCTTGTTATCATAGCAGTAGCCCCAGTCTCGTCTAGCGTCTAGGTTGCCGAGGTACAATTTTTTATCAAGGCCGGCTTTTATTCTGGCGATTGCTCTGGTAATTTTTCTGGTGACAAAGGTTTCTCCGCGTCTTTCAGATTCATGATTAAAAAGGATGCCATTTACGGCAAATATTCCATAAGCTTTTCTGTATAGTTTTGTCGCATTGTAAGCGAAAACTTTAGCAACGCCGTAGGGGCTCAAAGGTGCTAGAAGAGTGTTTTCATTCTGGGGCGGGGGAGAGGAACCGAACATTTCACTTGAACTGGCCTGGTAGAATTTAATTTTTTTATCTGTTTCTTCCTGATAATCTTTTATGGCCTCTAAAATTCTCAAAGCGCCTAAACCGGTAATATTAGATGTGTATTCTGGGATATCAAAGGAGACCTTAACATGTGACTGAGCGCCTAAATTGTATATTTCGTCGGGTTTAGTCAGGTAGATAAGCTTGCGGATGCTCTCGGCATCAGCTAAATCCCCGTAATGAATAAATAGGTGCGGGTTTTTATTATGAGCTCCTTTGTATAAGTGGTTAATTCTAGATGTATTAAAAGTTGAAGCTCGGCGGACAATACCATGGACTTCATATCCCTTTTTAAGCAATAGTTCAGCCAAAAAAGAACCGTCTTGTCCGGTGATGCCAGTAATAAGAGCAACCTTGTTCTTAGACGCCTTTACCATCTGATTAGAATAGATACTAATTACCATAATGGCAATATTGACATTATTAAATTTATAGTTTAAAGTATGGCTACTTGAGCTATTTTAAAATTAAGATAAGGGGGGTTACCTTGGTGACCGTGACAGAACAAAGAGGCCAACTGATAATGAATACTCCGCTAGAACTTGCTTTATCAAACAAGCTTAATATGGAAATGAATGAATATATAATATATCTTAAGGGATTTTATCTGCGTAACCTTCTGGTAGCAGTAGCTAAATCTCTTAAAATATCTGATGCAGAAAGTTACGATATGACCAGTAAGGCTAGTCTTATGGGTTATTGTAATAACGACTCTGACTTATTGATTAAACTTTTAAGGCACGTAGATAATAATGTCTATAATGCTTATAATAAAACCCTTTCGCGAATGAGGACGTATAAAATTTTGGGACTTTGTGCTCCTATCGCGGGATGGATTTGGTTGTTTAGGCATAGACGCACTATATCCAGCCAGAACGTAAATCCGATGGCGATGTTAGTTGCAAAAGATAAGCTTAGGCAGGCAGGCATTGATACAGATGATATCTTACAAAAATTCGCATATGATCTGAAAGATGGTTATGATGAATGTATAAAATTTTCTCAAAAACTTGGTATTTCTTTAGTAAGCCGTCCTACTACCTGTTTGTACTATTAATTAAAAAGCTCCGAATATCGGAGCTGTTTTATTTAGCTTGCTGGCTGAACGTCAATTACGTCAGAGGATCTCAGCTCTCTTACTGTTAATGGCGCAGCCAAAGTTAAAGTGCTTTTTCGGCGATCAGCTTCAAGCGCCTTGAGTTTATTATCAATTTTCTCATTTCCCGTTTCAAGTAGTCTGACCATATCGACAGAGGTAAGTGAATAGTTGCTGACTGTCCGAATGTTTTCCAGAGAATTTTCGATTACCGATATTGAAACCCTTACGGTTGCTTCAATCGCATCTCGGCTCTGGTGCATTACATTATCGGCTCCAGCTAATGCTCTGGCTGTATCACGAAAAGCAGCAGCAGGTTTTTGGAATAATATATATCTGCCGAAGGCAATGCCCAACGTTTCAAATTGTTCAAGGCAGGCGTAACAACCAGTTGCACCTAATCTTACCCATTTATCTCCGGCGACTGCAGTATCTTCTAATTCTCTTAATAATGCTTGTCGGCGGTTTTCTTTTTCCTCAGGTGTCAAGATATTGAATTTGCTATCAAGCAACTCGCTAATCTCTGGTTCTATCTCAATTCCTGTTAGGGCGAGGGAATAATCATGAAGTTTCCTGGCATCCCAGTTGTAATTTTTAGCTTGTTCGATGTCTTCTCTAATTTTTGCAACTTGAATTGCCATTTCCTTAGTAACTTCCTTCTGATTTAGGGCTGTTTCCTGAGCATTAATTACGTTGGCTCTGAAGCGCATCTCAATAAGATCAAGAACAGTTTGCTCTTCTGCTATATGTTGAACCATAATATCTGGGAGTTTTTCATAAAACCAGTTTGGCAATATGGATTTAAACATTCTTACTAGCCAATCTCTTTTTTTACCTGATGGAAACTTCAATGTAACTCTGATGTATTCGTCAAGCTTTTCCATCTGCTCGCGGTTTTTTTCCATTTCAACTAAATTCCTGCGCAACTTTTCGTCTATAGTTGATCTCATAGTGACTTCAGGGTATAGAGACTTAAAGTTATTTTTACTATTTCGACGTGCGAGTGCTAGTGACGACATGTTTCCTCCTTTTTCTTACTCAAAGAGCTAAGGACTGTTTCGGTAGTTTTATTCACCGATTTGCCGGTGTATTCAACCGCTTCTTCATGAGAAAATCCGGCTTCCCGCAAGGCGTCATATCTGGCTCTAACTCTGCCTGCCAAACGTAGGTCGGGGTCAATAGCTTCCCGAAAATTCTGAACGATACTGTCCTTAAGGTGTCCGAACCTTGATTCCAGCACACGCTTGGTAAGCTGAGCGGCCAGCATTAGATCATCTTTTGTAAAGGTGCCTTTGTCAGCCATGAAGTCTGTCTCCTTTGGTAATTCAGTGGGGCCTGTCTCTAGACCGTGGCCATATATTAGTATATTAGTCTAAGCATGTCAAGACTTGACCTGAGTAACATTATTTGTTATATTATCTGACATTAGTTCTTCAACAATTAAACAGTCGGGAGGGCGTTATGGAGACAGCAATTCAGGTAAGAGAAGAATCTAGGCTTATTACGGATGGTGCGCAGGAGGTTTTAGAGAAGAAGATAAAAAAGTTTAAGACAGAATTAGTAGAAAGAAAAGGGCAGGCCGAATTATCAAGAATAAGAAATAAGTACAAAAATCTTGAGAATAAACATGCAAAGGCTTTTTCATATCTTGCCGAGCGGTGGTTTTTCCTGTCCTGTAATGAATTAGTATATCTTTCAAAAGAAGAGCTTCGGGCTCTGGATATTCTTGTACATAGAAAGGCGTTAAATTCGCTGACAATCTATTCAGCTTTGATGATAAGTGTATTTGCTATTCCCATCCCACTCTCATTCTTGATGTTGCATATAATCGACCTAGTATTTATATCAGCTTGTTCAATATTTTTTTCGGGTATTTTAGTTAATGTGCGCTATTTTTTTAGAGAAGCTT
>Ga0209542_10012236_pt1 | contig 15065 bp, 8 predicted proteins | sample RifCSPhighO2_01_FD_184028 | JGI IMG/M metagenome (GOLD analysis project Ga0209542, IMG submission 184028) | Soil microbial communities from Rifle, Colorado - Rifle CSP2_plank highO2_0.1 (SPAdes) (version 2) | ecosystem: Environmental > Terrestrial > Deep subsurface > Rock core/Sediment ...
CGATGCCGACACTGCCGGAAGTTGAAAGAAATATAGTGGAAGTTCCAATAGCATTGTTGATCTCGCTAAAATAGGTAATTTGTCCGGTTGTTCCGGTTAAACTGCTGGAACAAACTCCATTGGCAGAAGTGCAGACATTAAATCCGTTGATAGTCGTCGTTCCCAGCGAATTGACAGTTCCTGACACGGTCAGGTTGCCGCCAAAATACACACTGCCGGCGGAATGGACGGAAAGAAGAGACCCGGGCGTTGTGGTCCCGATGCCGACACTGCCGCCGTAAGGATTTAACAAAATATTGCTGGCAGAATCGCTGGCGATTATGAAATCGCCGGATTGAGACGTTATTGGCTCATTAAATGTTGTCGTGGCTGTTCCGGTAACAGAAAGCTGGTTAATCCAAGCCGCATTTGAAATCGTGAGATACGTTGTTGAAGCGTTGCCCGTCGCGATACTGCCGGGAATAGTTAAGATTCCGTTAATGGTTAAATTGCCCAAAGTGGTGTTGCCGGTAACAGCAAGGGTGCCGCCAATAATGGCATCACCGGTTAAGACGGAATTGCCGGAGACCGAAAGTCTGTCAAAGATTCCTCCGGATTTGACGGTTAAACTTCCGTTAATTTCGGCATTGTTTGAAAGAAGAAGAGAAGTGGCGCTTAACCTGTCAAAACCGGTTTGAGTTTGAGGAGTAATGGAGTAAGTGGTTAGAGTGGCCGGCTGGCCTTGGACAATAACAGTGGAAATAGGATGCGAAGGAATAAGTCCGGCAAGGCCGAAGACGGCCTGGATAACGCCGAGAACGGTTTTTTTCTGTAAAGAGAGTTCGGAATTGATTAAATCGGTCCAGTCTTTTAAATCGGTTTCAACCATTGAGAGGCGATTACCAAGCAATTGAAATTCGCTTGCGCCTGCCTGAACAGACGGAGAAACAGCTTCGCCCTCCTTGACCAAGACTTCAGATGGCAAGCCCGCAAGAGAATCCAAGGCCTCGGCTTCGGCTAAGGCGTTGATCGGATAAGGAGCTGATTTTGGTTTCAACAGCTTGGATTGGCCGGATTCCAAGGTTTCAACAGCCAACTCCAAAGGAGATTCTGATTTGAAAAGCGAAACGGATTTATCAACGCCGGAGGCCAGCCATCGGGAAAAAGAAGACAGGTCACTGGGAAAACTCTTGAAAATATCGAAAAAAATACTGGCTTGGAACTTCCCCGTACCAATCCCCGAAATAATTTCTTCGATTCCTGGAATCGAGAAATTCTTGATTCCAGGAATCAGTCCGAAAGCCCACCCCAAAGAAACCGCCAGTAAAATAACTACCAACCCGGAAGCTAAAGATAATTTTAAATGCGACCATCTTTTCAGGAATTTTGAAATCCCCAACTGTTTGGAAACTTTTTGAAACTCCGAAAGGTCAGCGGATTTGAATTGTTTTTCAACCGCCTTAAGAATTTTAGATTTTTCTTCTGGCCCGAGCTGGCGCGCAGGAAGTTTAATCTCCTGCGAAGCGATAAAAGAAGTCGCTTTTTTGAAAATCTCAAGATCTTTAAATGTTGAAACCGCCGGGCCTCTAAGGCTTGAGACGCTTTCAATTTGAGATTCTATATGTTTTAACCTCTCGGTTAATGAAACCTCCCGCAGGGAGGCGAGTTCGGTCTCTTCTTCTTGTTTTAAATCCTGAAATTTCGAAATATCAAAATCCTTAGAAGTTCTGCCGACAGATTGCCGATATTCTGAAAGCCACTGTTGGGTGGTAAACCAGTTGCGGCCGAGTTTTACGGCGCGGAGTTTTCCTCTTCTTACCAAAACATTCATATAATCGCGCGAAGTATTCAAAAATTCGCCGGCTTCGGCAAGTGGGATATATTGGAAATTTTGTTTTGGATTTTTTATTTCCATTTAAGCTTATTTTAACTTTACTAATCTGTTATCAGATCATTCTGATTGGATACCAGATCATACTAATGTAATTATACCAAATTGAACTTCAATTTTTGGCTAAAAAATCAGCAAAAAAGATTAAAAAACCCACTATATCAATTTTCTCGCTTTATATTTAATGTCGTAGCTAAATTACAAAACATTTATATTAAGGCGAAAAAATCGCGATATTGATTTTTATCTTCAAATTTTGTAGCTATTTTAAAAAACAATAAATAATTAAATAGATAGTTAAGTAATAAGTAAATAGTTAAGTAAACTAAGTAAGTGATTAAGCGGTTAAGCGATTAAGCGGTTAAACGAATGATTTACCCAATTAAAATAACCCTTGTTTCTTATCCTCACGATCGTATTTATAAGAAACATGGCGTTAAAGTAAAATATTTTTAAATTTTATCTGTATAAAGCCAATTTTCCGCGATATACATTCAGTGAACAAAACTAGTAACCAAAACTCAAGAATAAATACTCATTTACAAATCTAATAATCATCTGAAAATGTTTAAAAACATTGAAAAATCTAATCATCATAACGTATTTTTATCTGAATCGTATTGAATCTCAAACCGTCAATTCAGGCGGCCTTCCTCTGTAAAATCCATAAAATGTAATGGATGAAATCTGCGAATAATAAATATTAAAATATTAAATTGATAAAATTATTAATTTAATATTTATTCAAAATTAATTTAACATTACTTAATATCACATATTATGTTATCAAGAGATCGTCGCATGTTTCTTATCCTCACGATCGTATTTATAAGAAAAAATGATTCGCGGGTTTAAATTTTTATTTGAATTTATAATTCTCTATTCTCTATTCTCTATTCCTTGAATACCACTCATATACTGTATGCTCAAATACTTAACTGTGCGCCATTTAATAGAAAATGTTTTATTTTATGAATTAAAAATATCTAAAAACCACAACTTAACGGCAAACTTTTTCGCTCTTTATTGCATATTACCCGTTCTTTCTTCTCACAACTATAGTTATAAAAAATAAAATAATCAAATATTCAAAAATAATATTGATACAATCCTCGCGCCACCCGAAACATGGCTACCAGAGCTAAAAATAGATTATGATAAGAAACATTGAATAATTAAATAATTAACTGCTTATAACATAAACCAAACCCGCAACCACGATAATATTAAACCACGATGTTGATTAAACGATTTGGAACAAAAATTATTTTTTGGATTTCTTTGTTTTCGATATATTTTCTAACAATATCGCGCGTTAAAACTATTTTTTCAATCTCGGAACGCTCAAGTCCTTTTGAAATTCTTATCCTGTCGCGGGATTTGCCGTTGACTTGAATAATCAAATCGTAATCCCCTTCTTCAATCAGTTCGGAATTATATTCCGGCCATGATTCTAAGTGAATAGATTTTTTATTTCCGAACATATTCCAGAGTTCTTCGCTAAAATGCGGGGCAAAAGGAGCAAGTAATTTCAAGAATGTTTCTACGGTATCTTTTTCAAAATTTTGATTTTTAAACTTATTCCATAAAATCATCAAGGCGCTTATTGCCGTATTGAAACGGAAATTCTCAATATCCTCCCCCACTTTCTTTATAGTTTGATGTAGTAATCTCCCAAGTTCTTCATTTGATTTTAGATTTGTCACCCTGCGAGTGATCCCCCGCCGAAGGGAGAATATTTTATTCCATATTCCATCTAAAAATCTTTTGATTCCAGTAATACCTTTTGGATTCCAGGGCCCGCCCTGACTATATTCGCCCATAAAACACAAATACATTCTTACCGCGTCAACGCCATATTTCTTAACTAAATCATCGGGATCAATTACATTACCTCTTGATTTAGACATTTTTTGGCCATCGCTCCCCAAGATAATACCTTGATGGCGCAAAGCCATAAACGGCTCGTTAAATTCTAAATATCCAAGTTTTTCTAACGCTTTCACAAAAAATCTTGAATAAAGCAGGTGTAAAACTGCATGTTCGGCGCCGCCAATATACATATTAACCGGCAACCAAGAATTTAACTTTTGCCTATTCGCGAATTGCTTTTTATTTTTCGGGTCGGCATAACGAAGGAAATACCAAGAAGAATCAATAAATGTATCCATAGTATCGGTTTCTCTGGCGGCTTTACCTTTGCACTTCGGACACCTGGTATCTACAAAACTATTCACGCGGGCTAAAGGCGATTTGCCGCCGGCCACCGGCTTGAAATTTTTAAGAAGCGGCAATTTCACAGGAAGACTTTTATCCGGAACCGGCACAACCCCGCATTTTTTGCAATATATAATTGGAATCGGAGCTCCCCAATAGCGCTGACGGGAAATAATCCAATCGCGTATTTTGTATTGCGTGGAAAAATCGCCAAGCCCCCTGTTCTTAAGCCGCTCGGTTATTATTTTTCTTGCCTCGGCCGATTCTAAGCCGGTAAATTCGCCGGAATTTATTAAAAGTCCGCCTTCTGTATACGGTTTGTCCTTTGGCCATTCTCGTCCGGGATCAATTACTTTTATAATCGGCAGATTAAACTTCTTGGCAAATTCAAAATCGCGCTCATCATGAGCCGGTACGGCCATAATAGCGCCGGTACTATAAGTCATCAAAACATAATCCGATATCCAAATCGGGATTTTCTCCCCGTTCACCGGATTTACGGCATAAGATCCGGTAAAAACCCCGGTCTTTTCCTTTTCTAAGCTCGTCCTTTCAAGTTCAGTTTTCAAATGAGCATTAGCAACATAGCGGCGAACTTTTTCTTTTTGCTCCTTGGCGGTTATTTCTTCAACCAAAGGATGATCCGGAGAAAGAACCACATAAGTTGCGCCAAAAAGCGTATCCGGCCGCGTTGTAAATACATTAATTTTAAATTTTGAATTTTGAATTTTGAATTGAATTGTTGCTCCTTTTGATTTTCCTATCCAGTTTTTTTGCATTAATTTGGTGCGTTCCGGCCAATCCAATTCCCCCAAACTCTTCATTAAATCTTCGACATAATCCGTAATTTTAAACATCCATTGGTCAACTTCTTTTTGAATCACCAAAGTATCCGGATGGCGCCAGCAACGGCCGTCAATAACCTGTTCATTGGCTAAAACTACCTGATCTTTTGGGCACCAATTCGCCAGAGTTTTCTTTTTGTAAGCCAAACCGGCTTCATACATTCTTATAAACATCCACTGGGTCCATTTGTAATAATCCGGATCGGCGGTAATAACTTCCCGCGACCAGTCATAGATTGCACCCATTGATTTAAGCTGTTTCCTCATTACCGAAATATTTTTATAAGTCCAAACGCGCGGGTGGATTTTATTTTTAATGGCGGCATTTTCCGCCGGCAGGCCGAAGGCGTCAAAACCGATGGGGCTTAAAACATTAAAACCCTTCATCTTTTTAAACCGCGCGTAAACATCGGCCGGAGCAAAATTATACCAATGCCCAATGTGAAGATCGCCGGATGGATACGGAAACATCACCAAGTGATAAAAATTCTTTTTGCCTTTTACCCTGTCTCTAACTTTGCATATTCCGGATTTTTCCCAAATTTTCTGCCACTTTTCTTCAATTTCTCCTGGATTGCGCATAATGTCTATTATTTTAATTGAGGAAATAAAATGGAAATTTTCCTGTTTTTAAGCTGTCTGGATATTTTTTCCGAAGTTTCCGGTAAAAACGGGGCAAGTAAACGGCCGATTTCAGAAATTAAATATAAAAGCGAACCGATAATTTCTTTGAATTCTTTCGACCCCGGTTTTAATGCCCAGGGTTTTTTTTCATCAATATATTTATCGCCTAAAGCAATAAGCCGCCAAAGGGCGCTTAAAGCATTGTTAAATTTAAATTCTTTAATCAATTTCTCTATTTGTTTTTCGATTTTATTTATATTTGCGTCAAAACCTTTATTTTTAACTGCTTTAATTTTATTTTTTTTGGCCAGAGTTAAGACCCTGGCGACCAAGTTGCCAAGACCCTTGGCTAAATCCGCATTATAGGCGATTTTTAATTTCTCCTCTGACACATCGCTATCTTCTGTGGCAGTAGTATATCGGAGCAGATAATATCTGACCGCATCGGCCCCGAATTTAGCGACCCAATCTGACGGATGAATAATGTTGCCGATGGATTTGCCGATTTTCTGCCCGTTTAAACTCAGGAAACCATTAACCAAAATTGTTTTGGGAAGTTTGATTCCAGCAGATTTTAGCATTGCCGGCCAAAGCAGGGCGTGCCAGCGAGCATTGTCTTTCCCTAAAATATGCACGTCAGCCGGCCAGAATTTCTCAAATTTCTGCCGATCTTCCAAAAAACCTATTCCCGTAATGTAGTTAATCAGCGCGTCAAACCACACATATATGACCTGTTCCGGATTATTTGGCACCGGAATCCCCCATTTAAAGTTTGTTCTAGAAATAGGTATGTCTTTAATATGTTTAGCAAATTCCAGCATTTCATTTTTCCTAGTTTCCGGAATAATAAATTCCGAATGCGATTTAATGTATCCGATTAAAAATTTGCCGTATTTTGACCATTTAAAAAAGTAATTTTTTTCTGTGATTTGTTTTATCTCAAGCGTTGGGTGAAATGGGCACTTGCCATTTGTCAAATCTTCCTCTGTGTAATAAGCTTCACAACCTTCACAGTAAATTCCCGTGTATTTTCCGAGATAAATATCCCCACTTTTGTTTATCCTTCGCCAAATTTCTCGGACAGCCTCAACATGATCAAAATCAGTAGTTCTGATAAAACGATTATATGAGATATTCAGAGAGTCCTGTTCTTTCTGATTAAACAGAGCGATTTTATCTACAAATTCTTTCGGAGAGATCCCGGCTTTTTTAGCGGCTTTTTCAGCCTTTTGTCCATATTCATCGGTTCCCGTTAAAAAAAACACGTTATTCTTCCCAAGTTTAATCCTATAGCGGCGCGCCAAAACATCGGCAATTACTTTTTGAAAAGCATGACCGATATGAATAGTATCATTAACATAATCTACTGCCGTTGTTACATAAAATTTGCCCATGCGTTAAAATTAGCATAAAATAATAGGCATTATCAAATGATTTTAGCTTCACACATTATTGTCTCCGGCCTTTTGGGAGCGACAACTCAGAATTATTTTTTTGCCGCCGTCTTCGGTTTTGTAAGCCATTATGCGCTGGACGCGGTTCCTCATTGGGATTATCTTTCAAACGAATTTATACTAAAAGTAAAAACTGAAGCCGGTTTTTTAAAAAAGAAAAAATTTTGGCAGACAATGTTTAAAATTACACTCGATGCTTTAACCGGCTTGGGTTTGCTTTTTATTATTTTTTTTATTATTAAAAATCCCGTTCCCCAAAATATTATCCCAATATTTATCAGTGTATTTTTTGGCGTCTTGCCGGACGCTCTGCAACTTCTTTATTGGATAAACAAATGGCAATCCATAAAATGGAACACCGATCTGCAATATTTTATGCACTACTCTGCCCACGAAAAAATAGAACAGAGTTTCTGGCTCGGAATTATCACTCAAATTTCAACAATAGGAATTATTTTTTTGATTCTGCACAAATTTTAAGTTTAGGGCTAGCCCGGCGGGACGCCCTTAGGGATGGGAAGAAATTGATTTGCGTTTTGCCAAATCATCAAAAAATTCATCTATAACGGCCGCTATAGGCACGGCAAGAAGAATGCCCAAAATGCCGCCGAGTTTGGCGCCGACGAGTATTGCCAAAATAACCGCCACCGGATTAAGCCCGACCAGTTTTTTTATCAGGAACGGCACCAAAATATGATTTTCCAATTGTTGAATCGCAATAAAAAAAACAAGAACCCAAAGCCCTAAAACTGCCGATTGAGACAACGCTAAAAGCGTCGCTAAACCGCCGGCTATTATTGGACCGACAAGAGGAACAACCTCAAGCATCCCCACCGCTACAGCGATTAAAAAAGCGTATTTAACTCCCAAAATCCAAAGTCCGAGACCGACAACTAGCGCCATTATGAAACTTAAAAGTATCTGAGCCTGCAGCCAGCGACCCATTTTGTATTGGGCGCGAACCCAAAGGCTGTGAGCGTAAACCTCAAATTGAGGCGGGAGGATCGCCCTTAAAAAATTATCCAACGCGTTTCGCGAAATGGAAAGATAAAAAGAAACCACTAAAACTACCACAAAAGAAAGGATTCCGCCAAAAATTGCGGAAATATAAGAAATTAAAGAGGTAAAACTCGGAATCTGTTCGGTAAGCTGACTAAGCAATTCATGGATGTTCCCGGAAAGACCGGGCAAAAAGGTTACAGTGCCAATCACTTCTTCTATTTTGCCAAAATAAGTTGAATAATTTTGTGAAAGATCGCGAAGCTGATCAAGTACGAGCGGCAAAAGAATATAAATCAAAGCCGCAAAAAAAATGAAAAACAAAAGATATATGACTATCAACGACAAAAGACGCGGTATTTTCTTGCTTTGAGCGTACCCTAAAATTGGTTCAAGCGCTGAAGCGATAATTATTGCAAAGATTAAAACTGTAATAATGTCGCGCACCATATAAACCAAAACAGCCAAAACACCAATACCAAGCACCAAAAATATCGTTTTTGGCGAAATTTCTATAATTGTCCTGCTGTCCCCAGCCATAATTTAAATATTATGGCTTAATTATATTATATTTTTAATAAGTTGGCAAACAGCTTCTGGTTTTTGAAAGGGCCCACTATCGCCAAATTCAATTTTTCGGGCCGGAAAATATCTTGAGCCGCTTCCAAAATGTCGGCGGCGGTGACAGCTTGAATTTTTTTTATTAACTCTTCCGGTCCCAAAATTTCTTTTTTTAAAATTTCCTGGAAACAATAAAAGCTCGCCAATTCATCGGATGTTTCAATGCTCAGAATTAAACCACCTTCCATGTGTTCTTTGGCTTTATTAAGCTCTTCCTCACTGATTTTAATATGTCTTATTTTACGGTATTCATCTAAAATCGCTTTTATTATTTCTTCCGCCCGGAGATTATCAATCCCGGCGCTGGTCGCCAAATAGCCGGTGTCGGTCAACGCATCGGCGGAAGTTCGCACGTAATAAGCCGCGCCCATCTTATCCCGAAGCAAACCGAAAAGACGGGAAGACATGCCGCCACCTAAAATAGTGGCTAAGACCTCGGCGGCAAAACGCCTGTCATCCCAGATGTCATAAGATCTGACGCCCAAAACAATATGAGTTTGGTCCGTTTTTTTATAAAGCAATTTTACTTCCGGCTTTTCTTGGAATTCTTTTGTCGGAATTTTGTCCCTGCCCTTAAAATCGCTGATTGACCCGAAAAGAGCTCCCACTTTTGCCGCCACATCGTCCGGTTTTATCATCCCTGAAACAGCGACAACGATTTTGGGAGCAACATAATGATCCTTATGATATCTCACAAAATCTTCACGCTTAAGTTTAACGATTATTTCTTTCTTTCCGGCAGTGTCCCAGCCCGCCGGCTGGTCGCCATATAAAAGATCCATCCAAACTTCGCCGACTTTTCGCGACGGCATGTCTTCATACATATTTATTTCTTCAATAATCACGCCTCTTTCTTTATTGATTTCTTCCTGGTCAAAATTGGGATTTAAAGTGATGTCAGAAATTATATCCAAAAGCAGGTCCTGATGCCGGCCATCGGCTTTGGCGTAATAGCCGGTGTATTCCTGACTGGTAAAAGCGTTATAATTGCCGCCAACGCGGTCAAGCGGCTCGGCAATAGTCAATGGCGTCGGCCGTTTTTTAGTGCCTTTAAAAGTCATATGCTCCAAGAAGTGAGAAATGCCGTTAACATCCTTTGTTTCATATTTAGATCCGGTTGCCACGAGCGCCAAAACTGTTGTTGTTTTGGTATTATCCATCGGCACAGTCAAAATCCTTAATCCATTGGGTAATGCAGTTTTTTTATACATTTTCTAATTTATCTTTAAAGTAAGCAGTTAATTCTTTAATGAAAATTCTTTTTTGCTTCATCGTGTCGCGGTCGCGAACCGTGACTTTTTTATCTTTAAGCGAATCAAAATCAATCGTGACGCACCATGGCGTCCCGATTTCGTCTTGAGAATAATAACGTTTGCCAATATTGCCCCGATCGTCCCATGCCGTCATAAATTGCTTTCTCAAATTATCGTAAATTTTCTTAGCCAATTTAACGAGCAATGGTTTATTGGCTAAAAGCGGAAAAACCGCCGCTTTATAAGGCGCCAGCTTCGGATTAAGTTTCAAAACCGTCCGGCTTGCCCCGTTTTTTGCGGGGTCTTTTTCTTCTGAATAAGCGTCAATCAAAAAGAACAATGCCGCGCGGTCAACGCCGCCGGATGTCTCAATCACCCAAGGAATGTATTTTTCTTTTGTTTCTTCATCAAAATAAGACATATCTTGCCCGGAATATTCTTGGTGTCGCAAAAGGTCCCAATCGCCACGGTGATGAATGCCTTCGCATTCTTTCCAGCCGAACGGCGATTTATATTCTATATCCCAGGCCGCTTTCGCATAATGGGCTAGTTCGTCTTTTTTATGCTCTCTGAATCTTAAATTATCCGGTTTGACGCCCATTGATTTATACCAATCCATCCTCAAGTTTTTCCAAAATTCATACTGTTTCATTGATTCATTTTTATCCGGCTTGACATAGTACTGAAGCTCCATCTGCTCAAACTCAATGGAACGATAAGTAAAATTGCCGGGCGTAATTTCATTTCTGAACGCCTTGCCAATCTGGGCGACGCCGAAAGGAATTTTGAGACGCGAACTGTTTAAGACATTTTTAAAATTTACGTGAACGCCCTGTGTTATTTCGCCTCTTAAATAGACGGTGTTTTTTCCCCCTTCAACCACGCCGATTTTCGCCTCAACCAAAAGATTAAATTTTTTTTCTTCCGTCCAGTCAACCTTTTCCTTTTTCTCTTTATGCCGCTTCTCATGCTCTAAAATAACGTCTTCCTGATCAGCTCTAAATCTCTGATGGCACGTTTTGCATTCTACCAAAGAATCGTTGAAGCCGCTGACGTGGCCGGACGCTTCCCAAACTTTCGGATTCATTAAAATGGAAGCGCTCGCGCCAACAACGTCGTCTCTCTCTTTAACCATTGTTTTCCACCATTCCTGCTTGATGTTAAATTTGAGTTCTGAGCCGAGCGGCCCGTAATCCCAAGTGCCGGAAAGACCGCCATAAATCTCCGAGCCCGGAAAAATAAATCCGCGCCGCTTGGCCAGAGAAACAATTTTTTCCATTAAATTTTCTTTTTTAATATCTTTCATGGCTGGACGCGGCTTTTTAAAAAGCCAACGCCGGGGTCGTCTGGTAAGTCAGTTTTTAAAGCCGGCGCGGTTACTAAAATATCAGTTCCGGTAAATGTGTCGTTGCCGGTTAAAATGGATTCGCCTAAAATAGGAACCGCCATATCCACTTTATTGGCGGCGGGCGTTAAACCCACTTGAAAAATCACTTCATAAGAATCAAGCATTACTCCGGTCCCGGCCGCCACTTCGCCCACCTTCCAGGTGAGTTCGCCGATCCTGTCGTTATATTCCAGAGTGGCGGCTCCGGCCCCGACCTTTTTGTTAAGCCAACTAACCCCCTCCGGAAGAACGGTTTTAACAACGGCATTATTAATATTGTTGGAATAATTGGTAATTTGCCAATGGATTGTGTAAGTGGTAGTTTGATTCACCTTCGGAGGCAAGGGGCCGGAATTTTTAATGGCGGAATCAAAATAATAACCCTTAGTTTTTAAATCCGCCCTGGTGTTGACTTTCAAAGCCAAATCGCTCGTCACCGACAAGGACTTAACCGCCAGAGAAGGCGGCACGGTCAGCGTATTCATTTCCGCCGACACCTGAAGCAAAAAGTTTTTGTCCCTGAAAGTTCTTATAACATATCGCGGCTTCACGCTTATTTGAAATTCAACATCGCCCGATAAATTAGGCGATAAACTTTTAAAATCTGGCGAGTTGCCGGCATTCCAGGTAATAGTATTATCCACACTATTGAAATAACCGCTTGTTTTCAAACTTGAAAAGTCATACATTAATCCATCAAGCTTAGCTTTTAAAATAACATCGGAGAGGGAAATGTCGGCATTATTCTCGTAATGAATTTTAAATTGCAAATAATCGCCGGGGTTAACCGTTAAATTTGACTGGCCATTAACCGAAATATCCATTTTAAGCGGTAAAGCGATCAAATTAATCCGAAACGAATTTTGACTAAATTTATAAAACCTGTTGTTCTTAACAACGCCGATGGCTAATTCAAAATTGGCGTTTTGGGCATTCTTTAAAATCCCCAAAATTGTGATGTCGCCTCCTTCATTGGGATTCAAATCGCCCAAATTCCAAGTGTTATTATTTTTGGCCGGCGTCCGGTCAGAAGAGACAAAATTAAATTCATTCGGATACGTTGCTTCAATTGAAACATTTTGAAAAACCTTATCGGTGTTATTCTCATAATGAATCACATAAACATTCTTTATATTCGGCAAAGTCGTTTCCGGCATTTTGAAATCAATGCTTAAAGCCGAGCCGCTAATCGCCACTTCTTTAAAAGTTTCATTTTCAAAAGTTGAAGAGGTGTTTCGCGGTTTATAGCTTAAAACCGCTTCAAGTTTCCGGATGCTTTTGTCCGGCCCGATAAAAGCTAATGTTATTTCCTGCTTGCCGCCGCCTCCAACGCCAATACTGCCTAAATCAATATTCTGGATAATTTTATCGCCAACAACCGCATCTTGCGGATAACGCAGGACAAGAGCGGCGTTTTGAAGAATTTGGTCGGTGTTGTTCCAATAAAAAACAGTATAAACGCCGGCTTCGCCGGAAGAAACCTGAGCCGGGCCCGAAATATTAAAATCAACGAGGGACTTTTTAAACGAGGTGAGCCAAAAATAAAAAACCGCGCCGCTTAAAACAAGAACGGCAAAAAAAATAACGCTGGAAACGATTAAAATTTTCTTTTGTTTGGGGCTGAAGAAACGCACCGCTTGGGGCAGCGAAGGCTGGGAAAATTCGGGCAGAATTTGAGGAGAAAAAATTTGAATCATGTGATAATGCTAATTTAAAAATTTAAAACTGCCAATGCCGCGAATTGCTAATAAAAATTCGCAATTAGCGTCATTCGCAATAATTACTTTATTAACATTATTATAACATATAAAAATCGCTGAGATAATACTCGGCCTCTTTAAGATTATCGCCAAAACCCATTATTTTAATAAAGCCGGATTTGTAGTCGTTTAAAAATTTATCGGCGCCGCCTGTCTTTAATTTTTTAGCCGCCATAAAATTATTCAAAACGAAGTCCCACATCGCCTTATCTTTCTCTTGCCCTCTTAACATTTTTAAAGTAAAATCCGACATCTTCACAAAAAGAAAAATTTGATTTGGCGAAGCGTTGTTTCCCAATAAATTTATTTCCGATAAAGCGGTGGAGACAAATAAACCGCCGCCTTTTTTCGTCATTAATTCAACCCAAACTAAATTAAATGGTTCTAAATGGCCGGTGAGCTTGGCGTTAATTTTTCTCACACTGCCGGCCATGGCCCTAATCTTCCCAAAATCCTCCGTGTATAAATGGTAAAGCCGATCAGCCTCAAAAATATCCTCCCGCCTTAAAACGATCGCCTTAGTTTGATAAACCGCCATTTAGTAGTATTTAGTATTTAAAAGTTGAATGCCAATCCAGATATCTTTATTTTCAATTTCAAAATGGCAATCTATTAACAAACCGTCCTTAACCATACCAACAAATTCAATCTTTTGAGCACCGACTTCACTGCTAAGATTTTCTTGCCATCTTTCAACAACGCCTTTCAAGCCGGTGTCATTAATTTTAAAATAAAGTTTTATAGAATCTTTTGATATTAACCCCCCGTCTTTTCTCATCTCCTGAATTCGGCGCGTCAACTCTCTTGTTATGCCTTCTTCCTTTAATTCTTCGGTAATTTTGGTATCTAGCTTAAACTCCTCGCCAAAAACAACCTCTTTCACATTTACCTCTTCTTTTATAATATTCAATAATTCATCATTAATTTTGATTTTTGATTTTTGATTTTTGATTTTGAGCGAAGCGAGCGGTTGTCTTACTTTAATTCCCGCCTCCGCTCTTAATGCCAGTCCCTTAGCCGCAATTTCCCTCGCAAAATTCATTTGCTCTTCAAGTTTTTTATCAATTAATTTAGCGTTTGTTTTGGGATAATCGGCCAAGTGGATGCTTTCTTTATTCCCCAGCCCCCGCCAGACATATTCTGCCAGAAAAGGAGTGAACGGCGCGATGAGCCGCGCCAGTATTTCTAAAATTTCTTTAAGGACCGTCGAAGCGGCTCCATCTTCGGGAAAACGTTTTCGCGACCGCCTTAACCACCAGCGCGACAAGTCGCCCGCAAAATCGTCAATCGGCCGAGCCGCTTGCGTCACTTCGTACTTATCAAGATTCTGCCGCGCGACTTTTATAGTTTGATTAAGTCTCGACAAAATCCATTTATCCAGCAAGCTTAACGAAGTCCGACTTCGGGGATTTTTGAAGTCGGACTTCGTTGCCGTATAAGTTTTGTAGAAAATCAAAACATTGGAAAGAGTTAAAACAAACCGCCTCAATTTATCCTCAACGTCGCGGATGGTAAACCGCTTTGGTTCGCCCGGCGGATTAATCGTAAAAAAATACCACCGCAAAGCGTCTATGCCGTATTTATTAATCACTTCCCAAGGGTCAATAATATTTCCTTTTGACTTGCTCATTTTTTCGCCCTTCTCATCAAGAATATGGCCGAGAGATATTACATTTTTATACGCCGGCCCCCTGCCCATAAGAGCGCCAACCGCATGAAGCGTGTAAAACCAGCCGCGCGTTTGGTCAACGCCTTCGGCAATAAAGTCGGCCGGATATTCTAACTCACAATAATTTTGATTTTTGATTTTTCCTGCCCGCCGAAGCCTCGGCGCAGGCGGGGATTTTTGATTTTGAGCAAAAGGCCAATAAACTTGAGCGAATGGCATCGCGCCGGAATCAAACCAGACGTCAATTACATATTTCAGCCGTTTCATCGCGCCGGAACAATTCTCGCATTTAAGTTTTAGTTCATCAACGTAAGGACGATGCAAATCTAAGCCGCCCTTTTTATTATAAGGCCAATTATGGCCGGA